>Ga0209511_1004578_pt1 | contig 9955 bp, 11 predicted proteins | sample SSSSmetaG_FD_184141 | JGI IMG/M metagenome (GOLD analysis project Ga0209511, IMG submission 184141) | Glacier valley bacterial and archeal communities from Borup Fiord, Nunavut, Canada, to study Microbial Dark Matter (Phase II) - ​SSSS... | ecosystem: Environmental > Aquatic > Freshwater > Ice >... | reverse complement strand
TTGTAAATATGAGAAACCAAGATAAAATTGCGGCAAGAGCAAAAATGTCTCCTGAAGAATTGGCGCCAATAGAGGCAAGGAATATGGAAATTTATAAAAATTCAGTGGGACCTGATGCAAAATGGCTTTTTGATGACAAGAAGCAAAAAATGTTAGGGATGAGATTAAATCCAACAGATGAAGAGGTATGGGATTTAGTAATTAAAGGCTCTATGAAAAAAGATGATGTATTAAATACATTATTGGGGCTCAAGCATTAACAAAAAGTATTTGTTATGCATTTAAAAGTTCATTTGAAAGGAGTATTAAAAAATGATAACATTACGTAATTATCCTAAACTGGGGTCATACATCATAATCGAAAATAGTACTTATTCTATTAAGGAGGTTGAGGATAGGAATAAGCCAATACAAGGAGTTGGAGGATTTAGTGAAGATGGGCAATTGATTGGAATCTACGCTCAAAATGATAAACTATACTTTTTTGAAAACGGACAAACTTATGAAACAACTCCAGCTGAATTGCAGTGTATTAATAAGTATATATCTAAATTAATAAGGTGTTTTAGTGTAACAATTGGCAATAAAAAAATCTGTGAAATAGTTTATGAGCCTTTTATTGATCCTGGAATGATATATTATGACGCTGATCCTGAAGAATTTGATGTTTTGTTATATTTAAGTAGATTATTAAAGGATGAAGAATCTATGCAAAATTTTATCGCGGGAATGATGCGGTTAAATAGTTGATATTAAAAACATCTATATATTCTTTAAGACTTATAGTGATATATACTTTTGTAGAATATGATGAGAGGGTAGGTAATTTTGAGGATTTGAGCTGTAAAGTTCATACCGAACTATGAAGCATGGAAATTGAGTTCGTCAATATGGGCAAGTGAAAATAGAGATGATATTTTAAGTGCTATAAAGTCTATAGATTGGAATAGAGATATAATATTTAATGAATGTGATATGGATTTAAATTGCATGTCAATTGATAAAAATGAGATTGAAGAAGGTACAATGGAATCGACTGAAGCAGCAAAAGAATTTCATAGCCTTTATTTATTTGATCCAGATAAAAAAGTAGAAAAAGAGCAAGCACATGAGCTATGGTGTACTTTGGAAAAGAGGTTTGCTGAACAAGCAGAAGGAAAAGTAACTATATACGCAAACTCCATAATAGAAAATAGTGTTTTTAATAAGATAACAATTGCAACACTATTAAAAAATGAAAAAGTAGTATTGAACATAGTAGGTAGCAAACAAGAATAAAATTTTTAATGAACTAGATAATTTCGAAAAAAGATACCATGTTTCACATCGTCATTCAATTCATAATTCAATCCATAATTCAATTCGGATATATAACAATGAGACATTAAGCCCCCCAAAATCAGGTACAATCACCGGAATATGTTTTACTCAGCAATAAGAATGATATCTCAAGAGCTATCGAAAGCTTGGGCTTAAGACGCTGTGTCTATATGCTTAGGAAACGGAATAATGAATGGAACTGGAACGAGTTTTAGACCAAAAGCTACATTTACAAGAGAACAAGCAATCGTAACTGTAAGGCAGGCACACAAGTCTTTAAAGCTAATAAAGCTGATCACTTTGAACCTTATCATAGCAATTTAATCTTTTCTTAGCAGTACGGTCAGCAAGGTTACTTACACTAGACTAAATAAAAACTCAAAAACATTTTGCAGTAAATAGCGATATGTTGATATCTGGTTGGTTTAGTGAATTCAGTAGCGAGAATCAATTAGGTCATAGCAGTTTTTATCGACAATATCTACATAAACTGTAATAGACAACAAATCTAAAATAATAACAAATAAACAGAAATATCTACACAAAAATGGTCGTTTATGGTAACATAGTATATAAATACTTAAGATAAAAATATATGTTACTAATTTAATATTATTACATATATAGAATTTTAAAATGTAGAAAAACATACTTTGCGGTTACTAGAAAAAAGGATTTATTGAAAAGGACTAATTGTATGGAAAACGAAGCTGTAAATAGTATAAAAATTGCAATTAACCTTATGGTTATTAGTTTACTAATTTCCTCGATACTTTTAATTGTTAATATAATTAGACCAGCGATATATGAAAAAACAATTTCTATTGTAAATACTGCGGATGAAGAATACCAGAAAAAATATGAAGATTATAATCAAACTGTGGTATCTGGAACAAAAATTATAAGATTATTAAAAGAATGCGAAAACTTGGGGATAGGAATTATTTATCAGACATATAGAATGAAAAACCTAAGTGATTATGCCAAAAATGTAGGTACTATTTTCAATGGCGCCACAACATATGCACCATATTTGAATAATGGGCATTTGTGTAATGATAGTCGGATATCAGATTTATCTACATGGAAATATCAACGAAGTACTAGTAGCATGTATTACACATCTTATTATTTAATGAAAGATGATTATTCAGTAATAAATAATAATTATGTTAGTGCAATTTTCAGTGAAACGAACGAGGAATACATAGCTCTTGATGGAAGATTTTTATCTGAATTAGTTATGAATAGTACTGGGGATGTAATTGGAATAATTTTTACGCAAAAGTAATAATGGGGGATAGTTTATTTGAGTGAGTGGAAAGAAGGAATTTGGATTGCCGTTAGTGCAATTTTAATATCGCTTTTTTTTATGTTTTTGAATACTGTTGTCATGGCAGTTAGAGAAACTGCAAAAATTGAGCAGGAAAATATTAATAATGTTTTAATTTTAAAAGACCACTTTAAAATTGGAAGATATGACAATTCAATTGTTGGCCAAGAGGACGTAATAAACTGTATTATGGAATATAAATCTAAGGTTCCAAGTGTAATTGTAGATAATAAAGTTTCCATAGATTCTCCGAATGCAGTATTTAATTTAAATCTTAATGCTTATTTTATTTTAAATTATGATTGGGATATTTCGAATGAATATTATTTATGGGATGGAACTATGTCCTCTTATGATGACTATAAATTAGAAGAATTAATTACCTATATACCTTATATTGCGAAATATCGTGCGAGATTAATTAAAGATGAAAATGGTGATGTTATACATATTTGGTTTTCTCGAATAACTTAATATTTTTTAGATTTTAAGATAGTTGTAATTGAAAGCTGTAAATAAAAAGAACTCATTAAGAGCTTTATTAGGAGGGGAAAATGTCTGAATGGAAGGAGGGAATTTGGCTTGGAATTAGTGCACTCCTGACAGCTATGCTTATTACTTTTGCTGTTGTTTTAGGTGGTGTTGCGAAAGAGGTCTCAAGTATGCAGCAAAATGAATTAAATGCTACTGCTCAGATGAAAGAGTACAGGAAATGGGCACAGTATGATAATACAATTGTAAGCTCAGCAGAAGTTATTAGTTGCATAATGGCTAATAAGTCTAAAATTCCATCAGTAATAGTGAATAAGCTAATTTCTTATAACAATACTACTGATGTTTTTGATTTTGATTTAAATGCCTCATTTATTAAAAATTATGATTGGGATATTTCGAATGAATATTATTTATGGGATGGAACTATGTCATCTTATGATGATTATACTTATGATGTACTAAATGCGTACATTCCTCCTCAGGCTACATATAGAGCACATATAGAGAAAAATCTCAATGGTGAAGTTATATATATATGGTTCAAGAGAATACCAGTATGGTGGGAATATGAGGATGTCGCAATAAGTGGCAATGACTTGATTGATTGTATTTTTGAAAGTAAATATTTGCCTATAATGTTTAATTTATATGATGGAATGGATTGGCCTACTATAGATCAAACTTGGAATGAATCTGGCCTTACTAATCAAAAGCTGAATGAATATATATCATATATTGTACCTGAAGCATCCTACCGCGCAATTATACATAGACTTTCAGATGGACAAATAAGTTACATCGAGTTCAGGAGGATTATTGATGGATAATGAATTATCAACTAGTGTAATGATTGCTGTTGAATTGATTGTACTTTCAGCAGTAGTTGGGATTATTATGTTGTTTGCTGGAATTGGTCAGCAATTTCAAAGAACGACACTTGAGTCAATCAATAATGTTGTAGCAGCTAGTTATGGATCGGAAATTGAAGTAATGTGTGAAAATAATGGTCTTTTACCTACAGCAACAGTGTATTTAATGTTAGAAAAGAATACAGATGTTATAGAGTCTATTAGTGGTAGTATAATAAGAACATTTGGAGATGGAACATATATAGAATATTCAATAGATGACAAGGACGATCTTTTGGATTTTTTTGATACTAAAGTTAAGACTTCGGCTATTAGAAAAACAAATGATATGTATGAAGTTACAGTTGAATCAAATCCATAAATTAAAGATTTTTTAACAATCTTGGAGGATATAATGGGTACAGACGATGTCTTTGATATATTACTGTTATTATTTGTTTTAGCGATATTGACACCGATAATGATAACAAATTCGATACCTTTATTTAAGGGGAGTATTGGTGGCTTTGATACACTAATTGAAAAAACCGCGCAAAAGACTGAACAAGAAATAGTACCAGTAGAAAATACTATCACAAAGGAAGATTTATTGCTCATGACTGTTATTGCAGATAAATCATCGTTAGAGCCAGCGGTAATTCAGTTTTCTATTGATAGTAATGGCGATAACATAGTTAATGATAGTTATAATTTGCAATATGATGAGTTGTCCAATGAAATAACTATTGATGAAATCATAAATAATAAGGTGATGGTTCAAAATACTATCGAAGATTATGTACCAAATAATATGGAACTAAAACTGTGCACTTTGGTGGGTGCAAATGGAATTAAAAAATGGGTGGTGTTTAGAAAATGAGTGATATACTTTCAAAAATCCTTGGAATAATATTAGCATTTATTTTGCTTGCATTTGCACCCTTAACTATCAATATGATGACAAATGACCTAACTTCAAAGCGTGAATCTATAAATGAAGTAACTAATTTTATTAATGTTGTTACTGATACAGGTAGGATATCAGATGATCAGCTTAAAGATTTCTATACGGGTTGTGCTGTACATAGCATTCCTTTTGATGTCAAGGTTAAAAGATACCAGAAGGTTATTAATCCTGACAATATGGGAGGTACTTCAGTATCATATATTTTAAACGATAATATTAAAAAATTTGATAAGGGCGATATCATTCAAGTTAATATAAAAGCAATTGATTCGTCAGGCTCACAAAGGGTTTTATGGCAATTTTTTAGATTATCTCAAACAAATTTTGAGTTTACATTAGCTGGGAAGGTGAGATAGATTTAATGAAGAGAGCGTTTGGTGTTGTTTGTATAATTTGTGTGATATATCTTGCTGCACTTATGATTGGTTTTTATAAATATGAACTAAATGAGCAAAATGAAATAGAACAGTTATTGTTATCATATGCCATAGATTATAGTGCTGATGGTGCCATGTCTGAAGCTTTAAGTTTAACAGATGTAGGTGTTGACTATTCAGACAATAATAGTATTAGAATTGATCCGAACACAATATTGGACTCGTTTTTAGATATCTTTTGTATTAATTATGATATTGGTAGAAGTATTGAGGCAAAAAAATATATAACTCAGAATTTTATTCCAGCCGTATGTGTAGCAGGTTTTGATGGCTATTTTATAGCAAAATATCAGCCAACACAAAATGATGTAGATGTATATTATCCTTCGGAAAATGAATTGGAAAACAGCAGGTGGGACTTGGCTTTTGGCCCTAAAATGCCATATACATATAAATATAACGGGAGTTACTATGCTTTAAATATGGGAATGAAATTTGCTTATGATTCAGGGGGGGCAAAATATGAAGGATTAGCACCAGGGCTACATAATAAACAGGCAGGTCTTATTGAAATAAATAAAACCCTTACAAAAGAAATAGCAAACAATATTAACTATGCTAACTCAACAAACACTAATTGGAAAAATGCATTTTTTTTACCATTGCAACTATCATCACATTCTGGACTTAATTCAATTCAAGGACCATCTTTAATCATATTAGTTCAAAATGTAGATTTGAGAACTAATAAGCCAATAAGTGGATTTAGTATCTCAGGAACTGAAGTAGAAAATGCACGGACGATTATAGGGTATGTTCGAAATGGTATTAAGTATTATTGCTATGCAGATAGTGCCCCAAATCTAGCTCAAGATGATATATTGGACTTTTTTACTAGTATTGAAGATGCAGCACAGGCCGGCTATTATTGTGATTTGGAATATCTGAAATAGATAAAATTATTTAAAATATAGGAGTTAAAAATGAAAAATAAAGAGATGGATTCCATGCTACTTAAAAATATTTTTCAACAAGTATTAGTTGAAGTTAATGAAATTAAAAGTCTAACTGAAGTTTATTCTAGTTTGATAGAAAAAGAATATAAAAAATGTGACTTGTTTTTTTTAAAGAATTATTTAGAAATGTTTAAGTCTGATGATAATGGTGAAAGTATAAATACACAACTAGAGAAACTAAAACTTTTGTGCATACAAACACAGACTGTATTTGAAAACTATATTACTAACGAAATAAAGTGAGGAAAGAAGGGGATTTCTTTGGGTGGTAAAAATCAGATAATTAACTTAGATAGTATGAACGATTTATTTATAGAAGGATGTAACAGCATAGATTCATTAAAAAAATCAATGAATAATATAGAACGAATAGTAAGTGATTTACGAGAAGTCACTTTAGTTGGTGAAAAAGGGCTTATATGTAGAAAAACGCTCAACTCTATTTTTGTTGTTACAAATGATTTATCAAGAACTGCTGAGAAAGTAGCTGTTTATATGGAAGCAAAAATAAATCGTAAAGGTACAAACACTCAAAGTCAGCAGTCTACATTAAAACAAAGGGATAGTAATTTATTTATTAAAAGATAATATTTTATCATTTCTTATTATAAATAGAATATTAATAATTCAGAATAACACAGAGGTTTTCAGATAGATACTAGGGGGTAAGTGTGAATGATATACGTATTAACATCGTATTCAATTATTGCTAAAAAAGCGTTGGGAGAAAAATGTTTTCAAGCATCTATAGAAAAAGTTAAAAAGCTATTACCGTTCGACCCTATCGATTCTAATATTGAGGCATTGATAATTGGACCCAAAGACATTAATGGATTAAAGGGCAATTCTATTAATGAGGCTATAAATTACAAACATGAAAGAATTATGGTTATATATATATATCAAAAAGATGAGGAAGAGTTTTTAGTAGATACCTCAGATCTTTTTCGATATAAAATCGAAAAACCTTCACCAAACGACATCGAGGAAATTATAACTGAAGTTCTAAGCAAAGATAATAAGCAGAAAATTATTGATGCTATGTTTGGAAGTGGAAAAACAGAAATTAAACAGCAAAAAAGTGAACAGGAGATTGGTAATACTTCTTTTAAGGAAAATGAAAATATATTTAAAAAGTACGATATTAATACTTCAATAGAAGAGGAATTTAGAAAGTGTAGTAACTTTAAAGATTGGGATATTTTTAAAAAGCCATTTAAACAGGAAGAACTGAATATGGGATTAATAAATGAAAATACCCACTACTCAGACGCTCTTAATGTAATTGAACAGCTAGAACGCCAAATGCTGAATGTTTTTAAAGATCCAAGAATAGCACCTCAAGAAAAGTTTAATAAAATAAAGGAAATTGGAATAGAAAAATCGGGTCAAAGAGCTGCAGCAAACAATATTTTAGTAGATAAATTTACTAAAACAATAGCAGAGGTAGTTTCTTTGGCGAAAATTACAGTTGATAAGAAGCTATTAGCGATTAAGTCTTCAATAGATCAAATGACAAAAGCAAATGTTATGCATTCAGAAAAAGAAAAACTAGAGCAATTAATTCTTGAAAGAATAGATACTCAGATGGAACTTCTAGAGTTATCAAGAGAAGTGATTGAAATATATAAAACAATAGATGGCTCAGCAGAGGAAATAATAGAAAATTTTGAACAAAGTATTCCTTCACAAAATGCATATATAAATGAAATAATGAAACCTTTTAAAAGGTATTTTATACCACAAAATTCTACATTCTTGGCAAACAAGATATTGAACGATTTGCAATCTGGAAAATTAGCAATGGGTCATTTGGAATCAAAGATTATGTCAATGTTATCCTTATTATTTAAGCTTTGTGAAAGTGATGATACAATAATTGATTACCAAAGCAAACTTATAAAATTACTGTCAGCGCAGAAAATAGAGGATATTGTAATAGTAGACACAATATTAAAAAATTCTTTAAGACTTTACATAGGTGCATCTGATATTGGGCGAACATCAACCTGTATTACAATAGGTAAAATATTATCTAGAAGAAATAATAGCTTGCTTATAGATTTAACAGGTTCAAGCAAGTTCTCTGACTATGGGATAAATCCAATAAGTTTGGATGAATTTATGATAAATCGAGTTGAGCAACAATTTGTATGTGTTGAGGGTAATGCTGAAAATATAAATAATATAGAAAAGTTTATTGGGGAATTAAAATTAAGACTGAATTATTACCCGTACATAAATATCATACTTGATGTATCTCAAAAAGAAACAATAGAAAAATTAGCTAATTCAGCACTAACGATAAGTTTCATAACAAATTGTACTACTCGTGGAATTGGAATAATGAAGAACTGCATAAATAAATTTGACACAGAAAACATTGCTCGCAAAATTATTCTTATAGATCCTCAGATAGAGATATCAGAAATAATTACAGAATTAGATGCTGACATGGTAATGTACAAGATTATAACAATCCCATATTTAGCGCAAACGAAAGCATGTGCACTAAAAAAAATGAATCCTGCTGACATTGAAGAAGTATCGGTAATCTTTGAAAATGTATTTTAATGTTACATTGAAATACTTATGTTTTGTCAAATAACGAGGAGGAGTTATTATGCTAAAAAGATTAATAGGTTTAGTAGTTTGTTTAGGATTAGTTATAGGCGTATTACCAGTAAGTGCAGTGAAATCAGGTGATACAGCATCAAGCTGGGCGAAAGCTAAAGTATCTAAAGCTATTTCTTTGGGCATAGTTCCTAATAAGTTACAGGATGAATATACAAAGCCAATAACAAGAGAAGAGTTCGCCTCACTTTTTGTGAATGCAGTATTTACATATCAAAAGAATGAGATTGACCACACGAAGGATGTAATACCATCACCAAATACCACAAGAAAACTATACCTTGAAAATGTAAAAGTTACTGATTATTCATTTAAGGATACTAATAGTGAAGATATTAAATTAGCATATATGATGGGGTTTGTAAACGGTACTTCTGATACTACATTCTTACCGAATAATGAGATAACAAGAGAAGAAGTAGCAACAATGCTAGTAAATTATAATAATGAAATATTAAGTCCTACAAGCTTTAACGATGCTAAAGAGGAAATTTCCGATTTAAATGAAGCCTCATCATGGGCTAAAGATTCTATAGTATTGGCCTTGGCTCAGGGGATATATTTTGAAGGTGTAAATGGGGGGAGCAATTGGTACAATAAGAAAAATAAAAATTACCCTATAACTTTTGACCCCAAAGGTTATTTTACTAGGGAGCAAGCAATTGTAGTTGCAATGAATATTTATAAGTCATATATACCAATATATAGAACTGTTATGATAAGAGGTAAGATTAGTTATGGAAAGAGTATGTTAAAATTGAAATGGGAAGTATCCAAGAACTCAGTTACTTGTATAGCTTTCAAAAATGGTCAGAAATTTATGGAAAATACAGACTCGATTCTTGCTCAGTGGAATTATTCTGGAAATACTGCAAAAGCATACCCTAAGGCTACATCAGAACAAATAGTCGCAGCGTATGCGGGCGGAAATCAACGTTCATCACCGTATACTGAAGAAGTAATAA
>Ga0209511_1004572_pt1 | contig 9966 bp, 6 predicted proteins | sample SSSSmetaG_FD_184141 | JGI IMG/M metagenome (GOLD analysis project Ga0209511, IMG submission 184141) | Glacier valley bacterial and archeal communities from Borup Fiord, Nunavut, Canada, to study Microbial Dark Matter (Phase II) - ​SSSS... | ecosystem: Environmental > Aquatic > Freshwater > Ice >... | reverse complement strand
GAGCGGCGCATCGTCGACGCCCGGCGCGCCGAGCTGGGTTGCCGCCTGGTAATAGTACGGAGCAAACTGCTCGAAGTCCGGGTCGGCGTAATTCGAGAAGCTCGCCGCGGCGTCGACGAACTGGAAAATGTCCGCGACCGGCGCGTCGGCCGCGGGAATGGCAGCGCACCCCACCTGCGCGTTGTCGGGAGGCGTATACTGCCAGAAGACGAAGGGCAGCTCGAGGACAGCATGCTCCAGCGCAATCTCTTTGCCGCCGAGCATCGTGTAGGAGCCCTTCATCAGCGCGACCATCGCGGCGCGGTTCGCGAGAGCAGCCTTCTGGACCTCCTGCAGCTTTGCGCGGCACGCCGCACGCCTCGCCGATCTCACGAAGATGGGAACCAACGCAACGATGAAGCTCGGTGGCTTCGACCTTCCAGCGCATGTGCGCGAAGAGATGCTGGTCGTCGCGATGAACTACACGGATCTGTGTCTGGTGTCGCAGCTTCCTGCGGCCGCCGCGGCGAAGCTTGCCGCGATCGAAGATCGTGCCGGCGCGCTTCCGATTACCTTCCTCGAGGGCGCACTCGTTTCGATCCAGCGTTCTCTCGATAACGCGCGCGATACGAAGCACGACGAAGGCGAGCACGCGTCTTACTCGGTCGGAGGAATGCAGGATCGCGAGGCCGAGCTCAAGCAGCGCTTGGTCGCGATCCGCGGCATGATCAAAGCCGACCCCGAGGGAGCAACCAAGGAGCTGCAGGCCGTCTCGAAGCTCGTCCAAGACATGCAGGTAGAGACCGAGCTCGTTGCGAACATGGATCACATCGACGCTGCGTGGCACGCGCTCGACGAGGGCGTGAGCTTCTGGTGGTCTAGCCTGCTGACGTCGCATCATGCGAGTAAGTTGAAGGAGCAGGGCGACCGCCTGCACGGGCGGTGGAAGGCGATTTTTATCGCGTGGAAGTCCAAAGATCCCAAGCAGCAGGAGCAAGCCGCCAAGGACCTGCAAGCGCTACGCGCGGACCCCGAGCTGACGAGCTGGCTCCAAGAGGTTCAGGGCGTCCTCAAAGATGCCCGCATCCAGAAGATGATTTCGGAGTTCGTCGTGGTCATCGCGATCACGATCGTCACTGCCGGTGTCGGCGATCTGGTGGCCGCCGGAGCCGTGGGATGGGAGCTGAGCGCAGGCTCGACTGCGCTGCTCGTCGGCGGAGCAGAAGCGGCCACGTTCACGCTTCTGAGTCAGGTCTTCCTCGATAGTGACCACAGCTTTGGTCACGTCGTTTACGAGTTCGGTTCCAACTGGGCCATGTTTGGCGTGATGCGACGCTTCCAAGCGTTCGCCGAGGTTGCGGAGCTGAGCAAGGCTACGCAGGTCGCGGGCTCGACCTTGATCATGGCCGCTTCGACATTCGCGAAGGCCGACCTCGACGTCTACATCAAGGAAGGGCGGCATCTCAGCGCGGAAGAGGTCAAGGCCATCGCGCTTCAGGGAATGGCCATGGCGATCGCGATGCATGCGATCGCTCCCAAGATGAAGCCCATGTGGCAGGACCTCGAAGGCAGCGCCTACAAGTTCGGCACGGAGCTCGCGGCGAACAACCGAATGGGCGAGACACTCAAGGTCAAGGCCGAGCTGCTCAAAGGGACCAAGGACTACGTTGGTGCGACCGAGTATCTGACGCAGGAAGCGCAGTGGCTCAAACAACGCGTCGAGGTCCTCGATCAGATCGAAGCGATCGCGAAGGCCGAGGCTCAGCCGGGCGCGAAGAAGCCAGCGGGTGGTGGCATCGCCGCCAAGATCAAGATGACCTCGACGGAGCTGACGGCGCTGCGCACGGATCTGCAGGCGAAGCTCGCAACCGTCACCGAAGGTCAGCTGCCCTTGATGACCCTCGAGCCGAAGGGCGAGGGCTTGTTCACGTGTCCGAGAGAACACATCTACGAGGTTGTTAAATCACTCGGCGAAGAAGTCGGGCGCACAACGGATCCCGTCACCACCGTCACGACGTACGAGGTGAAGCTCAAGGACGGCAAGGGCACGATCAAGGTGATGGAGAAAATCGACCCTGCTGCCGACTGGGTCGCCCACCTCAAGCAGGAGCTGACGCCGGACGCGCGCGCGAAGTTCGAGCTCGAAAGCAAAGGACTGACGGCGCAGCAGATTCACGACCAATATCACGGGTCGACCGAGGAGGCCCTCGAAGCGCTCGGTACTTCACGCGCAAAGGGCGCGATGAAAGACACCCTAGAGCTGTTTGGAAATGGTCAGGCTCCTGAGGAACCGAACGCACGCTGGCGATACAAGGACGATCCATCGCACTGGTCGCCGCAGCGCCAGGCGTTACATGAAAAACTGCTCACCCAAGCAAAGGCTGACGCGCTCGCGTTTGCCGAAGCAGCGCCGAAGGGCGAGCCGACCCTGTACGCGATGCGCGGCAACACTGCCGCGGGCAAGACTCGCGCAGTCGCGAACAATGTGCCGGAGCTGGCCGGTACGATGAAGGTCACCTCGAGCCTGGGCAAGCGTGCGGTCAACCCAGACGCTTTCAAGCAGCAACTCATGACTGCGGACGGACAAAATCTCACGTCCTCGCAGGTGCACGCAGAATCTTCGATGCTCGCCGACCGGTTTCAGCAACAGATGCTCGATACCAAAGGAGCGGACGGCAAACCGGTCAGCATGCTAATCGACAAGCGGCTGGCGACGCTGGGCGATGTTCAGACGTACGCGAACCTCGCGAAGGCAACCGGTCGCAAGTTCGTGTTGTATGACGTCGAAGCTCCACTCGAGGCATCGCTTGCTGGTGTGCTCGAGCGTCAACCGGGTGGCGCTGATCCACTCCCCCCGTTCGAAGTGATCGCGAACGGCTTCAAGGCTATTCACGAAAATCGCGGGCAGGTGGTCGGACTGTTCGAATCCGATGCAACGCTGGGCAGCTACGAGCTGTTCGGCACGAAACCCACGGGAGAACGTGTGCCTGTGGCGTCCGTCAAGAACGGCGCGCTGACGGTTTCGGATGCGGAGCTGTATCAGAGTGCGATTGCCGGACCGGATGCGATACCCGAGATCGTCGGCAAGAGTCGCGTAACCGAAGCTGCGATTCAGCAGTTCACGAAGGATGTCCCCGGTGATCGCAAAGCGATGACTCAGAACCTTCTGCGCAAGTACCTCAACTGGACCTGGCGAGACGCGCTCGACGCGCACGCGAAGGAGAAGTCCGCAGCGACGGCTAAACCCGAATCTCTTACACCGCCGGTAAGCGATCGAGCTACTCCGACGAACGAACCGTCAGGACAGGCCGACGCCAAACCGGTCGACAAGCCGAAGGGTGGCCGCTACGGCTTCGCCGGACGCGACGAGGAGATTTATACCGATACGCATCCGACATCCGAAGTGGTCGAGATGCGGAAACAGGCAGAGAAGCTCTATCCGGGCGATGTCGAGGGTCAGTTGGCCTGGTTGCGAAGCCCGCTCCAGATGCGAGACCTCCGCATGAAACTGCTGGCGCGCAAGGGTACGTCGGTACCCGTCGTGAGCGGTGCGCTAACAAAGTTCGGCATCCCGCAAGCAACGCCCGAGAAGGTTGGCGATGTCTTCAAATACCTGTTCGACAGTCAGGGCATCGCGTTCGACTACGAGAATTATGCGGCGTGGGAGCGGCTTGCTGCAGGGAAGGGGACAATCTCGGACGCGCGCTTTCTCGTGCACGAGTTCGCTGAAATCGGTGACATGAAGGCGCGAAACGTCGACCCCAACGGTCCCGAAAACTTCGGAGGCAACGGGGTGGCGCGCGATGCGTGGCGTGAGAGCTTCAACAAGGAGTATCTCGTTTCACACGGCAAGGCGCTTTACGCCGAAAGTCAGTTCGTTGCGTCCCAGATCGAGACGATCGCCAAGGTCTCACTGACGCCAGAGGTGACCGCTTCCGTAGACCCGGTCAGAGAACCCGACGAGCTCGGATACATGACGATGCCCGACGGTAGCCGTTTGGTAGCCAATCGCGATTTCCCCGCGTGGAAGGCACGCGCGAGCGAGCAGGTTTCGATCGATAGCGCCGCGGCGAAGCGGCTCGGTGTCAACTCGACGAAGCTGACGCTCGCCGATCTGGTGAGGGCTGTGAAGTCAGCTAAGATGACCCCGTGAGCGATCGAGAAAATCTCGAGTTCTGGATGAGGCAACTCAGTTCTGCCGACCCGAACGCTCGCGTACGAAGCCTCCAAGCAATTGCGGAACGTCCGATCGCGGATGCCACGTTGCTTGCGGAATGCGAGAGGCTGCTCGACGACCGAGAGATTTGCCTGGTCCAGATACCCCTGCGATTTGGGGAGGTGCGGGTAGAGGCGGTTGGGGCGGTCGCAGCGTTGCGCCATGTGCTCGGGATCGAAACCCCGGCTGTCTTGGACAATGCGTTCTTTCCGCTCACTGTTGACCGCGTCGGGCAGCTCTCCCGTACGGCGGGCATCGAGTCGAGCTTGTCAGGACCCGAAGGAACGATCGACAAGTTGCGCCAATTGCGTATGAACGGTCAGGTTCCGACCCTGACGATCCGGCGCGAGCCGCGGGAGATGGGCGAATTGCTCGACCCCAATCGGTCCGACGCACGGTAGGCTCGCTCGGATGGACGAGCTCACTCAGCGTATCGTGCGCGAGAATCAGGAAAAGCGACTCGCGCGGATCGCGGGCGCCAAGGCCGCGTCGCCGCCGGGCAAAGAACCTCTCGACGTGTCGTTCGTCAAACAGAACGCCCGTACCGGTGCGCTCGGTAAGATGAGCGATGATGAGCTTGTGATGAAGCTGGAGGATCTCTATTACGCAGATCATCCGAGCTATCGGACCAATCAACAGCTCGTCGATCTGATCCAGCAACTAGCTGACTACGAATAGTCAGCTAGTACCTCGCCACAGGCGCATAGAGTTCTTGCGGACGAACTGCAGAACGGATCACGATCGTGTGTTTGGCCTTCGTCTGGTCGTTGGATGTGAACCGAGCGAAGCCACGATCTAACGAGACCCGCCATCCGTCTGGTTGATCGACCGCGTAATGTTGTTCGGCATTCGCATACCGGTTTGATGAGTGAGCACCGGAGGTCGGCTCCGCATTATTGCCGCACGCCACCGCACCGATCGTCAGAAGCAGGGACAGGCACTTCACGGAATCACCCCATCCTGCGAGGTGTCGACAAGCCCCACGGCACGCGCCGCGATCTGCACTTTGGCATCCGACGCCATCGCTCCCGACGCACGCGAGAAGGTGCCGAACGACGTGTCGGGTTGGCCAAGGCCAACCGTCTGATGCACGGCATCGACGCTCGCCTTTTCAGGTGCGCTCAGCTGAGCGTACGGCGTACCGCCCGGTAAATCATAAGGCGTTGCTGGATCGTGAGCACCCACGAAGGCCACACTCGGTTGCGAAGGTGCATCGATCGTCGAGGCAGGCTCGCTATGCGAGAGCCGACTCCGTCCGACTACGAATGCAGCCCCAACCGCTAGTCCGAGCACTCCATAAAATCTCCACTGTGCACGCATACGTCTCCCATCTCGTCGTCGTTGCCAACGACGTTGCGATCACCACAGCTGCACCAAAACGTGCGCGCCCACCCTCTACCTACAAACATCCGTGCCGCGACCGCCACTCGGTTGCCGCCCCATTTTGAGGCGTGCTATCGTCACGCCACTTACATTTCGGGGGTGTATGGAGGCTCGAAAACCAGCGTTGCCGCTGGAGCACCTCGCGACTGCTATAGCCACCGTAGCGTTGGGATTGCGCGTACGAAGCTCGGTGGGTGGGCGAACGCAAACGCCTTGAGTTGCACCTAGCTTTGGGTAATGTGTCGGTGGAGGGTGTGATGCGAGTCCGTGCAGTTCTTATCGTCGTTTGCGTTGCCGTTTGCGTTCTAGTCAGCGTGCTCATCTATGACTCGCATCGGACAAAGACTCCCAAATTGGCGGAGACGAAGACACCGCAACCTAAGATTATTCAGACGTCTGCGAGTCAGGCGACAGAGCCCGCACATTCTGTCGGTCTTCGTTTGGAAGGCCAGGCGGTTGGAGAAGCCCAGGAACCTATAGCCGGCGCGCTCGTGCATCTCCTTCATCGAGGAGACATCCTACGAACTGCCACTGCCGAGGCGGACGGATCGTTTGCCTTCGACGGACTCGACGCTGGGCAGTACTCAGCAACGGCCGTAAAGGATGATCTAAGCGGGGAACCTGTGCTCGTAACGCTCTCAGCAACCAGTGAACCGGTGATCGTTCATATGCGAGTGGGCGTGTCACTCGAGATCCTGGTGCTTGATGCAGCGAACGGCGGACCAATCGACCGAGCAACCATTCAGGAACGCCTTGGAAGAACTGCGATTACGAACGCGGAAGGCAAAGCGACACTTCGTGGAATCGGTCCTGTAGCAGCGGCTATCGTGGTGGCCGCACCGAACCACGCTGCCGTTACCGACTCGTTCTTGATTGGGTCGACCTCGCAGCGTACGGTGCGGCTACCCCGAGGTGCGCAGCTCGGCGGCCGTGTGGTGGCTCCGGACGGCAGTAGCGTTTCCGGCGCTACGGTTCGAGTCGCAAACGCCGCCAATGGCGCTAACGACGACTACACTACCGATCGGGTCGGAACTTTCAACATAGGTCCGTTAGCCGCGAGCCGTTACTTGGTGACGGCAGATGCGGAGGGGTATGCTCCCACCAGTCCTCTCCGACTTGATCTCGATGGCATACACGATCAATTGGCCATCGTCGTACACGTGACTAACGGGACTAAGGTAACAGGGACGGTCGTGGACTCAGATGGACACCCGAGCGCCGGCGCGGTGGTTCAACTCAGGTCTGTATTACTGAATTGGCATCGAGAGATTGCCACTGACGAGGACGGTTCGTTTAAGATTGTCGCCGGCAATGGCGCGTTTCGCATTTGGGCTCGCAAGGGCTTGCAGTCTTCCCCTCAACTCCCAGTCGACCTCGGCCCTAACACTCTAGCTACCTTGAAGTTACAACTTCAAAACTCGACTATAGCGGGAACGGTCATCGATGCAAATGGCGAACCTGTTGCGGAAGCTAAAGTGACGGCAGATGACGGTCTCGGTCAATCGGTACGGGGTGAGGTCACTGACTCGCATGGAAAGTTCGTCTTCAATGGGTTGGCCGCCGGCAACTACACCCTCGCGGCGCATCGCCAAGATGAGTTATCCGAGAGTGATTCGGGTAAGGGCACGTCTGTTACGTCTGGCGACCGTAACGTGAGACTTGTAGTTCCGGCACTCACTGCGATTAAAGGTCGCGTCCTTTTGGACAAGAAGCCCGTGGTGTCGTTTGCCATTATCGTCGTGGATCAAGGTGACGAGATGCAATGGCGACAAAGCGCTACAAATGTGACCCTCTCTTCTGAAGGGAGGTTCGTAAAACGTGGCGTGTCCCCGGGAACAAAAACAGTTGTTATTTTCGGCCGTGGGTTTGCCAGAACACTCATAAACGCGCGAGTAGTGAATGGAAAAGTCACTGACCTCGGGGACATCGCGGTTGATCATGGACAGGAGATCACTGGTCGCGTAACTGACGCCAGTGGCGCCCCAGTGGGGGAACGCAACCGTGAGGTCAAGCAGGCAACCTTTGTTCGAGTGGAGGACCCGGAGCCCCTCATGCGGAGTTTGCAAGGTGGAGGTTTAGCAACGACAGATGAGTCCGGTTGGTTTCGGATAGAGGACATCCCGCCTCCAACCGGGGGCGTACCAAACCAGATCGGAGCCAAGCATCCGAACCGCGGCGTAGCTCCATTAAGGAACCTTCCATCTTCGGTTTCCTCGATCGATCTTGCGCTTGTCTCCACTGGTTCGATTGAAGGTTTGTTCACAGGCGCGGACAGTGACTTATACCAAGTATGGGCCAATCCGACAAATGGAAGTGGCGAGACAGCATCTGCGCGTGTCGCCGCTGATAGGACCTTCAAGTTCGAGAGGCTCGCCGCAGGAGAGTACAATCTTACTCCAGCCAACCAGAACGCAGACGGTTATCGGCTAGCTCCGACGCCGGTCTATGTCAGCGGAGGAAAAGTCGCTTCCGTCACAATAAAGATCCAGCCTTCAGCTAGTGTTCGCGCTCACACGAACGCGCCTTGTCAAATAGTTTTGCTCGCGAAACCCGGAACTGGAGATCCTGGTCCCGATGATATGCTCGGTTATGGAGTATGCGCCGGCGAATACGCAACTATCAAAGATGTGCCTATCGGCGACTATCGCGTATGCAACCACGCTACATGCATCTCAGTTTCAGTGCATTCGGCAGGGATACTTAACGTTGAGTTAGGCGTGCAGTGATTGGTTTACGAGCGGGCTTGTTATCGCGTCGGGAGTCGGACAAAGGGTCGTGTCCCTATAGTTGTGAAAGCCGTTTTGTTGGGCTCTTGGTGTTGCAACCCGGAAACCGGGTTGGTAAGCGCTGCACGAGCCCCGTGTTCCACGGGTCGTGTCCCTATAGTTGTGTGAAAGCCGCTTTGTTGGGCCGCCCCATAGGACGAGAGAGCTTCCGGGTTGCAACACCAAGGAGCTCGTCTCGTGAAGCGACCAACACGATCCCTTCGTCCTGAAACTATCGATTCCATGATTCCGACGCAAGAAGACTTCCACTTCGACCTCGAAGCCCGGGTGCGTGGCGCGGTGCACGCGACCATCCAGGCCGTGCTCGAGGAGGAGCTCGAGCGGCTCGTCGGTGCCGGCCCCTACGAGCGCAGTGACCAGCGCGTCGACGTACGCAACGGCCACTACCCTCGACACATCGTGACGACCAGCGGCGAAGTTCTGGTTCGGGTTGGACGTACGCGCGATGGTGGTGCCGCGACCGCACCTCTGGGGAGGAATGCGCGTCGACGTCCGGAGATCGATGCCGCGGTCACGCAGGCGTACGTGAGCGGCGTGTCAAAGCGCGACATGGGCGACGTCACCGAGGCGTTGCTCGGAAAGCGCGTCGGACGCTCGACGGTTAGTCGCGTGACCAAGCGGCTCGAGGATCAAGTCGAGGAGCTGCGTCGTGCGCCGATCATCGACCCCATCGCGTACCTGTACCTCGACGCGACGTTCGTCGACGCGCGCTGGGCTCGCACCGTCGAGAACGTTTCGGCGCTCGTCGCGTACGGCGTCGGTCCCGACGGCCATCGGCAGCTGCTCGGCATCCACCTCGGCGCGCAGGAGTCCGAAGCGAGCTGGACCGAGTTGCTGGCCGAGCTCGTCGCACGCGGGCTCTCGGGTGTGCAGCTGATCATCCGCGATGAGCACGGCGGACTCATCGCCGCTGCCCGCAAGGTTCTTCCCGAGGCGCGCCAGCAGCGCTGCACCGTGCACCTGATGCGGAACGTGTTCACGCAGGTCCCCAAGCAACACCAGAAGCGTCTCGCCCGCGAGCTCGTCGCCGTGCTGCACGCCGATTCGCTCGCCGCCGCCAAGGCCAAGCTGCGCGCGTTTCGCACGCAGTTCGGAAAGCAGTTTCCTGAAGCCGTTGCCTGTCTCGAGCGCGGCTTCGCCGACGCGACGTCGTACTTCTCCTTCCCGAAAGCGCACTGGATTCGACTGCGCTCGACGAACGGCCTCGAACGGCTACACGGCGAGATCAAGCGCCGCACTCGGGCCATCGGCGCATAATCCCTGTTGAAATTTGAGGTGGCGGTCAAACCGACCCCGAGAGGATTCTCGAGGCTCAAAACCGGAGAGACCGCCATCAAGAAGATTGCCAGGAAGACGCGCCCCACGGAAGTCACTCGTCCCTAGCTCCGCACCACCCTGGGCAAACTCGCTCGCGAGGAGGCGGACCGCCAACTCACCCTCACCCTCGGACTCAGAAATCTCGTGCGCGAGAACCTGCGCGAGTTCGTGATCAGTGCGGGGCCGCGGCGTTAGCGGCGGTACTCGAAGAGGAGCGCACCGAGCTCGTCGGGCCGAGGTACGCGCATCTGCCGACGCGTCGAGCTCGGCGATCGGGATCGGCGC
>Ga0209511_1004570_pt1 | contig 9966 bp, 12 predicted proteins | sample SSSSmetaG_FD_184141 | JGI IMG/M metagenome (GOLD analysis project Ga0209511, IMG submission 184141) | Glacier valley bacterial and archeal communities from Borup Fiord, Nunavut, Canada, to study Microbial Dark Matter (Phase II) - ​SSSS... | ecosystem: Environmental > Aquatic > Freshwater > Ice >... | reverse complement strand
GCATCCTTCCCCGTCGAAAATTTTCAGGGCTATACGTCTCCGTTTGGCTATCGACAATCGCCCGATGGAGCCGTCAATCAAGAGTTTCACCGAGGGTTAGATATGGCAGCCCCCGAAGGCAGCTATATTCGCAGTTGGTGGACAGGCAAAGTAGTTGAAGTCTCTGACAACACCGCTTGCGGCACCTCGATCGTGATCCAATCCGGTGACTGGGAGCACGTCTATTGCCACATGAATGGTCGTGTCGAAACCGATGGCAATGGCAAATATCTAAGCGATCGCACGGGTGGCATTCAAATTTGGCAAGGACAGATGGTTCCTGCGGGTGCTCGAATTGGTCGTGTTGGCATGACCGGACGCACGACTGGACCTCATTTACACTGGGGTTTGAAATATGCTCGTCAGTTAGTTGATCCTGCAATGGTGCTTAGGGCGATGTATGCCGAGCAAAAAGGCTCACAGTCGGTATCGAGCTTGCCTTAAAATCCACCAGGTCTAGAAAGGGGCATGGTTTTGATGTGTCCCTATTCTTTTGCATTAGAGCGGCGACGGCGGCACCGTTCTGAGCAATATTTCACCTCGTCCCAGTTTTTCTCCCATTTTTTGCGCCAGGTGAACGGCAACCCGCAAACCGGGCACACTTTTGTCGGTAAATCAGACTTAGCGCGATCGCGTCCCATAGTTGAGAGAATGTTGAAACGTGTTGAGCTTTCTAAATTAGAACGCAAAATTAAAGCGCCTGTCAGAATTCCTCAAACTTCTCTGCAATGACTGAATCTGCCCTCGATCGAGTCCGCATTATTTTAGTAGAGCCAGCCGGGGCGCTGAATGTTGGCTCGATCGCCCGAATTATGAAAAATATGGGGCTATCTCACTTGATTTTGGTGAATCCTCAGTGCGATCCTCAATCGGCAGAGGCGCGACAAATGGCAGTCCATGCCAATGACGTGTTAGCAGCCGCGCAAGTTGCGAAGACGCTGCCAGATGCGCTGAGAGGATGTCACCGAGCGATCGCCACTACGGTCAGAACTCGATCGCTAGATATGCCTCTTGAACATCCCAAAGATGCTCTTCCCTGGCTATTAGAAGATTTTCAAACAGATGGACAAACTGCCCTGATCTTTGGAGCCGAAGAACGGGGACTCAGCAACGAGGAACTCAAGTTTGCTCAACGGTTCGTCTATATTCCGTCTAGCCCGATTTATCCATCGTTAAATTTGGCGCAGGCAGTCGCAATCTGCTGTTATGAACTGTCTCAAGCGCTTGACAGCGAGAGGTCAGAAGTCCGATCTTTTGCACCCGATACCCAAACCTTGAACCCTGCACCTTTAGACGAAATTGAAGCCTATTGTCAACATCTCGAACGACTCTTGCTCAAAATCGGCTATCTTCACCCTCACACCGCCAACAGCCGCATGGAGAAATTTAGACGGCTCCTCAATCGCGCTTACCCATCAGCCCCCGAAGTCGCTTTATTGCGAGGCATCTTGCGTCAGGGCGAGTGGGCACTTAACCAAAGAGACGAGTAGTGGGGTAATCTTCTGACTCCTACTAAACAATTTGCCTAACTCAATGTAAAATCCCTACATCCAGCGGCAAAGTCTTCTTCCAGATTGGTTGTCCTACAGCGGTAAAGGGCACCTGTAATAACCGTTCAAAACTCGTCCATTCAATCACGTTCATCAACAGGGAGCTATCTCAATGTGGGAATCTGGCAACGACCCAACTCTGCCGTCTGAGGACAGTTCTTCAACTCATCAGCAAGATGCGTCTATGCGTTTTGTGCCAGTTCCTCGCTCTGTCAAAGCGTCTCGTCAACGTCCCGCAGACGGTCGATCGCGCAAACCAGAAATGCCTTCGCGAGGTCGAAAGCCACCTGTTTCTCCGGCTCCCAACGGGCAGAAAGCTGGCTCCCGCGCTCCACGCCCACCCTTAAAGTTCGACGAAGAACTAGGTAGCGGAGATCGCCTGAAAGAACTGCGCGATCGCCGCCGCAACGGAGCAAGTTCTCCTGCTGAAAGCCGCCGTCTTAAGCCCGTCCCTAACCCTACAGCGCCAAACCCTCAGCGACGAAGCCGCTCACCTCGCAAGGTTTCTATGCTGTCTGCTGGCACGGTCAGCGCTCCGCCCCGTCCTCGCACTCGATCGGGCACTGCCCTAGTCTATGGCACTCGCCTATTGATTTTGGGAGTCGGCTTGGGAGTTCTTGCTGGAACCATTCTGTCGGCTTGGGACCCCGCTCGTTACTTTGCAGCCGGAGCTTCTCAGTCAGACAAGACTGAACAAACTGCAACCGTTCCGGCAACTCCTTTAGAACAGGCATCGGCGCTGACGCTAGGGCAAGAAATTTTGCCTTTGAAGAACGACATTCAAACTTTAGTGGCTCAACAGCCCCAACTGAACTCTAGTGTGATGCTCGTCGATTTAGATACGAATGCGTTTCTCAACATCAACGCCTCGGTTGCTCTGCCCTGTGCCAGCACGATTAAACTTCCAGTCTTAGTGGCGTTTTTTCAAGATGTGGATGCGGGCAAGATTCATCTTGATGAACTGCTGACAATGCGCCCTGACCTAATCGCCACCGAGTCTGGTGAGATGCAATATCAGCCTCCCGGAACCCAGTTCACGGCGTTAGAAACTGCGACAAAAATGATCACCGTCAGCGATAACACTGCGACCAATATGCTGATCGATCGCTTAGGTGGCAAAGATGTCTTGACTCAGCGCTTTCAGTCGTGGGGCTTGACCAGCACCGCTATTCATAACCCATTACCGGATATTGCAGGCACTAATACTAGCAGTTCGCAAGATCTGGTCACGGCATTAGGGCTAGTCACGAATGGCAAACTTATGTCTTTACGATCGCGCGATCGTCTGTTAGACATCATGCGTCGCACCGCCAATGCGTCACTGCTGCCAACTGGCTTGGGTGAAGGAGCGACGATCGCCCACAAAACGGGCAGCATTGGCACTCTAATCGGAGATGTCGGCGTGGTTGATATGCCTAGCGGTAAGCGTTATCTGATTGGGGCACTGGTCAAGCGCCCGCGTGATGATGAGCGCGCTGAAGAGTTGATTCGCAAGGTGTCTCGTCTCACCTATCAATATTTCAGTCAACCTGTTCCGCCTCAAGGGGCTACCAATCCGAGTCAGCCAACCCAACCCCCTGTGCCTTCTGGAACGACTCCACAAGGCAGTTCACCGTTGGGAACGAGAGTGGCTCAACCGAACTAGCGCTCAAACCAAGATAGCTTGCTCAACCTCCTCGGCTGCCTTCATCGCGTCTAGCTGTTGCCAAATTTGATTGAGCAATGGCTCTAACCCTGCGCGGGTGACGGCAGAGATTATAAAGACTGGGGAACTTGTGAGGGTCTGGAGTTGAGCCACGATCGCACCCAAGTCTCGATCGACATCCACAGCATCGGTTTTGTTGAGGGCGATGATTTGAGGACGATCGGGCAAGCCGCGCCCATAGGCGTGCAGTTCTTGAGTGATGGTGTGATAGTCCGCGATCGGGTCTTCGGCGGTGGCATCGACTAGGTGCAGCAGCAAGCGAGTCCGTTCGATGTGCCGCAAAAAGTCGTGTCCTAACCCTAAGCCAGTGTGTGCCCCTTCAATCAATCCAGGAATGTCAGCAAACACGGTGCCGTCTCCGGTGGGTTTGCGAACCACGCCCAAGTTGGGGATCAGCGTCGTAAACGGATAGTCGGCAATTTTGGGACGAGCCGCTGACAGTGCCGAAATCAGCGTCGATTTTCCGGCGTTGGGCAAGCCGATTATGCCTACTTCTGCCAACAGTTTGAGTTCTAACCGCAGAAACCGCCCTTCGCCTTCTTGACCGGGTAAGGCTCGTTCGGGAGCGCGATTATGATTGCTGAGGAAGCAATGATTTCCAGCACCGCCGCGACCGCCTTTGGCAACGCAAAATGTTTGACCGTTTTCGGTGAGATCGCCGATCGGTTCGTCGGTCTGAGTGTCGTAGATGACGGTGCCACAGGGAACTTCAATAATCAAATCGTCGGCTGATGCGCCCGTCCGTTTATTGTTTCCGCCTTTCTGTCCGTTTTCTGCTTTATAAAGACGGTTGTAGCGGAAGTCTAGCAAGGTTTGCAGGTCTTCACTCACTTGGAGGATTACAGACCCGCCTCTGCCGCCGTTTCCGCCTGATGGTCCACCTGCGGGGACATATTTCTCGCGTCTAAAGCCGATGATGCCATCGCCTCCGTCACCCGCCTGAACCTGAATTTCTGCCTGATCGATGAATTGCATAACCCTATCTGAAGCCCTCTGCTGTGATCTTAGATGCCTAAGCTCGTCTTGTGGTTAGCTCAGAGAAACTTAGGGAACAACCATTATAAGGTGAAACTCTGAATTGTTTTTAGTTCGGGGCTTGTGGACGTAGGGCGAACGCATACGTTTCTTAATATCTCAATAAGGCGAGATATGAGGCAATTTATTACGAATATTCTCATCAACAAGTGCTTGTTGAGAATGTCTGCCTTCACTTTAGTGTTACCGAAGTCTAGATTCGCTAGATATAGCGTGTTGAGAAATGTATGCGTTCGCCCTACTATTGGGTCTCTTCTGCGTGGTTCGCTTTATAGTACATCTGTACTAACTCTCGTCTATAGCCTCAGGTCGAAAGTCAACTAGACAGGTTTGAGGACGTAGATTTTGAAATGCCCGTGCTGTTCTCCTGCTCAAAGTAAAAATATTGAATGAGAGCGATCGACGTAACTGAATTTCTCGTAAGCGATACCCTGATGAAAATCAAGGTACTTATTTGGCAAGAAGATGATGTATGGTGCGCCTCTGTCCCTGCTCTTCCGGGATGTCACACTTGGGGGGAGAGTTATGAGCATTTATTAGAGATGCTTGAAGATGCGATCGGAGGTTGGTTAGAAGTTGCAAGTGAGCGAGAAGCATTTAGTTGAGCTATTTCTATGAAAGCTGTTTCTAGAAAGATGCTGTACAGAATCGTAGAGCATCATAATGGCTGAGACAAAAAGCATAATGAAGAAAGCTGACCTTACTTGAGTGGTGTAGTCATGACCGAATTACTTGAACGAGCGATCGCCCGACTAAAAACTTTGCCGACCAAAGAGCAAGATGCGATCGCCACCCTGATCATGGAAGAACTCGAAGAGGATCAGCAGTGGGACGAGTCCTTTGCGCGTTCCCCAGATTTGTTGGCTAAACTTGCTGCCGAGGCAATGGCTGAGCATCGTGCAGGCAAAACTCAGGACTTAGATCCAGAGACATTGTGAAATCTCGAACCACTGCTCAATTTCGTAAAATGGTTGCTGCCTTACCGGAGCAGGTTCAAGACCAGACCCGCAAAGCGTATCGGCAATTCAAGCAAGATCCCAATTATCCCAGCTTGCGATTTAAGAAAGTTCATCCCAAGTTGCCAATTTACTCTGTACGAATCAACAGAGACTACCGAGCAGTCGGTCAGTTAGATGATGGCACAGTGATTTGGTTCTGGGTTGGTTCTCATGCAGAATACAGTGTGTTGCTTGGTCAACTGTAGGAACATCACTAGCCGATTCCAGTTACGGGACGCGCATTTAGACAGAAGTTGAGTTTGAGAATTGGCAGCGATCAGGTCTAAAAGTGCCATCAGGCGAAGGTGAATTTCAGAGTTCTACGGTTAACGGCACCTCTAAGAAAAGCTATCGGGAGAACGATCGCTCTATCATAAAGAAGGTTCAGCGCGTAGCCAGTTCACAAGAGACCGTTGACACGCCATTCCACTATGAGTAGCGACCATGAGAGCATACGAGTTTCCAGCTAAAGTGACCCCCGAAGGAACGCTTGAACTTCCTCCTCAACTGCAAGGGCAACTAGCGAGTCATCAAACTGCAAGAGTGATCGTTCTAGTCAGCGATGAAATCACTGATGCGTCAGAAAACGAAGCTTGGTCAAGACTCACCGCAGCGCAGTTTCTGGCTGGATATAGCGAGGCTGATGCAATCTACGATCAACCCTAAAATATGCCCAACTATCAGCCAGGAGACATTCTGCTTCTGTCTTTTCCCTTCACGGGTGTTGGTGCAAAAAGCCGACCAGCTTTGGTTCTGCTAGATACTGGAGATGATGACGTGATGGTTGCAAGAGTGACCAGTCAATCGTTACTGACCCAGTATGATGTTGAGTTTGAAAATTGGCAGCAAGCAGGGCTAAAAGTGGCATCAGGTGTTCGGTTGCACAAAATCGCTACACTAGAGAAGGGTTTGATTCATCGTCAATTAGGCAGCTTAACTCTCAACGACTGGACACGAGTTCGAGCCAAAATCCAACAAATCTGGACTTCTATCTAGACATGGCAGACTTTCACATTCAAGCTCCGTTTGAACCGACAGGCGACCAACCCAGCGCGATCGCCACTCTCGTTAAAAGCATCGAAGCCGGAACTCAATATCAAACTCTACGCGGCGCAACGGGAACCGGAAAAACTCACACGATCGCCCGTGTAATCGAAAATTTGGGTAGACCGACGTTAGTATTGGCGCACAACAAAACTCTGGCAGCCCAGCTTTGCAATGAGTTGCGCGAATTCTTCCCGGACAACGCGGTTGAATATTTCATCAGTTATTACGACTACTATCAGCCAGAGGCATACATTCCCGTTAGCGATACGTTTATTGAGAAGACGGCTTCGATCAACGACGAAATTGATATGCTGCGGCACTCGGCGACCCGATCGCTGTTTGAGCGCAAAGATGTGATTGTCGTTGCCTCGATTAGCTGCATCTACGGATTAGGAATTCCGAGTGAATATTTGAATGCGGCGATTCCGCTGCGGATGGGCGAGGAGGTCAATCAGCGTCAGATCTTGCGAGATTTGGTGTCGGTGCAATATAGCCGCAATGATCTCGATTTGGGTCGGGGGAAATTCCGAGTCAAAGGCGATGTGTTGGAGATTGGACCTGCTTACGAAGATCGGATTATTCGCGTCGAGTTCTTTGGCGATGAAATCGATGCAATTCGCTATATCGATCCAGTGACGGGGGCAACTCTGCAAAGCATGGAAGCGGTGAATATTTATCCCGCTCGTCACTTTGTCACACCAGAAGATCGACTCGAATCGGCGTGTGATGCGATCGACGCTGAACTCAAAGAACGCCTAGAGGAACTCGAAAAAGACGGAAAATTGCTCGAAGCGCAACGCCTTGACCAACGCACGAGATATGACTTAGAAGTGCTGCGAGAAGTCGGTTTCTGCAATGGCGTTGAAAACTATTCTCGTCACTTAGCAGGACGTTCGGCAGGAGACTCACCGGAATGCTTAATCGATTACTTTCCTAAAGATTGGCTGCTGGTGATTGACGAATCTCACGTCACGTTGCCCCAAATCAGAGCGATGTATAACGGCGACCAATCGCGCAAAAAGGTGCTGATTGATCACGGCTTTCGGTTGCCGAGTGCGGCAGACAATCGCCCTCTCAAAAATGAAGAGTTTTGGCAGAAGGTAAATCAGTGTATTTTTGTGTCTGCTACCCCTGGAGAGTGGGAAGTTAAGCTTTCTGAAGATCACATCGCCGAGCAGGTGATTCGACCGACAGGTGTTCTCGATCCCGAAATCTTTGTCCGCCCGACTCAGGGACAGGTGGACGATTTGTTCGGCGAAATTCAAGAGCGGATTCCCAAAAATGAGCGGGTTTTGGTGACGACTCTGACCAAGCGCATGGCAGAAGATTTGACCGAATATTTTCAAGAACGGGGCATCAGAGTTCGCTATTTGCACTCGGAGATCAACTCGATCGAGCGCATCGAAATCCTTCAAGATTTGCGAGAAGGTCTGTTTGACGTGCTGATCGGCGTTAACTTGCTGCGAGAAGGTCTCGACTTACCCGAAGTGTCGCTCGTCGCGATTTTGGATGCTGATAAAGAAGGCTTCTTGAGATCAGAACGATCGCTGATTCAAACGATCGGACGGGCGGCGCGTCACGTTGATGGTCAGGCGATTCTCTACGGCGATAATCTGACCGACAGCATGGCGAGAGCGATTAAAGTGACTAAGGAGCGTCGCGCCGTTCAGCAAGAACACAACGAGAAAAACGGGATTATTCCCTATTCGATCATCAAGCGATCGAGCAATTCAATTCTGTCTTTCTTAGAAGTCTCGCGCCGGCTCAACGCGCAGGAACTCGATCAAGTCTATGAAAAAGCAGACGAAATTCCGCTCGAAAATATTCCAAACCTGATCGTTCAACTCGAAGCGCAGATGAAAGAATCTGCCAAAAACATGGAGTTTGAAGAGGCTGCAAAATATCGAGACAAGATTAAACATCTGCGGGACAAAATGCTGGGGCGGCGCAGCTAACAGAGGTGAAATATGAACGAGATCGCACTCAAAATTCCTCGACTAACCTTGACAGAATTTGTCGAACTCTGTCACGTCAACCAAAATTTGCGGCTAGAAATGACTGCGACCGGAGAGGTAATCATCATGCCCCCCACTTATTCTTGGACGGGGAAGCAAAACTCCGGTCTGACGGCTCAACTTTGGAACTGGAACGATCGCACCAACTCAGGCATTGTGTTTGACTCGTCTACAGGGTTCACTCTGCCGAATGGAGCGGTACGATCGCCCGATGCTGCCTGGGTCAGCACCGCTCAATGGGAGAACCTTACTGACGAGCAAAAGCACGAGGAATTCTCGCCGTTAGCCCCTGCGTTTGTAGTGGAATTGCGGTCTATCAGTGACTCGATCGAGAAACTTCGAGAAAAAATGCAGGAATACCTCAACAATGGCGTTCTTCTAGGCTGGCTGCTTGACTCTAAAACCAAGCGAGTAGAAATTTATCGCTCAGGTGAGGCTGTAGAACAATTAGAAGCTCCGACTGCGCTATCCGGTGAAACCATACTGCCAGGTTTTGTGCTGAATTTGCAGAAGGTGTGGTGACATAGCACTTACACCCAACGGTTAGACGGAAATCACTCCCTTGATAGGAATCGGTGTGATTGTCTACAATATAATCAGAAATATAAAGATTTGTGAAAAATATGAATTCTAACCTGGAGCAAATTTCGAGCCAATTGGATAGCGAAAGCTCTCGCGATCGCATGATAGCGCTGGCTTCTCTGCGAAACGTTTCCGCCGAAGACGCGGTGCCGTTGATTAAGAAAGTGCTGAACGACGAGAGCCTCCAAATTCGCTCAATGGCAGTCTTTGCGCTAGGAATCAAGCCTACTGAGGAGTGCTATTCCATTCTGGTCAGAATTTTAGAAACTGAGAAAGATTATGGCATTCGTGCCGATGCCGCAGGTGCTCTTGGCTATCTCGAAGATATCCGAGCGTTTGAGCCATTGGTCAGAGCCTTTTATGAAGACACCGACTGGCTGGTGCGGTTTAGCGCGGCTGTGGCGTTGGGCAATCTCAAAGATCCCCGTGCCAGAGATGTGTTAGTTCGAGCGCTTGACAGTGAAGAAGTCGTCGTGCAGCAGGCAGCGATCGCGGCTCTTGGCGAAATCAAAGCCGTGGATGCGGTCGATCAAATTCTGCGGTTTGCTCAATCTGAAGACTGGTTAGTGCGTCAACGTCTCGCCGAAGCGTTGGGTCATCTGCCTAGTGAGAAGAGCATTGCCGCTCTGAAATACTTAGAGAAAGATTCAAATTCTAATGTCAGCCAGTCTGCTACTTTTTCCCTTCAAAAGCTAACGGACGTTTAAATTCAATTCATTCATGAATGCGATCGAGCATAAGGTTACCAATCCCCGTAGAGACGTTTCGGTGGAACGTCTTCGCGCCATTTTGAAATAACGCACGATCGCTCAACCGCATCATTCATTAAGCAAGCAATTCTCCAGTTTCTTGCAACGAGTGCAATCGCTGGTAGATGCCACCTCGATGCACCAACTCCTCGTGACTCCCGACCTCGACAATGCTGCCCTGATCCAACACCACGATTTTGTCCGCTTCTCGAATCGTGCTGAGACGGTGAGCAATAATCACCAGCG
>Ga0209511_1004566_pt1 | contig 9973 bp, 10 predicted proteins | sample SSSSmetaG_FD_184141 | JGI IMG/M metagenome (GOLD analysis project Ga0209511, IMG submission 184141) | Glacier valley bacterial and archeal communities from Borup Fiord, Nunavut, Canada, to study Microbial Dark Matter (Phase II) - ​SSSS... | ecosystem: Environmental > Aquatic > Freshwater > Ice >... | reverse complement strand
CTAAAAATTTAATATGATCATGCTGCCGACTAGACTCTCTCGTTTGTACTTGGCTGGGCTAACTGTGATTTGTACGGTGCTCGTCACGCCCTTGAGCCACGCTTGGGTATTAACGGTTACACCAGGCACGCATGCGATTTTTCTACAGGTGGGTAATGGCGCAAACAATGCCAATTTTGGTACTGTGAATTTGGTTAGCGTGATCGTGCCGGCAGCGGCTGTTGGTAACGGTATTGCCCAAGCGATGACAACCAATAGTACCCAAGCAAACAGTTTTTATGACGGCTATGCAACCTGTAATCCACCTGCGCAGATGTATGTTGGCGGCTATTTTCGCCAGCCCTCAACCACCGCTTCTACCGCTACCGTTCAAATAACATCACCCATCAGCTTGATTAGCGGAACCGACGTAATTCCATTTAATCGAATTAGCTGGACAAGCACTGCGAATGGTAATGCCACAGCGGATATTCCAGCCGGTACATTTACAGGTGGCACACAATTTTTGGTCAATATCGGTTCCAACACATGGCTGGAAAATTGCCACATTTTCAGTTATGCCAATAGCGCAGTCGTTCCGGCGGGCACTTTCACCGGACGCGTGGTGTACACGATGACCGCGCCATGAATGCATTACAAATGAGGCAAAATATTGCGAGCGGGATGATCAAAATATTGCAAAAAATTAAATTTTTTTTAAGCGGCATTCTGTTGAGCATGCTGCTGATCACTCACGCCCAAGCGAGCAACACGTTCCGCATTGATGACTCAGGCAGCCAGCCAATCGAAGCGCAGGCTCAGCTAAAGTGGAAAACAGAAGCCCCCAGAGGACGTGATGCGTACGAAGCTGGAACCATAACCCGCGTGAATATCAAGCTGAATACACAGCCATGGCAAGGTCGCAGCGGGCGCATTTATATGGCCCTACCACCTATCGCGAATGGCCAACTATCCGTCGCTTGGACAACGCAAGGATCACTGCAAGCGGGCAGTCTTGTATCGGGTGGTCGTGGCCTGGTCTATCAAGGCCGTGTTAGCGCGGCGACAATGGAAGACATCATGACCGTGCAGATTTCGGTCGATGGCCGCCTGATTTCGGCGCCTAAACGTTTGCAGTTTTATTTTGAATTTGAGCTCAATTAATTATGGAAAAATTATTTATGAGTGCCTGTGCGTTCGCAGATTTCTTCACGAATTCCCCCACAGGTTCCTCAATCAACACTGTCCGCAAAAATCGCAGCTGGCGTTCGCTTGGTTTATTTATAACCGTACTCACCGCAGGATTAAGCAGCACGACTATTCGCGCGCAAGAGTTTGCGGCTTTGGTTACACCGCCGCGCTATGAGCTTTTCATGCAGCCCGGACAAACTACGCACCAAATTCTCGAAATTACCCACATGGGAACGCAAGTCACGCCCTATCGAATTTACACTGCGGATTGGACCTATTCATCCGAAGGCACTGTTAACTTTTTTGAACCGTTACAGACGGGCAGTTGTCGCCAGTGGGTGGCGCTGGAACGACGCGAGATTACCCTGGCATCTCAAGCTAAAAAACGGTTTCGATTTGAGATCAGCACACCCCCTGACGCAGCCGCTGGTGAATGTCGTTTCGCTGTGATGATTGAAGGGCGCGATCTTAAGGTGAAAGCAACCGACGCGATTAGTTTTCCGATGGCCGCAAGAATCGGTGTGGTGGTTTATGTAACCATCGGGAAAGCCGCGCCACTGCTTGAGGTTGCTAAAATGAGTGCCGAAATAGTAGACGGAAAAATAACCCCTGTTTTGCAGATTCGCAACGCGGGTAACGCACATGGCCGCTTGAGTGGTGTGCTGGATGCAATTGATGCGGCGGGTGTCAAATTTGAACTGTCTCCCGCAACATTACCGATACTGCCGGGAGAGATTCGCAAGATTGTATTAGCCGCTCCAACCGACGATAAAGCGGCCCAAAGTGCGCGATATCCTATCAAGATAAGCGGCAATCTTGAATGGGCAGATCAAAAAACAGCCATCAGCCACATATTTGTCGCACCTGCATCTCCAACCATCACAACCTCCGTTCCAAATAAAGTTGAAGCTGCGCCCAATCGCACTCAGTAGCGCTGACCATTCCCCTCTGGCGAGCGGCATTCAAGCGCAGCAAAGCAAGCGCTGCCGCTATACAGTAGGCTGTGCAGCACTACTGGTGCTGCTCGGCCTCAAGATGTCGCTCGCAGTCGCGCAGTCTGCTTCTCAGCCACCACCGCTATCTGTATCGACCACGCCATCCGTGTCGGACCCTATATCTTACGTTGATCGCTTGCTGGACAATGGGCAAGCCAGTGAAATGGCCGCAGACGATGAACAGAATACGATCAATGCCAACGGCCTGCCACGCTCAATCAGGATTGAGCTACAACGATCACGCACTCTTAGCAACGGCAGTGCAACCAGCAGCGGCAATGGCCTTGCGATTCGTGCAGCGTTGGACACACCCAATTTTGGTTCACTCACACTCGATACCCAATTAGGCGCGAATCAGCGCGTCAGCAGCACAGACAATGCGTCGGTCAGACCCACTACTCTGACGTTACAACAAATTGGATTGCCGCTGGGCGCTGGCTGGTTCGCCAACAATGTCCTGGGCATTTTAGGCCCGACTCAGGTTAAGCTGGCTCGTCAGCAGCTTCGGTTCAGCATTCCATCTCGCACCATTGAAGGTATCTCAACCGAACTCATGTCGCCTGATGGCATGGCGTTAACGGCCACACTGGGCGAGATTGGGCAGTTAGAAGGATTCCCTATTTCCGGGTTCCGGCGTGCAGGCGGGCAATTTGCACAAGCAGGTGGCCAGTGGCGATCCAGTTTGGCCAGTAATGGCGGCACACTCACCAGTGCCGTCACAACCGCCATTGCGCGGAATGCGCCGAACGATCTCGGTATTGGCCTAAGAGTCGACAATAACCTTGGTGTTTATACTCAACCGGCATCAAAGGCCAATTTTGATTCCGTCTTGGTGGCGCAACGCTACGAACGTGATGGCTTGGCTGTGCAAGCCAATGTAATACGCTCATCCAGCACTGCCAATGGCATAACGCAAGCGGGCAATGGATGGTGGATTGATGCCGCGCAAGAAATCGGACGGACGCGACACAGCCTTGGTATTTTTAGCCTGGGCACAGGACTCAATTGGGGTGGTTTGGCCGTTAATAGTGACGTTGAAGGCGGCTATTATCGATTCAGTTATCAGTCACTGCGTTGGTCAGCGGATACGGCAATCGAGGCATTGCGTTCAGTTTCCGGCAATGCCTCTCCAGGACAATTTATAAACACCAATTTGCGCTATCAGTGGAGCCGTGACGTCAGTTTTGGGGGCGGCGCGGCCATTCGTTCATATAACGGCACTGGCTCGCAGTTTTTTGCATATGTTCAATCACAAAACCAGTTCGGCACCGGCCGCGCCCAAATGGATCTATCAAATGCCACCACGGGTGAACGTACCCAGGTGATTACGCTTGACCAAAGCTGGAACGAGATCACACCGCTTACCCTCAGCACGAGTTTATCGTACGCCCATCAGCAGGGCATCGCACAAAAGCGAGAGTCCGCATCGCTGTCCTTAAATGCGGGGGGCGAGCTATTCAACAACTTCAGCCTTAACGCCAACATCCAATCGCGCTACACCCTATCCGGCCCAGTTGATAACGCTTTATACGCTACCGTTGGCCTTACGTGGCGATTCAATCGCCAGTGGTCGTTTTCAGGCAATGCCACGGTCGGCAGCGGTCGATATGATTCCGGTGTCATCTCGCTGGACCCGCTGGCTAGCCCCTTGAGCACGATTACCCGCCCCAGTCAGCGAACCTACCTGCTGATCTTGCGGTACGAAGACCGTGCCGGTACGGTCATTACGCCCATTGGCGGACGTGCCGGTGGTGGTGGCGGCGCGGTAGCTGGTTATGTCTATTTTGATGCTAACGCCAACAGCCTGCGCGATGCCAATGAAGCCGGCGTGCCAAGCGTTGCCGTGATATTGGATGGCCGCTTTTCGACACGCACCGATGCGCTAGGACGATTCGAGTTCCCCTTCGTAGGCAGCGGCGATCACGTGATTTCAGTCGTCTCCGATAACCTGCCCCTGCCGTGGAACTTGATCAATGAGGGCACGACCAGGATCACGGTGTCGCCACGTGCAACCTTGCAAATCAACATTCCCGCTGTGCGTACGCCCTGATGTACACACCGCAATATCATTCGCAGAATGCCGAAATTGATAAACAAAAAGGGCAACATCGTCGCCCTTTTTTATTTATATCTGCCCATCATTTTAGTTGCCAGCAGTAGTCAGTAAGAGACTACCCTGCCATTTGAACCGGTATTTTGCCGCGTTTGTCTTTTATGTGGTTTTTTTCATCAACATAAACAAGTTCCGGCTGGTAATTGCTTAGCTCGATCTCGTTATACGCCGCATAGCTCGCAATGATCAGCAAATCACCAGGCGCAGCCAAGCGTGCGGCAGCACCATTTACGCTAATCATGCCCGAACCGCGCTGTGCGGCGATGGCATAGGTTGTAAAACGCTGTCCGTTGTTGATATTGTAAATATCAATCTGTTGATATTCTTTGATGTCAGATGCATCAAGCAAATTCTGGTCGATGGCACACGAGCCCTCGTAATGCACTTCACAGTGCGTGCAAGTGACGCGGTGAATTTTGGATTTTAGCATCGTGCGTTGCATGTACCCTCCGTAGAAATATTGCACTCAATATTTGAGCGGCTTGGTGAAAAGAATAGGTTGGATTTTTAGATCAATTACTCTAACAATGCCAAATTTCAGCTTAGTTTTTTAGCGCTTTTAATACGCATTAACGTTGATTTATAAATTAATAGGGGAGCGTAGCACTGGAATTTGTGCAGCGCAATATTAGTTATGTATACCTAGCTGCACTTCATGCTCTTTTTAAGCTCTTTTGCCAGGGTTTGTTAAAGTAAAACCTCAAGATTGTCTATGAGTCGGGTCGTACCCAGACGGCATGCACCGAGTATTACCAAAGGCATAATCTGCACCTCATCAGATGCAATGGGCTTGAGCAAATCGGACTGACAGCGAATAGTCAGGTAATCGGGCTGCCAACCACGCATTGTCAATCGATTAAGTGCTTCAGCCTCAATGGAATCAAAATCTCTGCGGCCCGTCAGCAAATATGTTTTGATTGCCTGTAGCGCCACAAAGAGCTGCGGCGCCTCTTTACGCTCGGCAGTACTGAGATAAATATTGCGCGATGACAACGCCAAGCCATCATCAGCGCGAATCGTTTCCGCGAGGATTATTTTAATCGGCATGTTGAATTGCCGCACCATCGTGTCCAGCAAACGGCACTGCTGATAATCTTTTTTGCCAAATACGGCCACACTCGGCTGTACCATATTAAAAAGCTTCATCACGACCGTCGCCACACCACGAAAATGTCCGGGTCGGACCGCACCATCCAGAATATGCTGAATCTCCGGCGGCTCGATTACATAGCCTTGTGGTTCGGGATACATCTCGTGCTCATCAGGTGCAAAAATAACATCTACCCCAGCCTGTCGGCACTTCTCGCCATCATCTGCCAATGTGCGCGGATACTTGTCAAAATCTTCTTTTGGGCCAAATTGAAGCCGATTTACAAAAATCGACATCACGACCAATCCACCCTTGCCCACTCGATCCCGCGCGATACGCACAAGATCAATATGCCCCTCATGCAAATTACCCATGGTGGGTACAAAGCCGATCGCCCTGTCTCTGGTTTCAGGCGCTTGCAGATGTGCACGTAATGCCGACACCGTGTGAATAATATCCATCATGCAGACTCTGTTATTGACGAACCATATTATTGATTAACCCGCGCTCATATATTCGCGCATGCCACGCAACGATTCGATACTCGCACACAGCATTTGCAAATGCTCTGGATTATCCGCAAAGTTAAAGCTGTCGCTGTTGACAATCAATAACGGCGATTCACTATAGTCATAAAAATAGCGGGTGTAAGTTTCCGATAAACGCATCAAATAATCTTCGGTAATACCACGCTCCATTGGACGTGCGCGGCGCTGAATGCGACCAAGAAGTGAATCAATTGAGGCCTGCAAATAGATCACAAGATCCGGCGTGGGCGCTTGTGGACGGAGATGATTATAAAGCTGCGAATATAGCGCAAACTCATTGTCATCCAGCGTGAGCTTGGCAAATAGAGTGTCTTTGGCAAGCATGTAATCCGCAATCGTTTTGCGCTCAAACATATCAGGCTGCTTGATGGCAGATAGCTGATTGACCCGCTGAAACAAAAAAAACATTTGCGTTGCCAGCGCATAGCGTTTCATATCGCGATAGAACTGCGGCAAAAACGGGTTTTCAGTTGGATCTTCCAATAGCAAATTAGCACCATAGCGCTCCGCCAACAGTCGCGCCAGCGTTGATTTGCCACAGCCGATAGGCCCTTCCACCACGATATAGCGATAGCGACTTATATTGCTGCTTGCTGCGCTAATTTTGGCGTTGGTTACGATGCTGCTTGCTGCACTACTTATGGGCTGTGTGACCGGCATCTTCTATCCTTGATCATTATGCTTAAGCGTATTTTCATAAACCCGTTCACTACACGCATTTCTCCATTGCCCGGCGTCAAACGTGGCGAGGATTTCAATCATCCAAATTAGGCAGCCAACAATTGCACTCCGCTTAAATCCAATTTATCAAGCCAGTCTTTGGCAAAGCCCATGCCTGGAATATAAACATCAGGCGCGATTTCAAGCAATGGTATCAACACAAAAGCACGCTCATGCATACGTGGATGCGGAATAACAAGGCTCACGTCGTTAATTCGCCACTCATTAAATATCAGGATATCCAAATCCAATGTGCGCGGACCATTTTTTTTCAATCGTGCCCGAGCATGCGCAGCCTCAATGCCCATGAAGTGTGCGAGCAACGCCTGCGGCGCCAGCGTGGTTGTCATTTCAGCAACAACGTTAATAAACGACGGCTGATCCAGTATGCCAACCGGTGCTGTTTGGTAAAACGATGAAACGCATATCAGTTCGGCCTCCGGAATTTCATCCAGCTCCTGCAGTGCCCGCTTGATTTGCAAAATGGGTTGCTCGAGGTTGGAACCCAAGCCTACATAGACCGTTGAATGAAATGCGGTGATATTGGCCGCTGAAGAACTCATGCCGTTTCGGTCGGCAAAGACGGCAACTCGATATCGTCCTGTTGTTTTACAGTATCCAGGCTGTCGCCGGTCTTTTTACGTTTGCGGCGACGTTTTTTCTTGGGGTCGTCGTCTGGCAGCAGCATGGTTTCGCGCACATCCTCATCGGCGAACTGAAATTTTTCCCACCACTCGGCCACCTCAGTGGACGCATCGCCGGCCGCTGCACGGAGCTCAAAAAAATCATAACAGGCGCGAAAACGTGGATGACTCAAAGTGCGATGCGCCTTGGCTTGCGAACGCTGCAAAAAACGTGGCTGCGCCAACCATAACTCTTTTACCATCACATCGAAACGGCGTGGAATGGCCAGGGTTTTACGCTGCATCTCCAGCGCATCATCCATAGCTTCATGCATCGCTTGAAGAGAGCGCATACCGCCAGCCTCAAGTGCCTGCTGGCGTTTTTGCATCGGGAACCAGAACAGTGCCGCAAATAAAAACGCTGGCGATACCCCTTTATCATCGGCAATACGCTGATCTGTACGTTGCAATGCAAGCGTTACAAACGGGCGACTTTCTTCGTTGTTCAATAAACTGTCAATCACCGGCAATAATTGTTGGTGCAGACCCAGCGCATGTAATTTTTCAATACATAACAGCGAATGCCCGGACAGCAATAGCTTTAGCATCTCGTCAAACAGCCGAGCGGACGGCACGTTCTCCAGCAGCGGCGATAATTCAGCAATGGGCTTCATGGTAGCGGCATCGATCGCAAAACCCAGCTTGCCTGCGAGGCGTGCTGCGCGCAGCATGCGCACCGGGTCTTCACGATAACGCTCTATCGGGTCACCAATCATTACAACGCGCTTTTTTTGAATATCAGGTACGCCACTCACGTAATCCCAAATTTCTTGCCGTGACGGATCGTAGAACAGCGCATTCATTGTGAAATCACGACGGATCGCGTCTTCTTCCTGTGAACCAAAAACATTATCACGCAGCAAACGGCCATGTTCGTCTGCCTGCGAAACCGGGCCGAGCGGCTGATTGCGTCGGCCATCACGTGGCCTACGACGTGAGCGCTGCTCTGACTCAATATCGTCTGGCGCTAGCTCATTCGTTTGTGCGCTCGTGTTGGTTTCAGGCTCAGTGTCAGCAACTTCGCTTGCCAGGGCACCACTCGCATCACCCGCGCCACGAAAAGTAGTGACCTCAATCGTTTCTGGCCCAAACATAACATGCACAATGCGAAATCGGCGGCCGATGATTCGTGAGCGACGAAATATCTGGCGAACCTGTTCAGGTGTGGCACTGGTGGCAATATCGAAATCTTTGGGATGTCGGCCCAGCAGTAAATCGCGCACCGCACCGCCCACCACAAACGCTTCGTATCCGGCCTGCTGAAGGCCTTCGCAGGTGCGCAAGGCGGCTTCAGAAATATCGCGCCGGTCAATACCGTGTTCGGCCTGCCGGTAAATACGCGGCTGATGAGTTTGACTTCCCGCCTTGCCCGGGCGCGCAGATCCACTGCTGCTCTTGGCACCGCCAAATACTTTTTGAATAAATTTTTTAATCACGCGTGATTGTCCGCTAAAAGTGCGGTGGTGGCTGAATTGATGGTCGGGTTCGGACTTATATTTTCCGCGGTACGCAAGGAAATAATCGGCCAGTGATGGGCCAGCGCGTACGAGCGTAGAGTATCGTCAGGGTCAACTGCAACGGGATTCGTCACCATTTTAAGCAACGGCAAATCATTTAATGAATCACTGTAAAAATGGCTTTTGTCAAAATCGGCAAGTATGCTTCCTCTCTCGGCAAGCCATGAATTGACACGCACAATCTTGCCTTCCTGAAACGATGGCACTCCCACTGAGCGGCCGGTATAGCGCCCCGCTATTTTCTCGGCATCGCAGGCGATTAAATTTTCAATCCCCAACCGCAATGCAATCGGCTCAGTCACAAATGCATTGGTCGCGGTCACGATAACGCAAAGATCGCCATTTACCTGGTGCTGGCGCAATAGTGGCCAGGTCGCCGCATGGATCATCGCCTCAATTCGGGTTTGCATAAATCGCTGCCGCCATGCGCTTAACTCGTCATCGGCCTTGCCGGCAATGGCCGCTAGCGCGAACGACAAATAGTTTTGTATGTCCAGCGTGCCCGCTCGATAGTGCGCGTAAAACTCATCGTTTTTGCGCTTAAATTCGGCTGCGTCCACTATGCCCTCGGCGACTAAAAACTCACCCCAGGCATGGTCGCTATCGCCATGCAGGAGGGTGTTATCAAGGTCAAATAACGCTAGGTTCATAACGACACGGTTGACCGCTGGTTGGGCAATGAATTTACCAACCCTGGCGGCGAAATTTCACGCAGCAGTGGCAGGGTAATTTCGCGGCCCGTTTCCAGCGAATGGGTATCCAGCGCATCCAGCATGGCAATCAGTGAAGCCATATCCCGCCGCGCGTGGCGCAGCAAATAAGCAATCACCTCTTCGCGCAGAGTAAAACTCCGCGTCTTCGCGTGGGCTCTTAAAGCAGCCGCTTTCTCAGCCTCGCTGAGTGGATGCAATTGAAACACCAGGCCCGAACCCAAACGGCTGCTCAGCTCCGGGCGCAGCGCCAGATCACGTGGTGCGACCTTACCGGCCATGATGATGCTGGCCGACTCTTGGAGTTGATGAGGTTGATGCGGTTCATTGACACGATTAATCAAATTGAACAGTCCTACTTGCTGAGTATCAGTAAGACTTTGCACATTATCGACTGCGTAGCGACGCGCCTCCGGGATTTCATTGA
>Ga0209511_1004565_pt1 | contig 9975 bp, 10 predicted proteins | sample SSSSmetaG_FD_184141 | JGI IMG/M metagenome (GOLD analysis project Ga0209511, IMG submission 184141) | Glacier valley bacterial and archeal communities from Borup Fiord, Nunavut, Canada, to study Microbial Dark Matter (Phase II) - ​SSSS... | ecosystem: Environmental > Aquatic > Freshwater > Ice >... | reverse complement strand
ACGTCGATCCGACACCAGAAAATCCGCCGACCTGAAGGCCGCGTAGCATGTCCAGCAAGGAGCCGTCACCGATCACGGTTCAACATGGAGCGGGACATCGCCCTGACTCGAATGCATGCTGTTAATTAGGATCCGCCCCGTTTCGCCGTTTCGCCGTCTCGCCGGCATGCTTTGGCGGAGGCGGCGAGCAGGTGGACTGGCGAGCCTGATGATTTAGCTAGGGAAAGCTCGAAGTGCATCGTCACGTGCCGGTGCTAATCTTTCGCGTTGCGTTGCGCTTAAAGTGCAACGCCCGCAGGAGCCATACCGCTCAAAAAATCGTAATTTAGGAGACGACATGACTCAAGTGGCAATTCCGGCCGGCACCTCAGGCGTTTCACGAACCACGCGTCGCCCGGCGTGGTCGCTGCTGCCGATCAGCCTGGCCGCGGTCATCGGTATGGTGGTCTCGACGGGTGCCGCCGCGGAGGTCACCGTCAAGGCCGAGGAGTTCCAGAAGACCGAGTCGCCGTGGGACATGGCATTCCTGCCCGACGGCACCATGTTCTTCACCGAGAAGTGCAAGGGCTTGTCCGTGCGGCTGCCCTCGGGCAAGGTGAATGCGTTGCTCGGTGTCGGTGGCAGCACCGGCTACGCCACCATGAAGGCCGATCTGTTCTGCGACGGCCAAGCCGGCGTGCAGGGCGTCGCAGTCGACCCGCAGTTCGCGACCAACCGCTTCGTCTACCTGTACTCCAGCTCGAAGGGCTCGAACCGCACCTATGGCGGGTACAACAACATCGTCATGCGGATGAAGATGGACGCCTCGCTGTCCTCTGCGTCCGACATCGTCGAGATCATCAACGACATCGGCTACAAGCCCGTCAAGTCGAACCATCCGTTCGGCGGGCCGGGCGCGCACAACGGCGGCCGCCTGCGCTTCAACCCGGGTGACGGCTATCTGTACGTGACGACGGGCGACAACCACAACGCCGAAGGCCCGCAGAGCCCGACGCAGATCCGGGGCAAGGTGCTGCGCGTGGACCGCGACGGCAAGGCAGCCCCGGACAACAACCCGCCGGCCGGCTTTGATAAGCGCATCTTCGCCTACGGCTTCCGCAACCCGCAGGGCATTTCGTTCCGTCCGGGCACGAATGAGCCGTTCATTTCGGAAAACGGCCCCTGGCACACCGACGAGGTCACCAAGCTCGTCAACGGCGGCAACGGTGGTTGGGACCCGCGTGACAACCGCAACGGCCGTGGCGCCTGCCCCGACGGTTACTGCGGCTACTCGCCCAACCAGATGGGTGCCTTGCCGCCGGCCGAGCGCAGTGCGTTCATGCCCATGACCGACCTGCGCGCATTTCCTGACGCCCTGAGGCCGGCCTGGACCAACAACGGCCTCTCGCAGGGCATGTGCGGCAGCGTGTTCCTCGTGGGCAAGCAGTGGAAGGAGTGGGAAGGCCGTCTGGCCGTTGGCTACGCTGGCATCGGTATCCACGGCACCCCGACGGGCAACCGCATCGACATCCTCGACATCAGCAAGGACGGCCTGGCCTCGACCAAGCAGGAACTGTCTTGGCCGACGTTCGCGGGCCGGCTGCGCCACGTGTCGCTGGGCCCGGACAACGCGCTGTATGTCGCTGACGAAGCAAGCGGCATGATTTATCGCGTGACGCCGAACTGAGCCTGTTCGGTGCTCGAAGCGCTGCCGCCCGGCAGCGCTTCTTTTCTTGTGCGGACCATCGTTCCCCGGTCCAGACGCCCGATCGAACCCTTTTCATCCCACGCGGTGTTCACCATGATTCATTGGCAAGCCTCCTCCGTCACGCGCCGTCTGCCCTGGGCGACGGCGGCACTGCTCTTGGGGGTCTTCACGGTGGGCTGGAGCCCCGTGGCACGCGCCGACACCACACTTCTCCAGACGTTGATGCAGCGCAACAACTGCACCGCCTGTCACTTGATCGACAGGCACCAGTACGGCCCCAAGTTCAATGACGTGGCTGCACGCTATGCAGGCAATGCCGAGGCGGTGGCCATGCTCGCCACGAAGATTCGGGCGGGCGGCACTGGCGTCTGGGGCGAAGACGTGATGCCGCCGCAACCCAACGTCAGCGAGGCCGACGCTCGCACAATCGCTGAGCTGGTGCTGGCGCTCAAGCCCTAAACGATCACGGCCGCGCAGACATGGCCTTCGCGGCTCGGGGGCCTCGGCCACTACGAATCCCGAGGTATCGGTCATGTACGAGTCCTACGTCGAAGGTGGCGATGGCGGCCCTCCAAGGACTGACACGGCGAGCCCTGCAGTAACGACACGAACGAATCCACGCCCGACTCCGGGCTACGGCGGCACCACAAGAGCACTGTTGCGCCCGCGCTGCCCAACGACCTGCACTATGTCTTGACGGACGATTGCCACGGTTGGGTGGTCAACGTACAGGCCAGAACCTCGGACGGCACGGCCGAGTGCGCCGTGGCTACGCAGCGAATGGCTGACGCCGGATGTTCCGGCAGGCGAGCGATGGTAGAAGCGCACGAGGCGTTCGGACACCAAAGGCTCCGTAAAGACACTCCGCGAGATCCACGAAGATACAAGGCGTCACTGTAAACACACGAGAGTAAGTGTTTTGCCTTCCACGGCAGTGGCTCGCAGCGTGGCGGCAGCGTGACACGAATAGTGAACGGAGAGGAGCTTCTGTAGCGGGGGGGCCGGATCTCCCATGTGACAGAGCGCGCTCTGCACCGAGACAGTACAGCTAGCCAAGCCGTTGCAGATACCCGCTACCCTCGCAGTTACATCGCACGGTATGGTCCCGTCCTCGACGCTGTAAACGGCGCTGGCTACTTGGATACTTCGGACGCGGTGCGCTTCAAGACTGCATGCCGATAAAGCTACTGCACCAAGCAGAAAGAGCAGATTGAGTTTCAAAGTTTCTCCTGGTTTCTGATGTTCATGGGCGGTGATATTTTTTAAAAGCTTTGCCGCAAGCTTGCCCCAGTGGGCGTCGAGAAACTGCGGACTTTTGTCCTGTGACGCCTGACACAGGGGCGGGGCGGTTTCAAGCTTGAAGCGCGACACCTGCGATGAAGTGGGACGAGAGTCTTGAGAAGACCTCATGAAGGGATTCGAAGCCGAGGATTTTGCGTGGTCGGTGGTTGAGTGCGTTTTCGATGGAGTTCAGTTGCTGGTGGCTAACGTTGCTCAGGTCCATGCCCTTGGGAAGGAACTCGCGGATGAGGCCATTGGCGTTCTCGTTGGAGCCGCGCTGCCAAGGGCTGTGAGGGTCGCAGAAGAAGATGTCCATGTTCAGTTTGGCGCTGAGCGTTTCGTGCAGGGCCATCTCCGAGCCCTGGTCATAGGTCATGGTTTTGCGCAGGCTCTCGGGGACAGATTTGAGCCGACGTTTGAAGCCCTCAAGGATGTCGGTGGCGCACCCACCCTTGAGCTTGACGAGCATGACATAGCGGCTGGTGCGCTCGACCAAGGTGCCCACCGAAGAGCGGTTCATCGCGCCCTTGATGAGGTCGCCCTCCCAATGCCCGGGAACGATGCGTGCGGCGACCTCTGGGGGCCGCAGGTGGATCGAGGTCATGTTGGGCAGCCCGCCGGCGCGGGCGCTGCCTCTGGCGCGTGGCAGGCGCGTCTTGTGACTCTTGCGCAGCAGGCCTACCAACTCGGTGCGCAGCGTGCCGCGAGGCATGGCGTAGATGGCGCAGTAGATCGTCTCGTGAGAGACAGAGAGCTTGTCAGCAAGGTGCGCAGGCATCGGGTTCGCGGCTGGGTTCATGCGAGGCAGCTTGCCAGCGATTTGCTCGGGCGACCAGCGGCATCGCAGGCCATCCACAACCAGGCGCCAAAGTGGCGTCTTCACGTCAGTGCCGAGCTTGCGTCGGGCCGCACCGGCAGCCGTGCGCCGGGCAACGCTGCGGGCCTGAGCGCGACCGGCGAGGTAGTTGGCCGCCGACGCAGTCGCGCAGCTCTTGGCGCGATTGACTTCGCGGCTCACCGAAGAGTGATGAAAGTTCAGTTGCTGGGCGATCGCCCGGCAACTGAACTTGGCCGCCAACAGGGCTTGGATCGACATGCGATCAGACGGAGTGATGTGCGAGTAGGGAGGTTGCATTCGACCGACACCTTACAGAGTGTGCGGTGTCGCACTTCAGACTTGAGCCAGCCCGGTTCGACACGATGGTCGCCGATCCGGCGCCTGACGACTTTCGCGGGACCGCGTACGGCCTCTTCAACCTCGTGGGTGGGCTGGCCACGCCGTTTGCCAGTGTCCTTACGGGCCTGTTGTGGGAAACATTTGGCTCCGCCGCAACCTTTTATGCGGGAGTGCACTTCGCACCGCGGCGCTTTTGCTGCTGGGCGTGCGCCGCTTCCAGGCACCGACTTCTGGCGCCGTACCTCAGTCAGACTGAAGACAGGAGCTTGGTTAGAAACAGAATCTACTCTGGCCACCCTTCCGCGGCAAGGCGCCGCACCGCCACAGCACCGCCAGAACCGACAGTCCACTTTGCGGTTACCCAACTATGGACGTGAACTTCGCCTTTGGGTCGAAACCGGCTCTCCGCCAAGTCGCTCTAAACCCGCCGTCCGAGGCAGCCGTCGCCTGCGTCACCGATTCGCAAACGCCGCACTGAACTGACTCGCGGCGATCGATGCGGTCACCGGCTTCTGCAGGAACAGCAGCCCATGTTGTTTGATGGCCGCCACGAGGTCCTTCTCGTCGACGTCCTTGGTGCCCGCCTTGCCGGTCAGCAGTGCAATGGGACAAGTGGCGCTCTGGCTTTGCAGCTTTGCGACAAGCGCCTCGGCCGTGCCGTTCGGCAGAACCCAGTCGATCACGTAGGCGTCGAAGCTGTCGAACTGCAGGGCCGCTTCTAGCTGGGCCTCGGTTGTAAACGCCGTGGCCTCGAAGCCCAGTTCGACCAGGCCGGCAGCTAGGCTTCGGGCAACGTCGATGTCGTCGTCGAGGATCGCAAAGCGGCGTGGCCGGTCTGGCTTCGGCTCGATGATGAGCCGCCGGACGGTGCAGGCCTGCGGCGTCGGCGTGTCGCCGGCCACCATCACCACCCATTCCGACCCGCCCTTGATTGCGATGAGGTCGCCCGGGCGATGCTGCGCCAGGGGCTGACCTGGCCAGAGCCGGCAGGTGACGCGCAACGGCCCGGCGATGAGCAGCGCGGTCTCGTAGTCCGCTGACTTCTGTTCGCCGAACAGGTCCACCAAGGTCTCGCCATGGTGCGTCGCGACGGTCTGAAGCTCCTCCAGCGACCACGGTGCGATCCCCGTCATGCGGCGGTGGGCCTGGTGGTACGACAGGCTGAGCAGACCGGCGATGTGGGCCGATTGCCTGTGTCTTGGGAGCCCGGCCCTGTCGAGCAGCGCCCGGATGCAGGTGGCGGCAAGGGAACCCTGGGCCTCGGCCTTTGCTGGCTCCGACGGGGGCGGTGGGGCGGCAGAACGATTCACCTCTATGTCATTGCCGACGACGAACACAGCCTCGGCGTCTTCGAGCTTGCCGACAACGGTCCGGGTCGCCTGTTCCGGCTCTTCGCAGGCGAACTGCCATCGCGTCCCAAGGATCGCAAGGCCGAAAAACCGGATCTGGAGGCGATGGCGGTGCTGCCCGCGTTCGACAACTATCCCTTCGGTGCCCTGCTCGCGGTGGGATCGGGCTCGGAGCCGAACCGGCAGCGCGCCGCGTTGTTGCTGCTTGACGGAAACGCTGCCATTGACGGTTCCGCCAGGCACGTCGACCTTGCCCCTTTACGAGCCGCTCCGCAATCGGTTCCCTGACCTCAACATCGAAGGACTGTTCGTCGCCGATGGCGATCTGTGCCTGCTGCAACGCGGCCACCGAGCGTCAAGAGTCAATGCCTGCGTCCGATTCGCTTGGCATGAGATCGAGCGCTGGATTCGAGACATCGGCCCTGCGCCAACAGCCCGGTCCGTCAGCGTTTTCGAGCTGGGCGAGATTGATGGGGTCCCGTTGAGCTTCACAGACGCCGCCGGCCTGACGACGGGCGCATGGGTGTTCTGCGCCGCAGCCGAGGACACCTCGGACAGTTATGCCGATGGACGCTGTACGGGCTCGGCCATCGGCATCGTAAGCGTCAAAGGCGAACTGGTCCTGCTGGAGCGGATCGATCTGCCCTGCAAGGCCGAGGGGGTCGCGGTCGTGGCTGACGGCGAGACCCTCGAACTGCTGCTGGTGACCGACGCCGACGATCGCCGCGCGCCGGCGCAACTCCTGTCGGTGCCCCTGCCGCGGGCATAGCTGCAGGGGTCGGCACACCAGGCGAGGGATGCCGATAATTGGGCCAAGCACGCTTCCCGACGCTGTTCGGAGAGCGTTGCGGGCGCGCCCGCAACGATGCCTGCGCGGCGTTGACGCCTTCGGGGCGTTCGATGGAATGACGGGGTGGCACTGTGACCTTCTTGTGGCCGGAGATGCTGTGGCTGGCAGGCCTGTTGCCTCTGCTGGTCCTCGTCTACGTCTGGCTGCTGCGGCGTCGCAAGAAGGTCACTTTGCGCTTCGCGAGCCTGGCGCTGGTCAAGCAGGCGGCCGGCAAGTCCATCGGCTGGCGCAGGCATGTCCCGCCCGTCCTGCTGCTCGCTGGTTTCGGGGCGCTGGTGGTGTCGGCGGCGCGGCCGGTGGCGGTGCTCCAGCTGCCGACCCAGCAGCAGACCATCATCCTGGCCATGGACGTCTCGGGCAGCATGCGGGCCACCACGTGGCGCCGGACCGCATCAGCGCCTCGCAGGTCGCCGCCAAGGCTTTCGTGTCCGAGTTGCCGCGCAATGTGCGCATCGGCGTGGTGGCATATGCTGGTACTGCGTAACTGGTGCAGCCGCCGACCTTGAGCCGGGAGGATGTGACCACGGCGATCGATCGCTTCCAGTTGCAGCGTGGCACGGCGATCGGCAGCGGCATTGTGATCTCGCTGGCGACGATTTTTCCGGACGGGGGAATCGACCTCTCGAACATCAACGGCCAGCGCCTCATGCCGCGCGCCCTGCAATCCGGCGTTCCGGCCAAGCCTGACCCACCGGACTTCAAGCCCGTGGCGCCCGGGTCCTACAGCTCGGCCGTGATCGTCCTGCTGACGGACGGCCAGAACACCGCAGGGCCTGATCCGATGACCGCCGCGCAGATGGCGGCCGACCGTGGCGTCAAGGTCTTCACCGTCGGCTTCGGCACCAAGGACGGTGAAGTCACCGGCTTCGAGGGCTGGAGCATGCGCGTGCGCCTCGATGAAGCGACGCTGTTCGCGCCGATCGAGATATGAGCCACCCTGCCGGTCGAATAGTGAGCCAGGGCGGAAGCTGACTTTTCCTCGATAGTCAGCTGTGGATAAGTGTATGTCGTCGCTCTGTTCTTCGATCTCCTTGCTGCGGTGTTGAGGGCGCGTGGGAAGACGCGCAGGGCGTAGCCCGTAGCGGCTTTCCACGCGCGGCGTTTTCGGTCAGGCCGTGTCCGGCGGCGTCTGCGGCGGCGCCTCGGGCTTGATGCCCTTGCGGTCCTGCTCACGCGCATTGATGCGCTTCTTGGCCACCGCCGTGCTGTGCAGGAACCGGTAGCTCTCGTTGCCCGTCTCCACGATATGGCAGTGGTGCGTGAGCCGGTCCAGCAACGCCGTCGTCATCTTCGCGTCGCCGAACACCGTCGACCATTCGGCGAAGTCCAGGTTGGTCGTGATCATCACGCTGGTGTGCTCGTACAGCCGGCTCAGCAGGTGGAACAACAAGGCCCCGCCGGCCTGGCTGAACGGCAGGTAGCCCAACTCGTCGAGGATGACCAGGTCCATGCGCAGCAAGCTCAGCGCGATGCGTCCTGCCTTGCCCTGTGCCTTCTCCTGCTCCAGCGCATTCACCAGGTCCACCGTCGAGTAGAAGCGCACCCGCTTGCCATGCCGGGTGATGCCCGACACGCCGATGGCGGTCGCCAAGTGCGTCTTGCCGGTGCCGGGTCCGCCGACCAGCACCGCGTTGTGCCCGGCCTCGGTGAAGCTCAACTCGGCGAGCTGATGGATCAGCTTGCGATCCACCGGCGAGCCGTCGAAGTCGAAGCCCGCCAGATCGCGATGCACCGGGAACTTGGCCGCGTTCATCTGATGGCTCACCGAGCGTATCGCCCGATCCGTGGTCTCGGCCTGCAGCAGGTGCTCGACCAACCACCGCGAGGTGTCCAGGGCGTTGTTGCCTGCTTGCTCGACCAGATCGACCCACGCGCCGACCATGCCGTGCAGACGCAAGCCTTTGAGTTCCACCGTCACGTCACGCATGGTCGGTCTCCTCGGTGTCGTTCACCGCGCTGGCCGGCGCACGCAGGCTGTCGTAGCGCGCCGTGTTCGCCAGCGGTGGTGTCGTCACCTGCAGGGTCGTCGCTGCGCTCTGCGGTGTCGGCGCCGCGTTCAGCCGCCCCAGCACGTTGACCACATGTTCGACGCTGACCTTGCCAGGCGGCCCGGTCTCCAGCGCGAGTTCGACGGCCACCAGCACCGCATCCAACCCGGCCGTCGGCACGATGGCCAGCACCTGCGCCATCACGCGGTCGCCCCCAGGCCTTCTGAGCAGCGCCCGGCGCAGTTGCTGCAGGGGCTCGGGCATGCCCACGAACGGCGCGCCGTTGCCTGGGCCACAGAGGGGCCCCTGCGTGGCCCTTGGCCCCCGGCTTCATCTGCACCAGCGGGATGTAGTGCTGCCAGTCGTAGCGGGTCTGGCCTTCACCGGCCAGCCGTTCGTGCCGGGCGACCACCTGGTCGTCCGCGACCACGGCCACGCCGCCCGGATAGAGCCGCGTGCTGACCCGCTGGCCGACCCACTCGCATGGCACCGAGTAGCGGTTCCTCGCGATCGACACCAGGCACGTGCTCGACACCCGCGCCGGCTTCTCGACGTAGCCGTCGAACGGCGCAGGCATCGGCATCAACTCCGCCCGCTCGTGCTCGAGCATCTCGGCCACGCTGAACTGCTTGTGCTCGGGGTGGCGAACCTCGACCCACAGCGCTCGGCATCTGTCGGCCAGCCAGACGTTGAGTTCGACGAACGAGCCGAAGCGCAGCTTGGCCGCGTCGATCCAGATGCGCCGCCGGCTGTCCTGCACGTTCTTCTCGACCACGCCCTTCTCCCAGCCCGAGGCGACGTTGCATGGGCCACGCAGGGGCCCCTTGGTGGCCCTGTGTCGGCATCGAACAGGTAGTGCGCGCACATGACGGCGAAGCGCTTGTTGACGGTGCGACCCTTGCCCTTCTTGACCTTGTCGACGGCGGTCTTCATGTTGTCGTAGATGCCCCGGCGCGGCACGCCGCCAAGCGCGGCAAAGCTGCGCGTGTGGGCGTCGAACAGCATCTCGTGGCCTTGACTTGGATACGCCACGAGCCAGAAGGCGCGGCTCGCGCACAGCTTCATGTGCGAGACCTGCAGCCGGTAGTAGATGCCGCCCACGAACAACCCCTCTTCGCTCCAATCGAACTGGAACGCCTCGCCGAACTCGAAGGCCAGCGGCACGAAGGCGTTGACCGAGATCGCTTGACCTTTGCCCTCGCGCCACGCCCTGATGAAGTCGGTGACGCGGCTGTAGCCGCCCGAGTAGCCGGCCGATCGGATCTCGGCGTGCAGGGCACGCGCCGTGCGCCGTTCGTGCCGCGGTCGATGGGCGTCGGCCTTGAGCGCCAGCTCGATCGCCTCGTGGAACGCGGTGAGCTTGCCAGGCTGCTTCTCGCGTCGGTACTTCGGCGCACCCTCCAGCGGCCCTTCCAACCACTTGGCAACCGTGTTGCGCGACAGCCCCGTCATGCGCGCGATCTCGCGCTCCGATTTCTTGCCCCGACTTTGCAGTCGTCGAATCTTGCCAATCATGTCCATGGTGATCATCCCTCGTCCCCCTGCCTGTGGATAAGCCACCGCAGGGTAGGTTGAACACCTGGCTCACTTTTAGATCGGCACAGCCCTCATAAGTGGCTCAGTTTTCGGTCGGCGCCAACAGC
>Ga0209511_1004563_pt1 | contig 9977 bp, 9 predicted proteins | sample SSSSmetaG_FD_184141 | JGI IMG/M metagenome (GOLD analysis project Ga0209511, IMG submission 184141) | Glacier valley bacterial and archeal communities from Borup Fiord, Nunavut, Canada, to study Microbial Dark Matter (Phase II) - ​SSSS... | ecosystem: Environmental > Aquatic > Freshwater > Ice >... | reverse complement strand
CTGTTGATAAAGCAGCAGTTGATGTATGTCAATATTTTGATAAAAATGTTACCCAGGTTCAAGCTAACCTTGGATGGGAACAGGAATACTTCCTCGTAGATGAAGCATTGTATTATGCACGTCCTGATCTTATGCTTACTGGCCGTACATTGATGGGACATTCTTCGGCAAAAGATCAGCAGTTGGAGGATCATTATTTCGGATCGATTCCTGAACGCGTAGCCATGTTTATGGAGGATTTCGAAAATGAAGCCTATAAATTAGGGATTCCTTGTAAGACACGCCACAATGAGGTAGCTCCTAATCAGTTCGAACTCGCCCCAATATTTGAAGAGGTGAATCTTGCCAACGATCACAATCAGTTGGTGATGTCACTGATGGATAAAATTGCACGCCATCATGGTTTCGTTGTTCTCTTACACGAAAAGCCATTTGCCGGAATCAACGGTTCAGGAAAACACAATAACTGGTCGCTTTCAACCAATACCGGTGTAAATCTTTATTCTCCGGGAAAAAATCCTAAAACAAACCTTCAGTTCCTCACATTTATTGTGAATACGATTAAGGCTGTTTACGACAACCAGGATTTATTACGTGCTTCTATTGTTTCTGCCAGCAATGGTCATCGTTTAGGTGCAAACGAAGCGCCACCTGCAATTATCTCTTCTTTTCTTGGAACAGAAGTAAACAGGATGCTCGATCTTCTTGAAGAGAATGTGAATGATCGTAAGATGACACCCGACGAAAAAACTTCACTTAAACTGAATATTGGACGCATCCCTGAAATTTTACTCGATAACACCGACCGTAATCGTACTTCGCCTTTTGCTTTCACTGGCAACAGGTTTGAGTTCCGTGCAGTAGGTTCTTCTGCCAACTGCGCATCTGCAATGATTGCCCTTAACTCGGTAGTTGCATCTCAGCTGATCAAATTCAAAAAAGATGTGGATGTTTTGATCGATAAAGACGTGAAGAAAGACGAAGCAATCTTCCAGGTTCTTAAGAAATACATTACTGAATGTAAAGCGGTTCGTTTCGACGGTAACGGTTATAGCCAGGAATGGGCTATTGAAGCTGAGCGTCGTGGTTTGACTAATATCAAGAGTGTACCTCAGGCATTGGAAGCTTATCTATCTGATAAATCACGCAAAGTTTTTTCTGATCTTGGCATCTTTACTTCGATTGAAATCGAAGCACGTGTTGAAGTAGAAATGGAGAAATACACGAAGAAAATTCAGATTGAATCGCGTGTTCTTGGAGATATCGCCATCAATCATATTGTACCGACAGCAATTTCTTATCAGACCTCTTTGTTGGATAATGTGAAAGGATTAAAAGAAATCTTCAACGATGCTGAATTCAAAGAATTGGCTGGTGCACGTCTTGATCTGATCAGGAAGATCTCAGGCCATATCTCTGCCATCAAAGCAGAGGTTCATGAAATGACTGATGCCCGTAAGGTGGCCAACCTGATCGAACACGGAAAGGATCAGGCTTTAGCTTATGAAAAGACCGTTCGTCCATATCTTGATACCATTCGTTACAACATCGATAAGTTGGAAGAAGTGGTTGACAACGAAAGCTGGCCATTGCCAAAATACCGTGAATTGCTTTTCATGAGATAGTTTTCTTAATTGCTGATAATATTAAAAAGCCATCCCTTGTAAGGATGGCTTTTTTAGTTCTTTTCGTAGCTTTGCACAGTAAAGATTATTTTCGGAACACTGCTTTATAAATAAAGGTGGATCGATGCATTTAACCAAATAATTTTAAAATCATCATGACAAATAACGACATACTTAAAAAACTTCGTGTAGCGCTACATCTTAAAAATACCGATATCATTGCAATCCTTAAACTGGTTGATTTCGAGATATCTGAAAGCGAACTGGGAGCAATCTTTCGTGCCGAAGACCATCAGAATTACAAAGAGTGCGGCGACCAGTTGCTTCGCAATTTTCTGAACGGCCTCATCATCCATATGCGTGGACCTATGGAACCAAAAACAGCACCGGTTAAGAAGATTCTCAGGTGATAAATAGTGTAATTTTCGTATTTTTGTTTTGTAATATGATTGGAATATTTCTTTTCTAAAAAAATAATTGCAGTCTAATTTAAAATCTTTTCAAGATGGAGACAGTGCTTATACAAATAAACAACAATAAGGCTTACAAGCTGCTTGAAGATCTGGAAGACTTACAAATTATTAAAGTGCTTGAAAAGAGCATAATATCCCCGCGAAAGCTTTCGGATAAATATGCCGGCAAACTGCCTTCTGAAGTTGCAGATGAACTTCAGGAATATGTAACCAAAAGCCGTGACGAATGGAACAGCCGCAATATTTCTGACTTTAAAGATATTGAAGGCATAAAGGTTATTAACCCACATCGTTTGTATTCCTAAAGTTGGTATTTAATAGGTTAGTTTTTCAATAATAAACTTCAATGCTTCTTCGAGGCAGTCAATTGCCTGTATATATAAATTTCATTACCTGAGATTCTCATTTGTTCTTTGCTCAACATCAGACCTGGAAAATAACTTCCCCGATTGAATATCATTTTATTTTTAGCACAAAAAAAATGACCTTGGTGGAGGTCATTCAAATGTATGGCGTGTTATGAAGTTTAATGTGGTATCACATCATTCGCGAGCAGCAGCGCCACGATTCCAATACACATGATGATTGTGAAGACACCTACTTCGATGATTCGGTTGGCTTCCCTGTCTTTCAGCGTATTCCTTGAGAACAGGTTTACCGGGCTTAACCTTGACTCTGCGTAGGTCAGCAGCTTATAAATACCGATGCCAACGCCAACTCCAAGTAGTGCACCACATATGACATCACCCGGATAATGAACGCCCAAATAGATCCTGCTGTAGGAAATCAATATTGCCCAGGGGAAAATAAACAACGCGTATTTGCGGTTTCGAAATATCAGCGTGGTAAAGGTTGCCATTGCAAAAGTGTTGGCTGCATGAGCTGATACAAAACCAAATTGCCCCCCTTTCCTGAAGAAGACATGGACAAGCTGGCTAAATGCAGGATCGTTTGACGGACGTAGTCGCTGCACTGTGTGTTTAAGTATTCCGGAAAACTGATCCGTACAAAGAATCATCAACGCGATGGCAAAAAATATGAAAAGCGATTTCTTGCCGTGTTTCTTCGCAATGATGACCATAATTGTTGCATAAAATACAAGCCAGGCGGGAGTCAGCGTAAACAATGTCATGGAATAGTCCCAAAGCGGGCTGTGCATACCGTTGAGAGCAAGGAGCAGATCTTTGTCCCAACTACTAAGCAGATTGAAAAATTCCATGTCTGTTTCGGATTTAACTATTTATTGAATTCCAAATTAAGTCTTTTAGTTCAACGATACCGGTTTCAGCGATTGAGGAGAAAAAGACATGTGGAATTCCTTTCATTTCCTTACTGATGTCGCGCATTAAATCCGGATCGAGCAGATCGCTTTTTGATATGGCAACTATTCGTTGCTTATCGATCAGCTCGGGATTAAACTGCTTAAGTTCATTCAGTAATATCTGATACTCCTTGTAATGATTATTGCTATCTGCAGGTATCATAAACAGAAGGATCGAATTTCGCTCGATGTGACGTAAAAATCGCAATCCAAGACCTTTTCCTTCGTGTGCTCCTTCGATAATACCCGGAATATCGGCCATCACAAACGATTGATTGTTGCGGTAGGCTACAATTCCAAGGTTAGGAACAAGTGTTGTAAAAGGATAATCAGCTATTTCGGGTTTCGCAGCAGATATTTTTGATAACAGGGTCGATTTCCCTGCATTCGGGAATCCTACCAAACCTACATCGGCAAGAATTTTAAGCTCCAGAATCTTCCATCCTTCGTGAAAATCTTCACCTGGTTGGGCAAACCGCGGAGCCTGCATGGTCGAAGATTTAAAATTCACGTTTCCAAGTCCGCCGCGTCCGCCTTTGGCTACGATCCACATTTCTCCCTCGGTGTTGATCTCATAAAGTACTTCACCGGTTTCTGCATCCTTTATGATTGTTCCGAGCGGAACGTCAAGAATAATATCTTCACCGTCTTTTCCCGTACTACGCGATTTACCGCCTGAACCACCGAATTCTGCAATGATATGTTTTCTATATTTCAGATGAAGCAGTGTCCACATTTGCTTATTCCCGCGAAGTATAATATGTCCTCCGCGACCGCCATCTCCACCGTCAGGACCACCCTTTGGTGAAAATTTTTCACGTCTGAAGTGCCTCGACCCTGGGCCTCCATGTCCTGAACGGACCATTATTTTTACGTAGTCGACAAAATTCGAATCCATTTTTAAATTCTTAATAGATTTGCAAAAGTACGCTTAAATCGAGATAATAAAAAATGAGGATAAATAGCTTGTGAAGAATTATATACCAAAACGATGAATGCACTTTTTTTTCAGAGAGGAATATTCAAAAAAAAACTTTGCAGTGGCGGTGTTAATCAACCGTTCACGCAAAGTTTTATATTCTTAAAAGGTGATGTTTAGAGTTTCTCAACCGTCTCCTTTAATCTTGCGGCAATCTCATCGATCTCGCCAATCCCGTGAATTGGATGGTATTTACCCTGGCTTTCGTAGTAATGGATCAGCGGAGCTGTTTTTTCGTTGTAAACATTAATCCGGTTCTCAATCGTTGCTTCATTTGCGTCATCACATCTTCCTGATGTTAGGCCTCTTTTGAGAAGACGGTCGATCAATTCTTTTTTATCAACCTCAAGGCACAGCATGACAGATACTTTTGACTGGTGCTTCCGGAGGAGCTCGTCGAGAGCATGTGCCTGATTCACTGTTCTGGGAAATCCGTCGAAGATAAATCCTACAGTTGTTTTTGGCGATTTCAACTTTGCTTCAATCATCGAAATAACAATTGAATCGGGAACTAATTCCCCTTTACTGATAATCTCGTCAGCAATGCGGCCCAGATCGGTTTTTGCTGCAATTTCCTGTCGCAACAGATCTCCGGTTGACAAATGAACTAAATTGAATGTCTGAGCTAAATAAATAGCCTGTGTACCTTTTCCGGCACCAGGAGGGCCAAACAGCACTAAATTAAGCATTTCTATCAAAATTAAATCTTAAATTATTCTTTTACGAGCGTATAAATATCTTTGAAATTTCGACCTCTACGGTCATAATCGAGTCCAAATCCGACAATAAAATCGTTTGGAATTTCAATTCCAATGTAGTCAAGTTTAATATCAACTTTCAACGCATCAGGTTTGAAAAGTAAGGTAGCGACTTTCACCTCTTTGGCTCCTTTTTCAATCAGTTGCTCAATCACCCCTTTAATTGTATGGCCGGAGTCGACAATATCTTCGATGATTACCACGGTACGTCCTGTGATTACTTCATTTAACCCGATTAACTCTTTGACTTCGCCTGTTGAATTGATTCCGGAATAGGAAGCAAGTTTCAGAAATGATATTTCCGCATCGTTGAGCTCAACCTCTTTCATTAATTCGGAGGCAAACATAAATGCGCCGTTTAAAACACAAATAAAAAGTACCTCTTTCCCTTCAAGGTCTGTTTTCATTTTGACGGCAATCTTTTTGATCGCTGTTTGAATATCTGCATTTGGCAGCGAGATTTCAAATTCTTTGTCCCAAAGCTTAACTCGTTTCATTCGTCTTTTTTAATCCCTGAACTGGGAAATTTCACAAAGGTGCTTATCATCATTTTAAGTATAACTCAAACCGCATGATCGAAGCCCAAATTAAGCGCACAAAGATAGAAATTCTTTTGCTTAGAAGTTGGAAATACACTTAACTGATACCGCAATTGATACTGATTGTGTAAAAAAGTTTAATTTTGTCTTAGTTCACAAACAGAAAAGAAAAGTAACTTTAATAATCTTTAAAAGCAATTATGAATCCAAAAGTAAGTATAATTATGGGAAGTACTTCAGATCTTCCTGTTATGGAGGGTGCGGCCCGGATTTTAAACGATTTTGAGATCCCGTTTGAAATGAATGCTCTCTCGGCTCACCGTACTCCCGAAGCCGTTGAGCAGTTTGCAAAGGGGGCTTATGAACGTGGAATTAAGGTGATTATTGCTGCCGCCGGAATGGCTGCGCATTTGCCGGGTGTTATTGCGGCGATGACCCCTATTCCGGTAATTGGCGTTCCCATCAAGGCAAGTCTCGAAGGTTGGGATTCTATATTGGCCATCCTTCAGATGCCTCCAGGCATTCCCGTTGCAACTGTTGCCCTCAACGGATCAGTAAACGCCGCAATACTGGCGGCTCAGATTATTGCATCGGGTGATCAACTGCTGATGACCAAATTGATCGCCTATAAAGAGAATCTGAAAACTAAAATTGTTGAGGCAAATACCGAATTATCGAAGGTGAAATTTCCTTATAAAACGAATTAGAAATTCCCGGTTTTATAATTATTTTTTGCGTAAATTAGAGGAGGTGATCAAGCGATAGCCTCCTCTTTTGCTGATGTGAACTTTTTGTTAAGAATTCATTTCGCAAGCGGTAGTTTAAGCTACGATCACCCAAAAATCAGGATGAAAGTAGCAATTGTAAAATACGGATCCCTAACCCTCGTACTATTTTTTATCTTTTTTTCGAAGGGTTTTTCAATCGGAGACGACACTCAGATTGGAGCGAGAGAAGTTTCACTTGGCAATGCTTCGGTGGCAATTATTTCACCTTTTTCGGCTTTTCATAACCAGGCAGCCCTGGCTTGGGTTAAAAAGATCACCGTTGCCATCGATTATCGTCAGCCATACCTGATTGAAGGATTTGCATCGGCGGCGCTTGCATTCGTTATTCCAACACCCGTTTCAAACTTTGCCATCAGCTTGCAGCAAAAAGGATTCCCCGGATATCATGAATCACGTTTTGGATGCTCGATGGCCAGGACCTTGGGCAAAAGAGTTTCTGCGGGAATTCAGTTCAATTATTTTATGATTGATTTTCCGGAACAGGGAAATAGCCGTGGAGCCTTCCTGATTGAATTCGGCGTTCTTTTTCAAACAACGAATCAGCTGACCATCGGTTTTCACATTTTCAATCCATCGCGTGCCTCGATTGAATCGCTTAATTTCAAATCAAATTTGCCTGTCAGTGCAACTGCCGGTATTGCTTTAAAGCCATCGGCAAACCTTTTTTTTGCAAGTGCTATTTCCTATTGTATTGATGCTCCATTGAATGTCAGAATGGGAATTGAATATCAGTTTTCTGATTGTTTTTTCCTTCGTGGTGGATTATCGGGAAAACCGGTTCGCCATTCAGCGGGTCTTGGTTATAAGAACCGAAAATTTGGTATTGACTTTGCCATTGTGCACCACGAAATATTGGGTTACACACCTTCTGTCTCTTTGGCTTTAAATCTTTGATTATGAACAATCGCTCGAAATATATGCTGTTGTCATTGATGATGCTTTTTCTGCAAGGTTTCTCCCAGAATAAGGAAGATCAAAAAGAGACTCAGATCGAGCAAGCAATTGAAGCGATTGCAGAATCGGACGAGGTGGATATTACAAACTCGGTTGTACTTGAAGATATTTCCAAAAATGCCGAACATCCCGTAAATATCAATATGGCTTCTGAAGAGGAGCTTGAACGGTTAAATATGCTGGACTTCAGGCAGATTAAAAATATAATCGGTTACCGGAAGCAATACGGCTTTTTTGTTTCGTTTTATGAGCTTGCTGCTGTCGAGGGGATGACACCCGAGGTTATTGGCTCATTGACCCCGTTTATCACCTTCAGCGTGCCAACTGATTCGATTTCTCATTCACGTAAAAAGGTCTTTCAAAGGGTGATGATGCGGGTTAAAACTTCCTTTCCGCCGGCAAAAGGTTACAGTTCGGTTTCAGAAAGTAAAGGGGCAGTTTACCCTGGTTTGCCATTATCTATCTACAGCCGTTATCATCTCGAGATTCCCGGAAAATTCGAATTAGGTTTCATTACAGACAATGATGCAGGGGAAGATTTCTTCAAAGGAAGTAATAAACCTGGATTCGACTATTATTCTGGCTTTATCTCATGGAAGGGTAGGGGCTTCGTGCAGCAAGTGACACTTGGTGACTTTTTGCTGCGTTTTGGTCAGGGCGTGAATTACTGGACCGGTTCAGGACTTGGGAAATCGGGTAATGTTTTGGGAATTATGAAATCGGGGCAGGGAATACGGCCTTATACTTCGACCGATGAAAATCGTTTTTTCAGGGGAATATCAACAACGCTTGGAAGCGGACCTTTTAAGATGATGCTTTTTTATTCGAATAAAAACCGCGATGCCAATATTATTTCAGGTTCACAGTCCGGAGAACAATATTTTACATCGCTCCAGACTTCAGGCTATCACCGGACATCCTCGGAAATTGAAGATGAAAAGAGCGTTAATGAGCAGGTCACCGGTGGTTACAGCGAACTACGATTTAATAAATTCAGGGTTGGAGCATTGTTTGTATATCAGCAGTTTGGTTTGCCGATGGATGCGGGTTCATCACCTTACAAGGCTAAGAGCTTTTCGGGTATCGAGAACTATAATCTTGGACTTGATTATCAATTGGCGCTTCCGACAATTCAGTTTTTTGGTGAAGCAGGTTTATCAAAAAGCGGTAAACCGGGTGTTGTTCAGGGATTTGTTTGGCACGCCCATCCTCAGATCAGCTGGGCCGTCTACTATCGCTATTTTGATCCGGGTTTTCATACCTTTTACGGAAGTTCTTTGTCCGAAAGCACCGGGAATCGGAACGAGTCCGGTCTATATACTGGTGTGATGCTTTATCCGCTTCCAAAGGTTAAAATCTCTTGCTATGTTGATATTTATCATTTTCCATGGCTGACTTATAGTACCATGTCACCCGGAAGTGGCACTGATTACATGGCTCAGATAGATATTGCATTGTCACGGAAGTTATCGCTCTATTTGAAAGGAAAATATGAGTCGAAACCGCAGAAATTAAGTGGCACTACCGGTATTGCCGCCGATTATGACGAAATGACAACCAAACTAAGATTTCATACGGAATATGCACTTAGCGAAAAATTTACTTTGCGCTCCAGATTTGAGTATGCAGGCTATTCTTTTAACGATTTACACGAAGATGGATTTCTTGTTTTTCAGGATCTTCTTTATGCTCCGTTTCGACGGTTGAACTTGTGGTTCAGATATGCCTACTTTGATACCGAAGGATACAATTCTAGAATATATACCTACGAGAACGATCTTTTGTACAGTTTCTCAATTCCTGAGTTTCACGGGAAAGGGCACCGGCTTTATCTCAATTTGAAATTTGCTCCGTTTCCCCGGGTTACAGCATATCTGAAGGCTGGCTATACCATTCATGATGGCGCGTCATCGTGGGGTTCGGGTAATGATATCACCTCCGGAAACACCCGTCTGGAGTTGAGGGGACAACTTTATTTCAGATTTTGAAATATTCGAATTGAAAGTGTTGTTTTTTTTAGATTTAATAATCAGTGAGTTAGTCTATAATTTTAAGCAAATTTAAGTTTTTTCATGGGATATTCACATGAACAGCTATTTTTGTAACTTTGTTTTGACTTCTAACAGATATATAAACTACGAAAATATGTTGGTTTCGAGCGAGTTCGATGAAATTAGGCCTTATTACGATGAAGAAGTTCCCGCAATCATGACAAGGTTGTTGGATGATCCGGTTTTTACAAGGGTACTTAATAAGCTCTATGCTGATGATACCAAAATAAAAGAAGTCAGAGATGCCATGGCTCAAACCCGGGATGTTGAAACATTTCAGTTACGCTTCATGGTCCCTTTTCTTGAAGGTATTCTGAAATCCAGTACAAATGGATTGACAATCGGTGGACTTGAGCACCTGAAGAAAGATCAAAGTTATTTGTTTATTTCCAATCATCGTGATATTGTTCTCGATTCGGCCTTACTCAACGTCGAAATGTACAAATTTGGTTACACGTCAACTGAAATTGCCATCGGAAGTAATTTACT
>Ga0209511_1004557_pt1 | contig 9985 bp, 9 predicted proteins | sample SSSSmetaG_FD_184141 | JGI IMG/M metagenome (GOLD analysis project Ga0209511, IMG submission 184141) | Glacier valley bacterial and archeal communities from Borup Fiord, Nunavut, Canada, to study Microbial Dark Matter (Phase II) - ​SSSS... | ecosystem: Environmental > Aquatic > Freshwater > Ice >... | reverse complement strand
CGGCACCGGCACCGGCACCGGCACCGGCATCGGCATCGCCAAGGCCATCGCCATCGGAGGTGCGCTCAAGTACGACCACGCCGAGGTGATCGGCTGCAATGCCGCGCCCGTCGCCGACCGGAGCGCCGCCATCAGCGACCCGGCGCTGGGCGAGTTCAACATCCGGCGCGTGCGGCTCAGCTATCTCGACCACGGCGACCACGGCGACCGCTACGACCCGAAGACGCGCCGCGCCACGCCTTCGCCCGAGAAGGCGCGCGACCTCAGAATCGACCCGAATGCAGCTGGTTTCTCGCCCCACTTCACGACCGAAGCGTTCTATCCCGACGTGCTCGGCGACCGCACCGTCGCCAACCTCATGGCTGACCTGATCGACAACCTCATCGACAACCGGCCGAAGGAGGTAGTGGGCCTGGCCTTCGGTGCGCCCGATTCGCCCCGGCCCCATCTCGGCTTCGAGTTTCGCTTTTCCGAGGGCGAGGGCAGCCTGGGCTGGTATACCGGCGCCTTCGGCGGCGGCGAGGACCACAGCGTCTACGACCGGCTCGACGTGACCCCGGTGCGCCTGGCCCGGCCGCTCAACACACCGCTCGCACGATAGATTCGTTCATCCCTTCGCATCGCCCAAGGAACCGCCATGCTGCTTCGCCCCGTCGCCCGCCTCGCCACCCTGGCCATCGCCATGCTCACGCTATCGGGCGCCGCTTGCGCCGCCGATCCGGCGACGCTGCGCGTCGGCGTCGAAGGCGCCTACCCGCCGTTCAGCGCTGTCGCGGCCGACGGCAGCCTGAAGGGCTTCGACATCGACATCGCCAACGCGGTGTGCGCGGAGATGAAGGTCAAGTGCACGCTGGTCCAGCAGGACTTCGACGGCATGATCCCCGCGCTGCAGGCCAAGAAGTTCGACATGATCGTGGCCTCGCTCTCGATCACGCCCGAGCGGCTCAAGGTGGTCGACTTCTCCGACAGGTACTACAAGACACCGAACCGCCTGATCGCCAAGGCCGGCTCGAAGATCGACGGCACCGCCGCCAACTGGAAGGGCGCCAAGATCGGCGTGCAGCGCAGCACGATCAACGACCGCTACGCGACCGCCAAGTTCGAGGGTGCGAGCATCATTCGCTACACCAAGCAAGACGAGGTCTGGCTCGACCTTGCCGCCGGCCGCATCGACGCGACGCTGGTCGACGCGGTCGCCGGCGACGAAGGCTTCCTGAAGACCCCGGGTGGCAAGGGCTACGCCTTCACCGGCCCCAGCTACGTCGACCCCGAATTCTTCGGCAAGGGCGTGGGCATCGCGCTCCGCAAGGGCGAGCCGCAGCTCAAGGCCAGGATCGACGCGGCCATCAAGGCGATCCGCGCCAACGGCGTCTACAAGAAGATCCAGGATCGCTACTTCGCGTTCGACGTCTACGGCGGGCAATAGACCCATCCACCGCACCGCGTTCGCCGTGTCGCGACCGCGGGGCTTTCGCCCAACCACGCCGCCATGCTCGAAGGCTATCTGCCAAGCCTGCTCCAGGGCCTGCGTCTGACCGTGGGTGTGGCACTGCTCTCGCTCGCCATCGCGGTGCTGCTCGGCCTCTTGGGCGCTCTCGCCAAGCTCTCGGCCAACCGGTTCGCGCGCGGCGTGGCCGGGATCTACACCTCGGTGGTGCGCGGCGTGCCCGACCTGGTGCTGATGCTGCTCGTGTTCTTCGGCGGGCAGATCGCGGTCAACGCCATCGCGGCACGTTTCGGTTTCGACTACGTCGACATCGACCCGTTCATCGCCGGTGTGGCCACGCTCGGCTTCATCTTCGGCGCGTACCTCACCGAGACCTTTCGTGGCGCGATCATGGCCATCGCGCCGGGGCAGCTCGAAGCGGGCCGCGCGTTCGGGCTCTCGCCGTGGCAAGTGTTCAGCCGCATCACCGCGCCGCAGATGGTGCGGCTGGCCTTGCCGAGCTTCACCAACAACTGGCTGGTGCTGGTGAAGTCGACCGCGCTCGTCTCGGTGATCGGTCTCAACGACATGATGCAGCGCGCGGGCCAGGCAGCGGGTGCCACGCGCCAGCCGTTCACGTTCTATCTCGCGGCCGGCGTGCTCTACCTCGGCATCACGGCGGTCTCGGTGCTGCTGCTGCGCACGCTGGAAGCGCGCAGTGCGCTCGGCGTGCAACAGGCTGCGCATTGAAGGGCAGCGTGCACCGATGAACCTCGCCGCCATCGCCGAGAGCCTGCCGAACTACCTGCACGGACTCGTCACGACGGTCGAACTGCTGGCGCTTTCGCTCGGCTTCGGGCTGGCTGGCGCGATCCCGCTCGCCGTCGCGCGGGCGTCGAACGTGCGCTGGCTCTCGGCGCCGGTCGGGGCCTTCACCTTCGTCATTCGCGGCACGCCGATGCTGGTGCAGCTGTTCCTCGTGTACTACGGGCTGGCGCAGTTCGAGGCGGTGCGGGCCAGCGTGTTCTGGCCGTGGCTCTCGAGCGCATGGTTCTGCGCGGTGCTCGCATTCGCCGTCAACACCTGCGCCTACACCACCGAGATCATCGCCGGCGCGCTGCGGGCGCTGCCGGCCGGCGAGCTCGAGGCGGCGCGCAGCCTGGGCATGTCGCGTTCGCAGGTGGTGCGGCGCATCCTGCTGCCTTCGGCGCTGCGCCGCTCGCTGCCGGCCTACGGCAACGAGGCCATCATGATGCTGCACGGCACCTCGCTCGCGAGCATCGTGACGCTGCTCGACCTCACCGGCGCGGCACGCGAGCTGAACTCGCGCTTCTACCTGCCGTTCGAGGCGTTCATCACCGCTGCGCTGTTCTACCTGGCGCTCACCTTCGTGCTGGTGGCGCTGTTCCGTCGCGCCGAGCACCGCTGGCTCGCTCATCTGCGACTGCAGCGCTGACGACGGCCGTTCCGATGCAGACGCACCACCACCCGCTGCCCGGCTCGACCGCCGGCACCCGACGCGAGATCGTCAGCCGCCACTACGGGCCGGCCGGCACGACGCAGAAGGTCTACGTGCAGGCCTCGCTGCATGCCGACGAGCTGCCCGGCATGCTGGTCGCGCATCGCCTGTGCGAGCGGCTCGCCGCGCTCGAAGCCGAAGGCCGGCTCGCGGGCGAGGTGGTCGTGGTGCCGGTGGCCAACCCGATCGGGCTCTCGCAGGCGGTGCTGCGCACCAACGTCGGCCGCTTCGATCTCGCCAGCGGCGACAACTTCAATCGCCACTACCCGTCGCTCGACGCCGCGGTGGCCGCTCGCATCGAAGGCCGTCTCTGCGCCGACGCCGAGGCCAACGTCGCACTCATTCGCACCGAGCTGCGCACGGCCATCGCCGCGCTGCCCGCGACCACCGAGCTCGAAGGCCAGCGACGCGTGCTGCTCGGCCTGGCCGCCGATGCGAGCGTGGTGCTCGACCTGCACTGCGACGGCGAAGCGCTGCTGCATCTCTACACCGCCACGCCGCTCTGGCCGGAGGCCGAGCCGCTGGCGCGCTGCATCGGCGCCGAGGCCACGCTGCTGGCGGTCGACTCCGGTGACGACCCGTTCGACGAAGCCTGCTCGCAGACCTGGTGGCGCCTGCGCGAGCGATTCGCGAAGCCGGGAACGAGCGGCTTTCCGATCCCGCTCGCGTGCCTCTCGGCGACCGTCGAACTGCGCGGCATGGCCGACGTCTCGCACACGCTGGCCGATGCCGATGCCGCCGCGCTGGTCGCGTACCTGCAGCACTCCGGCGTCGTGTGCGGGGCGGCTGCCGCGATGCCGCCGCTACGCGCACGAGCCACGGCACTCGAAGCCGTCGACGTGCTGGTCGCGCCGGTGACCGGCATCGTCGTGTTCCGGCGCGCGCTCGGCGAGCGCATCGCTGCCGGCGATCACGTGCTCGACGTCGTCGACCCGATCACGGGCCAGGCGCATGCCGTGCACGCCAAGAGCGCCGGGTTGCTGTTCGCGCGCGAGGCGCAGCGCTACGCCACGGCCGGCTGGAGCCTGTGCAAGATCGCCGGCGAGGTGCCGGTGCGGCGTGGCAAGCTCACCAGCGCATGACCACCGAGAAGACCACCGAGAAGCTGCGCGTCGAGGGCATCGTCAAGCGCTTCGGCACGACCGAGGTGCTGAAGGACGTGAGCGTCACCGCGCACGCCGGCGACGTGATCAGCGTGATCGGCTCGAGCGGCTCGGGCAAGAGCACGCTGCTGCGTTGCATCAACCTGCTCGAGCGGCCGAACGCCGGCCGCATCGTCGTCGCCGGCGAAGAGGTGATGCTCAAACCCGGCAAGGACGGCGCGCTGCACCCGGCCGACCCGAAGCAGCTGCAGCGGGTGCGCTCGCGGCTGGCGATGGTGTTCCAACACTTCAACCTGTGGGCCCACATGACGGCGCTGGCCAACGTGATCGAGGCGCCGATGCAGGTGCTCGGCGTGTCGCGCGCCGAGGCCACCGAGCGGGCAGAAGCGCTGCTCGCGCGCGTAGGCGTGGCGCACCGCAAGGCGATGTATCCGTCGCAGCTCTCGGGCGGCGAGCAGCAGCGCGTGGCCATCGCGCGCGCTCTGGCGATGGAGCCCGAGGTGATGCTGTTCGACGAGCCCACCTCTGCGCTCGACCCGGAGCTCGTGGGCGAGGTGCTGCGCGTGATGCGCGACCTCGCGGCCGAGGGCCGCACGATGATCGTCGTCACGCACGAGATGTCGTTCGCGGCCGAGGTCTCGAACCGCGTCGTGTTCCTGCACCAGGGCCGCATCGAGGAGTCGGGCGACCCGCGCGCGGTGCTGGCGAACCCGCAGAGCGAGCGGCTGCGCAAGTTTCTTTCCGGAAGTCTCAAGTAACCCGCGGTGACATGCCTGCCGCGAGCCCGGAACCGCCTCTCGCGCTGCCTGAGCGCTCGACCCGAAGGCCGGTGCGCGCTGGACGCCGATGCTGCACCTGCTCACCCGCGGCTCCAGCGGCACCGGCTTTCGCGTCCTCAAGTACGACCGCCAGTTCGGCGGCAAGAGCCCGTATCGCAGCGACCTCGGCGTGTTCCTCGACGACCCGGTGATCCAGTGCTGGGGCCATCGCCTGAGCGTCGACTGGGATTTCGGCGCGTCGGCGCCACGCTCGACAACACCTTCCTCTCTGCGTACGAAGACCAGAACACGGCCTCCGACCAAAACACGAATGCCTGGTTGCCGGCGCGCCGGGTGAGCGCGTAGTCGCTCTGGGCCGTGCAGGGCAGCTGGAGGGGGACGAAGGGTCTGCGCGTCCGCGTCCGCGTCGGCATCCAGAACCCGTCCGACCGGGTGGCGCCGTTCTCGAACCCGAACGACTACTTTTGCGCGGGCTACGACCCCCTACACCGGACCCGCGCGGGCGCACCGGCTACGCAAGCCTGATCTACGCGTTCAAGGAGGCCAGGCAGCGCGGCCGCGCTGCCTGGCCTCACACTGGCGCCATGCCGCTCTCGCTTCGCACCGCCGATGGCCTGACGCTCGCGCTCGGCGAGTGGGCGCCGGCAACGGCCTCGCGCGGCACGGTGCTCGTCGTGCACGGGCTCGGCGAGCACATGGGCCGCTACGCGCATGTCGCCGCCGCGTTGTGCGCTCGCGGCTGGCGGGTGTTCGCGTACGACCAGCGCGGCCACGGAACGAGCCAGGGCGAGCGTGGCCGGCTAAGTACTGCCGACGCTTTGCTGGTGGACCTCGCTGCGGTGATCGACGCCGTGCGCGCGAGATCGCCCGGCTCGCTCGTGCTGCTCGGGCACAGCCTGGGCGGCCTCGTCGTGGCGCGCTTCGTGGCCGGCGGTCTCGAAACGCCGCGACCGGCGTGGCATCGCGAGCTCGATGCGCTGGTGCTCTCGTCGCCCGCGCTCGCCACCGACATGACGCTGCTGCAGAAGGCGATGCTCGCGGTGCTCGGCCAGCTGGCGCCGAACCTCGCCGTGGGCAACGGACTGAAGGCCGCGTGGATCTCGCGCGACCCGGCGCTGGTCGCCGCTTACGAGGACGACCCGCTGGTGCACGACCGCATCGCGCCGCGGCTCGCGCGCTTCGTCGTCGAGGGCGGGCCGTTCGTGTGCGCGTCGGCCTCGCGCTGGAAGGTGCCGACGCTGCTGCTGTACGCCGGCAGCGATCGCTGCGTCGATGCGCGCGGCAGCGCGGCCTTCGCCGCCGCGGCACCGAGAGGCGTGGTCACCGCCCGTGTGTTCGAGCCTCTGTTCCACGAGATCTTCAACGAACCCGAGAAGGCCGAGGTGCTGTCGGTGCTCGGCCACTGGCTCGATAGACTCGACATTTCGCCCGAAACGAGCACGCCACCATGAACGCACGCGACCCGTTGCAACCGATCCAGGCCGACGAAGCCGAAGCCCTCGGCACCTTCGCCGCCCGTGTGTGGGACGAAGAGATCGTTCCGCAGATCACGAAGTACATCGAGGTGCCGGCAAAGAGCCCGATGTTCGATGCCGACTGGCAGTCGCATGGCTACATCGATCAAGTGGTGCGCGACGCCGCGGACTGGGTCGAGCGGCAGAAAGTGGCCGGCATGAAGCTCGAGGTGATCCGCATCGAAGGTCGTACGCCGGTGATCTTCTTCGAGGTGCCGGCCACCCGCGCCGGCGGCAACGATGCGGGCGCAGACACGATCTGCCTGTACGGCCACCTCGACAAGCAGCCCGAGTTCAATGGCTGGAAGGTCGGCTTCGGCCCGTGGACGCCTCGCTACGAGAACGGCCTGCTCTACGGCCGCGGCGGCGCTGACGACGGCTACGCGGTCTACGCTGCCGTCACCGCCATCCAGGCGCTCGACCGGCAAGGCATCGCCCGGCCGCGCTGCGTCGGCCTGATCGAAACCTGCGAGGAGAGCGGCTCGTTCGATTTGCCGGTGTATGTGGATGCGTTGAAAGACCGACTCGGACACATCGGCCTCGTGGTGTGCCTCGACAGCGGCGCCGGCAACTACGACCAGCTCTGGCTCACCACCAGCCTGCGCGGCAACGTCACCGGCACGCTCAAGGTCGAGATCCTCACCGAGGGCGTGCACTCGGGGGACTCCAGCGGTCTCGTACCTTCGAGCTTCCGCGTGCTGCGCCAGGTGCTCGACAGGCTCGAGGATTCAAAGACGGGTCGCCTGCTGCCCGAAAGCCTGCATTGCACCTTGCCGGCCGATCGTCTCGAGCAGATCAAGGCCACCGCACATATCCTCGGCGACGAGGTCTGGAAGCGCTTCCCGTGGGCTTGTGGCGCCGACGGCGGCCCGACGCTGCCGACCACCACCGACCCGGTCGAGGCGCTCATCAACCGCACCTGGAAGCCGACGCTGTCGGTCACCGGCGTCGACGGTTTCCCGGCGATGAAGGATGCCGGCAACGTGCTGCGTCCCTACACCGCGTTCAAGCTCAGCCTGCGCACGCCGCCGCTCGTCGACGGCAACGTCGCGGCACAGACGCTGAAGACGCTGCTCGAAGACAACGCGCCCTATAACGCCAAGGTCACCTTCCACACCGACACTCGCGCCGGCCACGAAGATGCGCCCGCGTCGGGCGCAACAGGCTGGAACGCGCCCACCCTTACGCCCTGGCTCGAAGACGCACTCCACGCTGCCTCGCGGGCGCAGTACGGTGCGCCCTGCGGTTACGTCGGTCAAGGCGGAACGATCCCGCTCATGTCGATGCTGCAGCAGAGCTTTCCGAAGGCGCAGATGATGGTCTGTGGCGTGCTCGGGCCGAAGAGCAATGCGCACGGCCCGAACGAGTTCCTGCACGTGCCCTATGGCAAGAAGCTCACGGCCGCGGTGGCACAGGTGATGGCGGCGATGCCCTGAATCCGCCGCTCTGGAACGAAAAAAGGCCGGTCAGTGACCGGCCTTTTTTTCGCCATAGCCAGCAAGTTTGCCGCTTATATCTTCCTGCGGCGATTGGCTGCGCCGAGCGCGGCCAGACCCAGCAACATGAGCGCATAGGTCTCAGGCTCCGGCACGGCCGGGATCACGGGCACCACTGCGCCGGCGCGGACCTGGAAGTTGTACTGACCGAGCACGTTGCTGTTCAACGAGTGAGAGATCAGCGCGTTCGAGCCGCCGTTGACGAGCGCGCCGTTGATCAGAGAGCCGGGCAGCGTGGCGTTGGAGGAGGTGCTGGTCCAGTAACCGGCCAGGGCGGACGCGCCACCCAGGCCGCCGTTCGGGGCGCCGCTGGCCGTACCGGCTTCCCAGACCACGTTGTCGTAGTTGAACTGGATGTCGAAGTCGCCGGCGCCGACGTCGTTGCGGTCCGTGAGGATCATTTGAAAGCTGTTGAAAATCGGCTGTGCGTTGAACACCCCGACGTTGATCCAGTCGACGCCGAAGACGTGGCGCCCGCCCAGTGTCGAAGCGCCGTACGTGACGAGACTGGAACCGGGAGCGCGCGTGTCGACGTCGGCGAAGAAGGGCGCGATGATGGGTCCGAACGCCCCAGAGCTGATCGCCGAAGGAGTGAATGTGCCGAGCGGGTTAGTGAAGGTGATGTTGCCGTTGTTGTTGACGTACGTCTGCGTGTACGACGTGCTGTTGATCAGAGCAATGAAACTGAGGTTCACCAGACCGGTGGACCCGTCGTCGTTCGCCGCAAGCGGGGTCGTGAAGAGCCCGGCGTCGTGAATTGCCCCGGCCTGACTGCCGACAGCGGCAAGGGCGAGAACGGCAGCCGCGCCGACGCGAGAAAAGATATGGCGTGTCATTTTTTGATACCTGTTGACGGATGAACGTTGTTTGTACACGGCGCTTCCTCAGCGCCGGAGTCACAACGCGCAGCCGTTTTGCGGTGCTCTGCGAGGCGTGACTAACTGTAAACATACGTCGCAACCCGATGACCATCAACCCCGTGCTTAGGGGGGCGCTTCACGGAGAACAGAGACGATCAAAGCGCTGGCGGTCTGAGAGTTGCCCTCCCGAGCGCTTCGGCGACCTCGATCCCGTCGACCCCTGCCGACATGATTCCGCCGGCATAGCCTGCGCCTTCGCCCGCCGGGTACAGGCCTTTGACGTTGAGGCTCTGGAAGTCGTGGCCGCGCGTGATGCGCAGCGGCGACGACGTGCGGGTCTCGACGCCGCTCAGCACGGCGTCGGCCATGGCGTAGCCCTTGATCTGCCGCTCGAACGCGGGCAGCGCCTCGCGGATCGCGTCGATGGCGTAGCCCGGCAGCGCCGCGTGGCCGCGTGCGCTGAGGTCCGTCAGCGTCACGCCCGGCGTATACGATGGCGCCACGCTGCCCAGCGCCGCCGACCGTATGCCCTGGATGAAGTCGCCGACGAGTTGCACGGGTGCTTCGTAGCCGCCGCCGCCGAGTTCGAAGGCGCGCGATTCCCAGAAGCGCTGGAAAGCGATGCCGTCGAGCGGGCTGACGCTGTCGGTGGGTGCACCGCTCTGCCGGTAGTCCTGCGGGGCGATGCCGACGACGATGCCGGCGTTGGCGTTGCGCTCGTTGCGCGAGTACTGGCTCATGCCGTTGGTGACCACGCGGCCCGGTTCGGAGGTGGCTGCCACCACCGTGCCGCCGGGGCACATGCAAAAGCTGTACACCGAGCGTCCATTGGTCGCGTGATGCACGAGCTTGTAGTCGGCCGCGCCGAGCAACGGGTGTCCGGCGCTCGGGCCGAAACGCGCCCGATCGACCAGGCTCTGGGGATGCTCGATGCGAAAACCGATCGAGAAGGGTTTGGCCACCATCTCGACGCCGCACCGATGCAGCATCTCGAAGGTGTCGCGGGCGCTGTGTCCGACAGCGATCACGACCTGATCGGCATCGATCTCCTCGCGTCGCAGCGGCGGCGGCTCGGTCCCTGCCAGCAGCGGGCGATCACGCATCTCGACCGTGAGGCCCCGGATCCGGCCGCCTTCGATGTGCAGGTCGACCAGCCGTGTGCCGAAACGCACCTCGCCGCCCAGCCGCTCGATCTCGGCGCGCATCTTCTCGACCACGCCGACCAGCCGGAACGTGCCGATGTGCGGCTTGGCGACGAAGAGGATTTCCTCGGGAGCGCCGGCGGCCA
>Ga0209511_1004553_pt1 | contig 9989 bp, 5 predicted proteins | sample SSSSmetaG_FD_184141 | JGI IMG/M metagenome (GOLD analysis project Ga0209511, IMG submission 184141) | Glacier valley bacterial and archeal communities from Borup Fiord, Nunavut, Canada, to study Microbial Dark Matter (Phase II) - ​SSSS... | ecosystem: Environmental > Aquatic > Freshwater > Ice >... | reverse complement strand
AGACCACATCGTCCCGTACAACTCCTTTTTTTGAAAGATAATCTCCTTCTTCTTTTGGGATTGCACCGAACGGAGTTTTCATCAAGCTGTAAACACCGCCATCAATTGCGCCGCTTGCAGCTGTAATAGCTGCATCAAAATCACCAAGTGCAAGGTCAATTTTTGTCAGCAAGTGTTGACAGGCTCCCTTAGTTACACGACCTCGATCCACATTGTCTGTACACCATTGGACCGCAAACTCCATGTCCTTCTTCATTTTCAGAAGAATAACTTCACGCTTGGTTGAATAAAAATCAAGCTTGGGTTCGGTAATCTCCTTCCCGATAAACGGTATATCACCAAATTGCTGGGTCATTCGGTAATACCGGTATGCACGGTGAAAATAGGCAGCACCCAAAACAGCATTGCGTTCTGCATCATTCGTGAATTTGGTTTGATCAATTCTTGATATCACCACATTGGCATATTTGATCCCGTTATACCCTTCAAGCCAATACCAACCAATCCTATTATAATCGACATGGTTTAACTGCGAACTCGGTGTGATCTGAATGTTCATGTTCATGGCAGGTCCAGGCTTGTCGGTAGTACCTTCCACACAAACTTCTGAAAATATCAGTTCCGTGATTAATGGAGCCCCATCGCTGTAAAACTCGTATCGTATATTCTTTTCACACGCCGTCAATGCGCCGTACATTCCACGCGCATCAACGAAAGCATTCTCTGGAGTAAAGATAGAGAGTGGCTTTGGCTGTAACCATTCCTTACTGCAATTCATCATTCCCATTGTTAAAGGGATCAAAAGCAGGATTCGATAAAATGATTTTATATTAAATGTCTTCATTTGTTATTTGCTATTTTAAGTGAATTACAGTGTTAAGTTAATACCCAAAGTAAAAGTACGAGGAGAAGGACCGTTGGCAAATCTTGCAACACCATTATCGTCCAGGTCGTCCGGATTGCGGTATTGTTCAGGATCCCAGAATTTCCAATCGGGTGCCCAATAGCCAACATTCCTAATTGTCCCAAAAATCTTTAGGTTACTGATATCAACTTTTTTCAGCAAAGCCTGAGGAACAGTATACGACAGACTAATATTATCGAACCGGATAAATGATCTTTTTCTCCAAACATTAAATGTAGCCCCACCCTCGTTAGAATAGATACGGGCATAATCATTCGTAGGATTTTCGGGTGTCCAATAAGGTGTGATATAAGCATTTACACGATCGGGGAATCCATCGCGGTTTTTAGCCACATTGTACGTCCCATAATGGCCCCAATTGGAGTAAAATGATAGGGAAAGGTCGAAGTTTTTATAAATATTAAACTCCTGTCGTAAGTTCCATCTGTAGAGTGGCTCAGTTTGCCCTTGAAACTGGTTGTCCAACTCATTTATTTTACCGCTATTATCAACATCTTCGAGGTGGAAGTCGCCAGGATATTGGCCATATTTGGCAGCTTCGGTCTCTTCACCTTTTTGCCAGACACCCAAAATTTTAGGCTCCCATATTTGGCTGATCGGATGTCCGATAAACCATTTATTGCTCGTATCGTCACCTTCGCGAGTACCAATTATATTGCCTTGGGCATCCTTCACGTTAACCTGATCGCCATAAAGGTGAACAATTTTGTTTTTGTTATAGGATATATTAAAAGCGCTGCGCCATTTGAAATTTGCACGATCAATTATTCTGGCATTCAGGGTAAACTCAAACCCATTATTTTCCAATTCGCCAAGGTTTGTTGCCACAGAATTAAAACCTAAAAGATCCGGTAACTTACGATCAACCAAAAGGTCAAGGGTATTCATTTTATAGTATTCAATCGATCCGTCGAGTAAACCGTCCAGAATAGAGTAGTCTACCCCGAAGTTTAATGCACGGCCCTTTTCCCATTTCAGGTTTGGATTGGCCATCCTATTCACATACAACTGGTTACTTTCGTAAATAGTTCCGGAAAGTGTTTGATAGGGGTATTTACCAATGTTCATTGCAGATAAAGCGTCGTACCGGCCAACTTCACGGTTACCATTCTCACCCCATGAGGCACGAAGTTTGGTGTAGGTGAAGATGTTGTTTTTAAAGAAAGCTTCATCCGAAATAACCCATCCCAAAGCAGCGGAAGGGAATGTTCCACGAGGATTCCGAAGTCCGAAAGCAGAATATCCATCGCGACGAACCGATAGTGTCAACATGTATTTGCTTCGATATGAATAGAACACACGAGCCATTAATGCATCACCGGTACTGTATTCGTCGTTACTACGGATACTGTTTGAGGTGCTTTTTCCTGCACTCATATTGTGAAAACCCAGAGCATCAGTAGGAGAAAACCCTTGCGTCGACATTGAATTTTGCCAGCTTTGATATTTCTCTGCATTGGCAAGCAAAGTAACATCGATTTGATGAAATTCTTTGATTATTTTATTCCATTTGATCAAGTGATCCAGCTGCCAGCTATAAATTTTACTTTGTTCGCGGTTTGCCTGACCACCAAACTTTGCCCACTCTTCATGAAGCGCCGATTGATGGTTCATGTATTCATACCACTCAAAGCGTGGCGCAAAATTCATTTGATAGGAAATCCCAAAAGGCAATTTAATCTTTGCATATAAATTATTAGTCAATGTGTTATATTCCTTTCTGCGATTTTGAAATATCTTATCATACAAAGGATGCTTGGCACCGCGACCCAGGTCATCAACCGGACTAATTCTTAAAGTTACACCATCATCTTTGTATATTGAACCCCAGGGAGAGTTATTTACAATTCTTGTCCAGTCAGCCCGGATGGCACTTTCATCACGATTTGCAAATTGAACATTCACACCTACATTTAACCAATCGTTTACTTTGGCGTCCAAATTAAGCCGGCTTCGAATAGCAGCAAAATCATCGCCTACAATAACACCTTCGTTTTTATTATATCCCAACGACCAATAATAGCTTACTTCATCTTTTTTACCGGAAAGCGAGATATTATGATCTTGCCTCAGACCATTCTGAAAAACCATATCGTTCCAATTCGTAGGCGTTCCGGCTTTGTAATTTTTAAGTTCAACCGGTAAAAGACCCAATCGTGGCAACCAAATATCTAACAGTTCACCCGTTGAGCCATCTCTCCACATCGCTTCCGTTACACCAGAAGGTAACTTGGTTGGATCATCAAATTTGTAAAGTTTTTGATTGGTAGCACTAAAATAATAGTTCAATGATTTCATTACGTCGGTACGCCAGTTAATAAAATCGTAAGGATCATGAACGTCCTGCATTGTTGCCATTGCAGCAACACCTACGCTTGAAGTCAGGTTAATCATCGGCTTTCCCTGTTTTCCTTTTTTTGTGGTAACGATAACCACACCATTCGCAGCCCTCGCTCCATAAACAGCAGAAGAAGAGGCATCCTTTAAAACATCAATCGTTTCGATATCATTTGGATTGATATCTTCCATTCCTCCCTGATAAATAACACCATCAAGGACAATCAATGGTGAAGAACCCGTTTTAAGGGTATTGTCACCCCTGATTTCAAGGTCGCCACCACCTTTTGCAAGTGACGAAAAACCGACACTCAAACCGGCTATGTTTCCACGAAGGATATCCTGCACAGATTGTGGTTTTTCATTTTCGAGTCTTTCCGTTTTAACTGAAGCCACTGCACCAGTTAAGTCTCTCTTCTTTGCACTTCCATAGCCGATCGCCACTACTTCATCAACCTGAAGTGTGCTTTCTTCCAATGTAACATTGATAACCGCTTGGTTTGCCAATGCCATCTCTATGGGTTTAAATCCAATAAATGAAAAAACCAATGTTGAATTCGGGTTTGATACGGCCAAATTATAGTTACCATCAATGTCGGTAACTGTACCAGTAGTTGTACCCTTTACAATAATAGTAACTCCCGGTAAGGCTTCACCCGATTTGGCAATTACTTTACCCTTAACCGCTTTTGTTGATTGCGCCATCACATTCGCCGGGAGCGAAATCAGACTGAACAAAGTAATCAGGGCACAAAGCAAAACAGCTCCCGAAGTTTTGTTCAAACGAAGCATGCAACTCGCATTTTCTCGATTTTTCTTTTTCATAAATAATTTTGAATTAATTGTTTGGAAACCGGAACAATAGTTAGTCACTTTAATGATTAACCATTTCTTAACACTGGTTAATTATTATTCACAAAAATATTCTTTATCAAATTATCCATCTGATATTTTTTTTGCAAATACAAATACTATATTTGCCATGTATTAAACCCTTGTGACATTTCAACGTCTAATTAAACTTCCTGATATGAAACCATTCAAAGAAGTCATTAATTATCCTGTCGATAATTCATTTTTGCTCAAATACGATAACTTCCCCCATTTCACCTTTCCGTGGCACTTCCACGACGAATACGAAATTGTGTATATAATTAAGAGTTTTGGCAAAAAGTTTGTTGGTGATTCCGTAATAGAGTTCGGCCCCGGAGATTTATCTGTATTTGGAAGTAAGCTTCCCCATTTTTATATGAACGATCAGGTATTTTATAACAACGACCCGAACTTTATGGTGAATGCCATTGTGCTTCAGTTTCCCCCAAGCTACTTCCCCCCAACACAATTGCAACGCCCGGAATTCGGATCGGTAAAAAAATTACTGAATCGTGCCAATGTTGGGTTAAGTTTCAAGTCCGAAACTGCCCTAAAAGGGGGTGAAATACTCCAGGAAATGCTTAAAACGAGCGGAATGGATCGCCACCTTCTGTTTGTCAAACTGATCAATTACCTTGGAAATTGCGAATCGCAACCCATTGCCACTCCTGATTATACCAATTCAATCGATGACTTGGGAGAACCTCGAATGGCGAAAATTTATAGGTTCACAACCAAAAATTACAACAGAAAAATATCGCTCGAAGAAGTTGCATCGGTAGCAGGTATGAATTCCTCCGCTTTCTGTCGCTATTTCAGACAAAAAACAGGAAAAACATTCGCACAATTTGTGAACGAACTAAGGATAAATTATGCTTGTAAATTCTTAAAGCATGGAAATCAAACGGTTGTGAATATTAGTGATGAAGCAGGTTTTAACAATCTATCAAACTTTAATCGTCAATTTAAAGGCATCATGGGGAAATCTCCATCAGAGTATCGGGAGTTATTTAAAGAAAAATAGCCAAATGAAAGATGCTAAGTTTTCATATTTAGCTTCAGTTAACCAGCAACTGGCAATTGACTGTTTTTTTTTGAAAATTGCCAGTTGCAATTAGCCAGTCGCTCAATCACAAAATTTTAGCCGCGCTTAATTTTTTTCTCCTGCGCCTTTCGATTTAGAACCGCAATTTCGTATTTTTATAAAAATATCTCAAACAAAAATGTGTGGAAGATATATCCTTATCCAAAAAGCAGAGGTTCTTGAAAAACGTTTTGGGGTAAGCATCCCCGACAGGATCAACCTTGTTCCTTCATATAATATTGCGCCGGGAAAATATGCACCGGTAATTACAAACGACCATCCACATGAAATTCAGCTATTTCGGTTTGGAATGACCCCTTCGTGGATGACAAAATCAAATCTGCTGATCAATGCCCGCTCCGAAGGAGACCACAATTCGGATAACAATCCAAACTATACCGGTGCAAAAGGGATCATTACAAAACCCGCATTCCGTAAGCCGATCAGAAGTCAGCGATGTTTGATACTGGCTGACGCCTTTATTGAAGGTCCCGAAAAAGAGAAATTGAATAAACCTTTTGTAGTTTACCTGCGCGATAAGATTCGACCCTTTGCATTCGCAGGAATATGGGATAGTTGGAAGAATCCAGAATCTGGAGAATTGATTCAATCATTTGCCATTATCACTACTGTTGCAAATGAACTGATGCAAAAGATTCATCATCCAAGATGTCCTGTCATTCTTCATCGCAGCGATGAAAAAAACTGGCTTTCAAATAGTTTACCATTGTCAGAAATAACCCGGTTACTGGTTCCTTACCCTTCTGAATTAATGAATGCATATCCCATTGCCCCAACCATTAAAAATCCTAAAGCCGACGATCCGGGATTGATTCATCCGGCAGGGCAACGATTAATGCCTGAAACAATAATCCGCAGCAGTTCAGAAATTCGGATTACCGGCATGGGAAGCAACAAAAACTTCGGTTTCGACGAAAACAATCCGTTGGGAATCTGAAGAAAGAGGGAGCGAAAGAAAAAGGTTGAAGGGGCGAGGGGGAGAAGGGGCGATTGTCAGTGCGAGGGTGATTGTACTGGAGTCATTAGATCATTATATCAGTGAGATAGAGAAATAGAATGGACAAATGGGCAAAAACACCAGAGGTGCGTCATCTTTGTAGATAAAATGAATATCAAAAACCAAAGGCGCATCTACAAACGTTTACAGAAACGAAACCGACATATGCGCCGCAAATAAAAGGCAGGATATTAATTAACACAAAATCTGTAAACAAAAATCAGGACGAGTCAGGGTAATATGAATTAGAAGAGTCTGTTGATCACCGAATGGTTCTGCTCATGAAGCAGCAACCATTTTTTCCGTTCCAAACCACCTGCGTAACCGGTCAGCTTTCCGTTATGTCCAATAATACGATGACATGGGATGATGATTGGCAGAGGATTTTTTCCATTTGCCATTCCGACTGCTCTGCTTGAATCCCGAGATTTTACCTCGCGGGCAATTTCCACATAACTTTTGGTAGCGCCATAACACACCGCCGAAACCTGCGTCCAAACACTTATTTGAAATTCGGTACCTTCGGGATTAATTTGCAAATCGAAGACCTGACGGCTTCCTGAGAAATATTCTTCAAGTTGCTTTTGAGCAGCGATCAAAATTTCAGGAATATTTGACTCATTCTCTAAATATTCCGCATCGAATGAAATTGATTTAAGCTGCCATTCGTCCGAACCCAACATTAAAACACCGATCGGACTATCCATCGTTTTAAAATAGTTTGCCATTTTTAAACAAGATTGAAATGCGCCGAAATTTATTGAAATAAGTTGAAATTTTGGATTTTCAGGTTAAAAAGAAGCTCGTCGGAATCCGGCGAGCTTCTTTATTGAGCAAAGAATCTAAGACTTATAATTCCCTGATTTTTAAATTGCGGAAGGCCACTTCATTTCCATGATCCTGCAGAAGGATATAGCCATCATCAATATCACCAAAACCCTGAGCTTTGTTGAATTTGCTTTGGGCAATGTGCTCTTTAAACGAATCAGATCCTCTAACAATTTCAAGAACTTTAACGCCATTGAGATAATGTGTCACTTTTTTACCGTCAACTTCAATCCTTGCACGGTTCCACTGTCCAACTCCATTCACCCTTTTAACCGGTTGGGCAGGGTCAAAAACCCTGGAGTCTGCCTTTACCAAATCGTAGAGCGATGCAAGGGTACGATTTCCATCAGTGCCCAACTTGGCATCGGGGTGTTTGGCATCATCAAGAACCTGAAATTCAAATCCAACAGTATTTGGTTTGCCCGGCTCTGAATGGATAAAATATTTAATCCCGCTGTTGGCTCCTTCCGTAATTTTAAAATCAGCTTCAAGTACAAAGTTTTTATATTTTTTTACGGTAACAATATCTCCGCCACCTTTATTATCACCTTTGTTCGGAATGAGCATCCCGTCTTCGATCGTCCATCCTTTGTCGGGGAAAGTGGTCAAACCCGCACCACGCCAACCGTTGTTGGTTTTTCCATCCCAAAGTAATTTCCAACCATTACCTTTCTCGTTATCAGTGAGGGTATTATTAAGATAGCTAACTTCGGCAACGCTTTTGTCCATCTTCTTACGATTGGCATCAAGATTTTTCGTCATAATCCTGATGTTTTTCCAACAGATAGTTTTACCGGCATTGACCTCCTGTTTACCAATAGCATGAACCTGAAGTGCGATAAAACCTGCAGATGTCATATCATCGACGAGGTTGGCACAAGGAACATCGTTCAACCATGTGCGGATCGACTTACCAATCGCTTCAACACGGTATTTATTCCATGCAGCACGTTTGTAACTCTTCTTTGCTGCCTGATTGTATTCAATCGGGTAAAGCCATCCTCTGCGGGCTTCATCGTATATCCCTGCTGACCATGCTCGTGGAGAATCATCACATTCGATCTGATATCCATGTACACGCCCATTGTTATAATCTGCTTTACTTTCGGACCTGATCTGAACACCTGAATTGAGACCTGTGTCCATTTTCATTTCATATTCGAGAATAAAGTCCCCATAAGTTCTGGTAGTAGCCAAAAAAGTATTGGGGGAATTCGTTTTGCTTGTTCCCACAATTTCGCCATTCACAATGGTATATTCAGCCGTTCCGTTAAGACGTTCCCAACCGGCTAAATCTTTTCCGTTAAAGAGTTTTTCCCAATCACCCTTTGCCGCGTAGGTGCCAAACGAAATAACGATCAGAATTACAAGCGTTAATAATTTTCTCATCTTTGTTTAAGGTTTAATTCATTTTTAGTTTAAAAACCGGGTGCTAAGATAGACTATTTAAAGACATTCCGTTGCCGCCAACGGAAATTTTTAATACCTAAGAATCAAAGATTTTGACGGACGAACGAAGACCGAAACTATCTATATTTTTTTCAAATCGTGATTAAATTGGAGTATTTCTCCCTTTTTCGTAGCCACGGTGTATTTTTTATCTCCATAACGAATTGTTAACGGGTAACCAGCAATTGAAAGCACTTTTAAACGAACCAGTTGACCATCTTTCCATTCAAAATCAAGATCAAATCCTCCACGAGCTCTTACTCCACGAATATGTCCATTTGGAATTGCATCCGGAAGTGCAGGCAAGATATCAATTGCATTGAGATGACTTTGCATCAGCATTTCGACAATACCCGAGGCGCCTCCAAAATTACCATCAATCTGAAATGGCGGATGTGCATCGAAAAGATTTGGATACGAGCCTCCACCTGTCATTTTTGTACCAGTCTGACCAGTAGGCCTGAGCAACATTTGAACCATATTCCAGGCATGATTGCCATCGCGAAACCGGGCCCAGAAGTTGATTTTCCAGGCAAGGCTCCAACCTGTACCTTCGTCACCACGGGCAATTAATGATTTCTTGGCGGCATCCATCAGTTCAGGCGTATCCTGCCAGTTGATTTCTTTCCCCGGATGAACTCCCCATAGATGAGAGACATGTCGGTGTGTGTTCGTTGGATCATCAAGGTCAGCAACCCATTCCTGCAGCTGGCCAAATTTTCCAATCTGGTAGGGGGCAATTTTGGGTAGTATTACCTTGAGTGAATCGGCGAACGCATTATCCTTATGAATGATGGAAGATGCTTCGATACATATTTTGAAAAGACTCTTAATGATCTCATGGTCCATTGTCGGACCTGATACCAATCCTCCATTCTCGGGAGAATTGGATGGACATGAAACAAGGTAACCGGTTTTAGGATCAGGCACCAAATAATCCATGTAAAACTGTGCAGCACCTTTCAAAACAGGCCATGCACGCTGAGCAAGGAAAGCGGTATCGCGATTATAGAGAAAGTGCTCCCAGAAATGCTGAGATAACCATCCGCTTCCGGAAACCCACATGCCATGATTCGAATGGTTGATCGGCGCAGCACCCCGCCATAAATCTGTGTTGTGATGCAAAACCCATCCTTTGGCATTGTAGTGAACCTTGGCAACTTTCTGACCGGAAGGAACAACTTCTTCCAACATCCGGAATAATGCATCGTGGCATTCGCTGATATTTAGTGGCTCAACCGCCCAATAATTCATTTCCGTGTTGATGTTCACCGTATATTTACTATCCCATGCTGGGTTCAGTTTATCATTCCAGATTCCCTGGAGATTTGCAGGATAGGTTCCTTGACGACTGCTGGAAAGCATCAGGTAACGACCATATTGGACGTAAAGTGCAGCCAATGAATTATCCATTTTCGCTGGTACTTCCTTTATCCGGAGATCGGTTGAAAGATTTTCAGATGCAGAATTGCCCA
>Ga0209511_1004552_pt1 | contig 9990 bp, 6 predicted proteins | sample SSSSmetaG_FD_184141 | JGI IMG/M metagenome (GOLD analysis project Ga0209511, IMG submission 184141) | Glacier valley bacterial and archeal communities from Borup Fiord, Nunavut, Canada, to study Microbial Dark Matter (Phase II) - ​SSSS... | ecosystem: Environmental > Aquatic > Freshwater > Ice >... | reverse complement strand
GCACCCGCAAGCGCCCATTGGCGAGCGAGATCATTGGTGGAGTCGGTTTGCATCAGCAGTTGAAAGGGACGCGCACCCAATGCGGCTCGTAGGCGCGCGTCGGTGAGTAGTTCAGTCATTGTGCGTCAAATTTTGAAGTTTTTTACTTGTATAGCAATCCGTCCGCTTTGCATAACGTATAAAGAAGTGTGGTGTATGCGCAAGCAGTGGATGGTTAGGGCGGTTAATTTGCCGTCTGATGTATTCAGCGTTACACAGTCCGTGAACCGCTGCTCGCTGATTTTTGCACTTAATCACTCAAGTCATGCACTTTTGATCGCACCATGTAAAACGAGTACACCTTCATTCTATTTGATCCTTTTTGACCCGTAAAAGCACGAATGTTAGTGACTTTTAGGCACAGGATGAATGTCAAAAACCGCGTATTTATCGGTGCACAGTAAAATGCATGACTTTAGTCAATCATACACTTTACCACCTATGACTACCACTTGCTAACTTTGGCAAGATAAGTTAGTCTGATCTTCACCTGTTTTCGACTATTTTCAAGGATGGAGACGCGCTGCAATGACGGAACTATTCGATAAGCTCAAAGCGAAATTGGCCGAAGTCGGCATGATCACGGATGACGAATTAGGCGACAAAAGCCTGACCGATGAAGAACGTATCTGGCTGAGTGTCGAACGCTACAGTAAGCTGCGCAACGACTCGAAAAAGATCACGACCGAATCGTATTTGGAAGCCACCAAGAAGCTCGATGATTTGCCCGAAGGCAGCCCCGAATATGAGGCGGCGCAAAAAATCATCGATGAGTATGAGAAGCAGACGTGAACCTTAAAGCTGCACCGTTCGGTTGGCGCTCTGAGCTGTTATATGTGGCGTTGGGCGCGATAGAAATCTTGTGGCTCACCCCGTGGTTCATGCTGATCATGCCCGGCGCGCGCGATCTGAGCACCACGCAAATCATCCTGTTCATCGCTGCCAATTTGATCGGCTCGCTCTTAGTGGTCAGGATGTTCACCGTTCGCCACGCGAACGAGATGGTGCTGCGCGTCGCATTTTTGGGCGGCTTACTCTTTGCGGTGTGGCTCACCTTTCAGTTCATTTTGCCGCTGAGCACTTTTGGCGCTGAACCGCCATTGTTTGCCAACGGCGTGCTGTTCGTATCGCCTGCGCTGATCAGTATGGGCGTGATCGGTCTGCTGTGGTATCGCGGCTTGCAAATCGCAACGATCACGGTCAGCACGGCGCGCGCCAGCTATGCCTTACGGATCGGGATCATCCTTGAAATTGCCGCTGCGTTCATCGCCAATGCGCGCATTCAGCGGACGGCGCTTATCCTGCTGCCGGGCTTCTTCTTCTTCGGATTGCTGGCAACGGGTATGGCGCGTTCTGCCAATTTGCGGATCGATCGGGATGTGCAGCGCTCGACCTTTGGCGCAGGCTGGATTCTGTTTACGGCAGTGCTCGGCGGCGCACTTAGCTTGATCGGATTCATGGCGGCGTTACTGATCAGCGGCTTTCGATTCGATGCAATCCTGAACGCGATCGGCCAGGTGTTCAGCGCGATTTTGCTCGCCTTCGTCACGCTGGTTTGGCCGCTGTTCACGCTGCTCGCACGCTTCATTGACAGCATACTGCGCGCCGTAACGGGTCGCACGCAGGCGCTGCAAATCACGACGCCCGGCGCGTTTCTGAGTCGCCTCGCCGGGCCGCAAAATTCAGCAGCGCACGCCTTGCTGGAGTATGCGCCTGCACTATTCGCGATGGGCGGCGTGTTGGTGTTCGTGGTGGTGATATTGCTCACGCTGCGTCAACGTGCGCGTGTGCGCTTAGGTGATAATGAACAGCGCGAATCGCTCGACAATGCCGCGATCCTGAGCAGCTTACAGGCAACCCTACAACGCGGCCTGGACACTTTACGCGATGCGCTGAGCGGTTTGTCACATTTGGGCGATCATGCGGCGGCGGCTTTCACGATCCGACGGCTGTACGCGCGGCTGTGTGCGCTGGCTGAGAAGCGCGGCTATGCTCGATCAACAGCGCAAACGCCCTTTGAATATCAACCGATGTTGATCACCGCCTTCCCAGACTTTGAAAGCGAAATCGGGCTACTGACGCGTGCTTATGTCAACGTCCATTATGGCGAGCTGCCCGACGAGCCGGACGCCTTACAAACGGCACGCGCGGCATTGGATCGGATGGAACAAACAAAGATCCCCTAACTCCATAAGCGTGAAGCTAAGGCAACTTAAGTGCCCTTCCTCAAAAAAGACTGACGGGTAGAGGGCGGATGGGGTGGCGAGATTTCTTTGGTCGGATACGCGCCCGCTCCCAACCGCTAACCCATTAAACGTCCCGCTCAAATACTCATAACGGACCTGTATTTTGGCGCTGCCAGCGCTTCCCTCCAATAGCCCGCGACAGCGTTCGGGTAAACTGATTTGGCTACTAACTAATGGTGCAAGTTGAAGTCGTCATTGGGCGTTAGGGCAACTAACACGGTGGCGACCTATCGATGGCATTCCACCAGATGCGACGGCTCAATGGCAAACAGAACCGTTTCGCGGATTTCGTCCGATTTTGACTTGTTGTTCGCTGCGCTGGCCGTGCGAACAGTGTATCATTGCTCTAATTTTACCCACCTTTACCCACCCTCACTCTCTTCACCACTCCCAGATTTATCCAGTTCTTCACATTTCCATAAAGTTGTGGTACAATTTACAAGATTTTGCAACTTTCATCCAGACGATTTGCTGCACAATCTGAAAGCGCAACATCGCTTAGGAGGCTTTCAAAGGTGATACAAGAACTTGTCAACCGCGCCGACCGTCGCGGGTACGTAACGTTTGAGGATGTCCTCGAACTGCTCGAAGAAAACGGGGGTGAAGATACCTACTCGCTCGAAGTAGTTTTGGACGAGTTAGATGAGAGGGGTATTGAACTCCGTCAGGAAGAAACGGTGAGCCGTGAAGAACCTGAAGAAACCGAAGAAGAATTCGATAATGATGAAGATGCGCCGGAACCTGCTATCGGTGACATCAATGCAGTAAGTGCCGACGACCCGGTTGGCCTGTACTTTCGGCAAATGGCGCAAGAGCCGCTGCTGACTGCGATCGAAGAAGTGAACCTCGCCAAACGTATCGAAATCGGTAAACAATCCCAAGAGAAATTCGAACTTCTGCGCCGCACTGAACGTACTCAACGTGCCGAATTACAAGGCTTCGTCGATGACGGACAGGCCGCTCGTGAGCATCTTGGCCGCGCCAATACACGTTTAGTGGTAAGCATTGCCAAGCGTTATATGGGGCAAGGGCTGCCGTTCCCGGATTTGATTCAGGAAGGCAATGTTGGTTTGATGCGCGCGGTTGATAAGTACGATTATAAGCGTGGCAACCGCTTCAGCACCTATGCGACGTGGTGGATTCGGCAAGCGATCACACGCGCGCTGGCACAAAAAACGCGCACTATTCGTATCCCGCTGCACATGACCGAACGCATCCGCCAGATGTATCGGACGGCGCAGGTGCTCGAACAAAATCTCGGACGCCGCCCCACCCCTGAAGAAATTGCGATCGAGATGGAACTGCCGCCGGAAAATGTGCGCGGCATGATGGATGCCAGTCAGCACGCGATCGCACTGGAGCGGCCCGTTGGTGATGATGGGGACAGCGAATTTGGCGACTTCATCGAAGATCAGGACTCGCCTAGTCCAGTGGAGTCGGCTACTCAACATCTGTTGCAAGAGACGATCGAAGAAGTGTTGAGCGAATTGACACCGCGCCAAAGTCACATTTTGCGCCTGCGCTTTGGATTAGGCGGCGGTGAACCGCACACGCTTGAAGAGATCGCCAACAAGTTCGGTTTGAGCCGCGAACGTATCCGCCAGTTGGAAAAAGAAGCACTCCGCCGCCTGCGTCATCCCCGCTTAGCTCACAACTTGCGCGATTACCTGGGGTAATGCCCACCTAAAACGCTGCACGTTTCGCGTCTCGACAACTGTATATTGTTAGTCTACAAGCCGGGGGAAAGCCCCGGTTTTGTTTTTTATAAAAGGGCGCATAGGCTGCGCCCTTGATTGAAAATTCTCAATAGGTGATGCTCAGTTCGCCGCCGTGCCATAGCCCGGCGCAGAGCACGTATTGTAGTCAGCGCCTAACACAACTTTGAAGTCTACGGTGCGATTTGGATCGGGCTGACTTTGTACAGCGCTTGCTTTGACATTGAGCGCCTTCAACATCGTCGTCAACATGGCCGGATTCGCGCTGCCGGTGTAATCGTAGATAACCGTTTTGGTGGCAGGATCACCCGTGCCCTTTGCGGCAGCCGCGAAACCACCCCATAACAGCCGATCGGCGGCCACTTTGTCCAAATCAGTGCTGCCGCTGCTGTTGACAATATCGATGCTCAAACCGTTTGCCGCCAATCGATTTTTGGCGGGCGGCGTATAAAAGCGATTGAGCGTATCGAAAAAGCCTTTCGGATCGGGCAATTGAACGTCTTCACCGAGCGGCGTTGTCCAGTGGATCGTGTCATAGCCTTTGTACATAACGAAGTTGCGCACGTCGCCCGGCTGCAAGTTGACAGCAATCGGCGCTAACCCGATCACGTCGGCCAGCGTCATATTGGTTTGCACGAGCGTCGTCAGTTGACCCCACAGATCGCTCACTTTTGAAAGATCGATCAGGCCGTTGGTGCGCGCCGTCTTCCAGATTGCACGCAGGACTTGCTGCTGACGGCGGCTGCGATCGAAGTCGCTGCTGGCCTCACGCATCCGGGCATACCACAGCGCTAACGAGCCATCCATATGATAGTAACCAGGCTTCAGCGTGAACGGCGTGTATTCTGACGGTTCGGGCGTATGACCATCGCGCGGCCCCTGATAACGCTTGTCGGTGACTCCACAATCCACCGCAACATCCACGCCATTGATTGAATCGACGAGCGCCTTGAAATTGTTAAAGCTGATTTTGGCATAATACTGAACCGGAATGCCGAAGTTGTACAAAATCGTCTGTTGCAGCAAGCCAAAGCCGCCGCCCGGCGTGTACTTGATCGACTCGCCATATTGAAACGCAATGTTGATGCGCTGCATCCCTTTGAGCGGGATGAACACATACAAATCGCGCGGCAAGCTGAGCATCGAAACGGTATTGGCTGTGCGATTGATCGACACGATGATCAGGCTGTCGGTGTGATAGCTCGGATCGGTCGGATCGACATCCGAGTCAGTGCCGGTCAGCGCGATGTTGATAATGTCGTCTTTGGATTTGAGGCGCGGCACTTGCGAGGGTACGGCGGTCACCTGTGTACTTTTGAGCGCTGGCGGTTGCAGCATAACCACGGTCGGCGGCTTGCCAAACGTCGGTGAAGCGGTGGACGGCACGGCACTCGCGGTAGCAGTTGGCGACGGCATGAAGGTAACCGTCGGAGTGTCCGGCGCAAAGGTGGGGCGCGGCGTATTAGTCGGCGGCCCATTTTGTTCGGCAAAACGCCCGACGTTTTGGGGGACGCCGGTTGGCAAATCAGTTGCATTTGACCTGTCTGCTGCGGTAGGCACATCCGTTTCAGTCGGCAGATCGGTCGCGGTGGGCGTATCGCTCGGCGCGTGCGTGCGCGCATAGCTCAGCGTGGCGTTGCTAATCGCGATTTGAGTGGCAACCGTCGGAAAGCTGCCGACCTGTTGATCGTGCTGATGCTGCACGGTGAATGCATTGGATAAATCACGCGCGCCGTTATAAGCGTTGTAACTCAACCAACCGATGACAATCAAACCAATAAGGGCAACTGCTGTGCGCAGCAGGAAAAAAGCAATTCGTTTAAGCGTCCGCAAAGTGAGTCCTCGACAAGCTACAAGTGGTAAAGGGCAAATCACTTTGAGTCTAGCCAAAAATCAGGCAAATGGCGATTCGTGTAAGCGATTCGTGTGGTAAGCGTGGGGCGAACGGGTAGTCCGTTAATGCCCCGGCCTAAAGACCGGTACTCATACAGAAGATACGGAAGCAATGTCCTTTTCCTTCTGTATGAGCACTGTAGCTTCAGCCCAGCGAATTAGTACCGATAGCCCAAACTACCCAACACACACGCCGCATCCTGAGCGGGCAGCGCCTCAACGACGATCCGACCTGTGGCGTCTTCATCCAGAATGATCTCCGGGCCTTCGGGCAGCATACAATGCTTTGCGCCATGCCGTCCGCCGAGCGTTTCCTGATAAGCGCCGCAGTCGAAAAAGCCAACGATCAAATCCGCAGTTTCGACAGGCAGCGACAAAGGCACATCGGCCATGCGATGCGTGGGGTACACGTCGTCATGATCGCATGTGATGCCTGCCAAACGCGCCGCGCCAAATTCGCCGTCCCAACCATTCACAGGCAGCACCGTAAACGTATCGCCGAGCGCCCACGCATCCGGGAACAAACTCATAATGCTGCCGTCGATCATGTAGTACGGGATACCATCTTCGGCGCTCTTCGTCTTGAACACATGGAACAGCCGGAACGCGTGATCCTGCACCAGATAGCGCCCCGACTCGATGATCAGGTCAGGCACAGGCACGCCTTCCTGATCGCAGATTTCGTTGATCATCTGCAACAACTGGATCATCCAATCCTGGTGATCCATGTCGGCATTGCGCGCGGGCGTGCCACCGCCAATATCGAAACGGCACAACGTCGGCGCGATCCGGCGCAAGCGCGCATAGGAGCGCAAGCTGTGCATTACGGCGGTCATATACTGCAAACCACGGCTGGCCGAAACCGTCTGCATGGCGTGGAAAGTCGTCAGCCGCAAATTGGCAGTCAGCCCGATTTGATCGGCGGCTTCGGCCATTGCATCATTATCCATGCCAAAGCGATTGACTTCCTCAGCGTTCGAGTCGGTGCGCGAGCGCAACCCCACATCGAAAGTCAAACCGCTGTCCGCAAACGGCGCGATCTCTTCGATACCGTCGAAAATCGGCACAATATGCGCAAAGCCTTCGCGCCGCAGTTGTAAGACGTTGCGCGTATAAACAGGCAGTTTGAAGCCATTGATGAATACAGTGCGATCGGTGTTCAACCAGCCTTGCGCGGCGGCATGGCGTACTACTTCAATATCATAGTTGGAGGAACACTCGTAGGCCGTACCCGCTTGCAACAACGTCCGCACGACGGGCTGCGATGGATTAGCTTTACTGGCATAGGCAATCGTCAGATCGCCTGCATAACCAGTGTGCACTTTGGCAATATCGAACCATGATTGTAACTGCGCTACGTTATCGCGCAGAGACGGCAAATGGCGCACGTAAATCGGCGCGGGCATTTCGTCGCTAAGCTGTGACAAGGGCAATATATCAAGCCCCTTATAAAACAATCGATTGTCTAGCAGTTGAAAGCCACGCGGAAGTGCGGGCGGTACGGTAACCAGTGGGCTGGCGGTGGGGTGTTGGATACGCTCGAACAGGGATAATGTGGAGGTCTCGATCAACCGGGTTATTTCACCTTGCTTCTTAGCTAAAAGATACAGGACAAAACATGCCGCCACTTCATTGCGAGCGGCGTCCGGTGACCCTTGTAAGCGGGGCGGCGCTAGGCTGCGCTAGAAGAAGGCGTGTGAGGCAGCAATTGCACATAGGAAAATGTGCGTGCTGCTGAGAGAAAATCGCGGCTGTGGGCCGTCAAACATAAGCATCATTTTTTGCTGGACAGATAAGATGAATCATAGATCAGATTTCGCAGGAGTCAATCCTTTTTATTGGATTGAGGGAGTGGCTAAATAAAAACAGATGGTAAAACAGGGACATGAATAGCTGTCCTTACTGCCAAGCCAGCGGTGTCGCCAACTGGGTTCGCGCACAGGCGGCGCAGTTGCCTACAGCGCCCGTACCCGAGGCCGTCGAAACGGTTGAGTTAGAAAAGTTGTTCACTTTTGTCGGGGCAAAGAAAAGCCAACCTATATCATGACCGCTGTGGATCGTGCTTACGCGCTGCATCCTCGGGCTACAAGTCGTCTGGGGGCGTACCACGGATGCCCTCCAGCCGCTGTTGGAAACGAGCGTGTGGGCAACCCATTCTTACAGTGATGCATTCACAACCTGTATTTGTCAGGTATTTATCCGGGCACTCACCAGCCCCTGTGCGACAGGAACTATAGTTTTGCCAACAACGGAACCATAGTTTTGCCGCTTGCTACAATTTTCGCACGGACATCCAAATCTATTTTGCATTGCTCTTGGAATTTTGGAACCATAGTTTTGCCATGTGTATATTTTGGCACCATAGTCTTGCCGCGTGTTTAATGCCAAATTCCGACAAACAAATGTGATTTCGACAGGCTGGGCGAGTTGCGGTCCCTTCTTTGACCCCAACCGAGCACCTTTAATGCGAATAACCGAGCGGTGCGAAGCGTAATGAGGGCACATGTAAAGTGGACAAAAGCAAGGTAATTAGCGGCCTTCTTTTCTCAGCGGATGAGGAGGCGTCGAAAACGGTTCATCCAACTGTGCAGGTGTTCAACCACCCAGCGGCGCGCGATAGCCAGGCAAGTCGGTCAAAGCCTTGGCTTCCTCAGCGCGGGAACGGATAGGAGCCGTCATGCCAAGCGCATCCCGCCGATCACGGACTGCCTGATAATCGTAGCCTTTGTCCAAACACACGCCTTATGGGACATTCGAGTCTGGACGGGTCGGTATCAGTGCCGCGAAGGTCGGTTGAACCAATTTCATATCCGGTCGGTTGAGCGACAATCAGAACCACGCGCGCTCGGCGTCCCGCTGCAACAACGATCCCGCTGGGCATTTCAGCAGCGGCGGGTTTCGGTTGGTGTTGGTGTCCCGTCCCCCTTCTCTATAACGCTGATCACTGTCGGTGCCGGGTGGCGCACATGCGTAGCACTAGCCCCTGATGGTCGGACGACGCCTGCGTCGTCCCTACGGGGCGAAAAACGTGTCTTCCTGCCATTGTGCCGGGTTGTTGGTCACGTAGCGTTGGATTTTGACAAGCGCCGACTCAGACCGAATGATGTGATCGTGATAACGCCCTTGCCAGATTTGCAGAGCCGGATCGTTGCGCGACTCACGGATGCGCCGCGTAACACCGGATTTGTACGACCCCACGACTGCACCCAATGACCCGGAGGACGTAGGGGCACGGCCTGCCGTCTTCGACACCCTGTCGGCTGGGGTTGTTGTACCGGACGACGCCACACCGGACGACGCAGGCGTCGTCCCTACGAGAACGATAATTCCATGGACATGATTTGGCATCACCACAAACGCATCTAATTCGATGCCGAAATGATGCTCAGGAAGTGCCAACCAGCGCGCCGCTGCGATTTCACCTGCGATATTCAGAACCATTGTGTCGGCTTGAACCTGTCCGAACAGATGGGTGCGTTCATGGCTACAGATTGTTACAAAATACGCGCCTGCCAACGTGTAATCGTAGCCAATCAAACGTGGTGATTTGCGTTGTGGAAATACACTGCCCATACAAGCCCTCCAGATCGTCTTGTAGGGACAACGCCTGCGTTGTCCGTTTTGATTAGAAATTGTTATTCGCGCAGAAAACCACACCAACGCCGGGCGCTGACGCGCCCGATCAGAGAGACAGAAGATCAGAGACTCAGAGATCAGAGGGAACAGAGTACAGAGGTGTTAGAAGGGACGGGACACCAACACCAACCGAAACCCGTAGTAGATGTTACGTTCAGCGGGAAAGCTGAAGCTGCTGCGGTACGCCGAGCGCGCGAAGTACCGAAAGCTGAACCACGAACCGCCGCCCAGGGCGCGATACTGACCGCTGGATGCACCTGGCGGATCGTTCTGAGGGTTGCTACTGTATGCACCATACCAATCCGCCGTCCACTGAAACACATTGCCCGCCATATCATACGCCCCCACCCAACTTTTTCCAGCCGGATATTGATTGACCAACGACGTTTTGCCTATTGTGTTCTCCACATTTGCCTTGCTGCTGTCCCAACCATCGCCCCACGGATAAATGAATGACTGCG
>Ga0209511_1004550_pt1 | contig 9997 bp, 10 predicted proteins | sample SSSSmetaG_FD_184141 | JGI IMG/M metagenome (GOLD analysis project Ga0209511, IMG submission 184141) | Glacier valley bacterial and archeal communities from Borup Fiord, Nunavut, Canada, to study Microbial Dark Matter (Phase II) - ​SSSS... | ecosystem: Environmental > Aquatic > Freshwater > Ice >... | reverse complement strand
GACTGAGATAGCGTATGCTAGCTTGCGATCTACTGGTTGACGGGTGGTTCACCAGCCACCCCAGAGTTGTTTGGCTTCGTAGTAGCAGAGCGGCAGAGTCGCGGCCCACTCTATGCTATAATCAGCGAGAGGATTGTGAAAATTGCGGCGAATGGAGAAAGCAATGAGCGACGATAAGCTCACGGTCGGTGAACAAGCCCCCGATGTAACCTTCAAGGATGAGACTGGGGCTGAGGTGCAACTGAGCGACTACTGGCGCAAGCAGCCCTTGCTGCTCGTCTACATCCGCCACTTCGGTTGACCGCACTGCCGCGCTCATGTGGCGCAGTTGCGTCACGATTACCAGGACATACAGGCAGCAGGGCTACAGCTAGTGGTTGTTGGCCTCGGCACGCCCGCCCATACCGCAGAGTTCCGAGCAGAGATGCAGGCACCCTTCCCCATCCTCTGCGACCCGAAGAAGAACGGCTACAAAGCCTATGGCCTGGAGAAGCTCAGTGTGCTGCGTGAGATCGGTAGCCGCGAGAACCGTAGCCTCGGCCAGAGCCGCAGCGGTGAGTACGGGGTCAAGGTTTCGCTCGACCAGGACATGGCCCAGCTAGGCGGTAGCTTCGTGCTGGACACAGACGGCACCATCCTCTACGCCCACCGGGCTGCCGTGACCAGCGAGAACAAGCCGACCGCCCAGGTGCTGGCAGCAGTCGCCAGCAGCCTGCCATAAGGTGTTTAGAGCGGCGTAATCGGCACCAAGCAGGCTGGGCTAGCCAGCGGGTTGCGCCTCTACTTGTTGATCGCTATGTAATGGCAGCAGCTTGCAGGTGGAGGAGATCGATGAGCAACGAAGATAGCTGGCCTGGGGGCCTGCCAGTTGTGCAGGTGCGCGTGGCTCGCCCAACCGAGCGGCTGGCCGAGGTGGTACGCTTCTACCACGAGGGGATCGGCCTGCCTATCGTGGATCGCTTCAGCGGTCATGCTGGGTACGATGGCGTGATGCTCGGTTTGCCTGGTAAAGGCTATCACCTGGAGTTCACCCAGCACGAGGGCGGCTCACCCTGCCCGGCACCCAGTGACGACAACCTGCTCGTCCTCTACCTGCCCGATCTTGCCGCCCGCGATGCAGTCGCCCAGCAGCTAGCGAGGCTGGGCTATCCTGCCGTCCCGCCAGAGAACCCCTACTGGGCCGAGCGTGGCCTGACTATCGCCGACCCGGACGGCTGGCGGGTAGTATTGATGGGGACGGCGGGGATTTAGGTACGCACCACTGGCCGCAGCCAGCATGGAGCGTGGCCGAGCCAGCCGCTGCTGGCCGTAACCTCCCAGCCCGCCGCAGTGAACAAGAACGGCCTTAAATGCTCAAGGTGGCTGGCTCCGGCCCGCCAGCCTGCCGCCCATGCCCGCACCGGTGTGAGTTCGGCGGGGTCGGCCACCCGGTGACCAAGTTCAACCAGCATCAACGCCCCGGCCCAGGCGTAGAATGGCGCAAGTTCAGCTTCGCTTGGCAGTGCGGCCACCTCTGCATAGCCCACCCGCCAGCCCGCCACCAATTCGCGGCGGAAGGCGGCCAGCACAGCAGGCGGTACATCGGCCTGCCAGGGTTCGACTGCCAGTAGGGCTTGCCACGAACAAGCTCAGCCGAAACAGGGCTGCTGGCCGCGCTACGCTTCTCATCGCCCTAATATGTGTCTGCCCTATTATAGTGCCTGATGGTAAGAGAGACAAGTTGCGCCCATGCCCCAGGTTTGGTATAGTACCCAGCTATAATAACCTTGATGGGGATGAGTGGGGTTCAGCGGGAACTTTTCGGCTGGCGGGATCGTCTGTGCTACAAGGGAGGAGCTGATCATGCTAAGGAGGATCGTTGCTGGCGTAATGCTGATCGTAGTGCTTGCTGGTTGTGATGATGGCAGCCAGTCAGTGGTTGCGGAGCATGGTAGTGACACGCCGCTAAACGTAGCGACATACGTTACGTCCGGATGGAATGAGCAGGCATCCAAGTTGTATAAGGTAGCCATAGTTACATCAAGCTCCCGATTTAAGCAAGCAACAAATGGTGCAACATTTATATTCACCATGACAGTGGCAAACGAAGGAAGTGAGCGGGATTACTACAAGCTCACGGCAAAATCTAAGCTAGCGTGGATCAGTATGAGCAGTTTCCCAGCCGAACTACAGCTGACAGCAAAAGCCAGTAGCCAGTTTACTCTTTCAGCTACCATTCCTCTTACTACGGTTATGGGGATGGAGGATGAACTTTACGTATCTGTACGTAGCACGTCCCACAGTACATTTGACAGTACAGCATTTTATGCACGTGCCTGCTCAGACGGTGAGTTGCAGATAGGCACACCTCAGTATGGTGAAGCTTATTGTTTAGCCAAGCACCCCAAGGTTTGCACCACCATCCCCAGGTTTGGTATAATACCCCATCAGCGTGTCGTCTTGGCACGCTAGCTTCGTATCGCCGGGCGCATTCCAACTGAGTGTGCGCCTTAACATGGGAGGATTACATACCAGCATGGCGTTGACTACCGACGACAAGGCTGCTATCATGCAGCAGTTCGCGCAGAAGGAAGGGGACACCGGCTCGCCGGAGGTTCAGATCGCCCTCCTTACTGCCCGCATCACCTACCTGACCGATCACCTGCGCGAGTTCAAGCACGACAACCACTCGCGGCGCGGTCTGCTCAAGCTGGTCGGCCAACGCCGCCGCTTGCTGGCCTACCTCAGCCGCAAGGATGTTGACCGCTACCGCGCTGTCCTGGCTGCCCTCGGCCTCCGCAAGTAAGCGGGTGCAGCCCAACCGCTCCCAGGAGCGACCTGGGTGCGGGCGAAGCTGGCGGCGATCCACTTGCCGCCAGCCATCGTACATCGAGCAGTGGGCGTGCTTTGGCACTACCACCCAATCCAACATTGCTGTAAGGGCGCAATCGCGCTTGAGCTAGCCGCCAGGGTCAGCCTTTGGCCCACCCGTTTGCACAAAGGGTGCAAGCGGTTGTGAAGGTAACAATATGAACACGGCATAGGGCCGTGCAGAGCGAGAGGCAGGAACGGCCCAGGAGATGGGCTAGGCAGCACAAAGGGTGCTGGTATAAGCGGCTATCGTTCGGTTTGCACCACCCACGCATCCGAGGTTAGACTTCAGGTTCTACCACCCTCCCCCATCTCCCGCCGCTTGCCTCCGTTTAAGGAGCAACATGGCAGATAAGCAAGTAGTTAAGTTCGAGGCTACCGTCGCTGACCGTCCCTTCAGCATGGAAGCTGGCAAGCTGGCTGAGCAGGCCGATGGTGCCGTACTGATCCGCTACGGCGATACTGTAGTCCTCGCCACCGTAGTCGGCACCACCGAACCCCGTGCTGGGATCGATTTCTTCCCCCTCACCGTTGAGTATCAGGAGAAGATGTACGCCGCAGGCAAGTTCCCCGGTGGCTACATCAAGCGCGAGAATCGCCCCAGCGAGAACGCAATCCTCACCGCCCGCCTGACCGACCGCCCCACCCGTCCCCTGTTCCCCAAGGGTTACATGAACGAGGTGCAGATCGTTATCACCGTCCTCTCCTCCGACGGCGAGACCGAACCAGGCATCCTCAGCATCATCGGCGCGTCCGCTGCCCTCAGCATCTCCGACATCCCCTGGGCCGGGCCAGTTGGGGCCAGCAAGGTTGGCTACCTTGACGGCCAGTTCATCCTCAATCCCACCCGCCAGCAGTTGGCAGAGTCGCGCCTTGACCTGATCGTGGCTGGCACCGAGCAAGCCGTGATGATGGTCGAAGCGGGCGCACACGAACTGACCGAGGAGCAGATGCTCGAAGGGATCAAGTTCGGCCATGAGGGGCTGAAGGCCAGCCTCGCTCTGCAACGCCAGCTTGTTGAAGCCATTGGCAGGCCCAAGCGCAACTACACCCCACCGGTCAAGGACACCAGCCTGGAGGACGAAATCCGTACCCACCTGGGCGAACGCCTCGACCAGGCAATCCAGAACCCGGTCAAGCAAGACCGTGAAGCCGCCACCGACGCGATGAAGCTCGAAGTTTTGGGCCACTTCAGCACTGGGGTTGACGAAGCACAGCTTGTCAGCCGCAGCAAGGGGATCGACACAGCCTGGTACAGCGTGCTGAAGAACGCAGTGCGCGAGACGATCCTCACCAGGCGGTTGCGGCCCGACGGTCGCCAGCCAGAGGAGATTCGTACCGTCACCTGCGAGGTTGGCCTGCTGCCCCGCACCCACGGTTCGGCCCTCTTTACTCGCGGCCAAACCCAGGTGCTGACCATCACCACCCTCGGCACCGGCGACGATGCCCAACAGCTTGACGACCTCAACGGTGAGGGCGAGAAGAACTACGTCCACCAGTACAACTTCCCGCCCTTCAGCACCGGCGAAGCGAAGGCGATGCGTGGCCCTAGCCGCCGCGATATCGGCCACGGCCACTTGGCCGAGCGGTCGCTGATCCCAGTGCTGCCCAGCCACGCCGACTTTCCCTACGCCATCCGTCTGGTCAGCGAAGTGTTGAGCAGCAACGGCTCAAGCTCGATGGGTAGTGTCTGCGGCAGCAGCATGAGCCTGATGCACGCGGGCGTACCGATTACCCGTGCCGTGGCAGGCGTGGCGATGGGCCTCGTCACTGGCAAGGACAGCAGCCAGTACACCGTCCTCAGCGACATCCAGGGCATTGAGGACGGCCTCGGTGACATGGACTTCAAGGTGGCTGGCACCGACCAGGGCATCACCGGCCTGCAAATGGACATCAAGACCACGGGCATCACCTTCGAGATCATGCAGAATGCGTTCGCCCAGGCGAAGGCAGGCCGCCTGTTCATCCTCGGCAAGATGAACGAAGTGATCAGCAAGCCCGCCGACGACCTCTCCGTTTACGCCCCGCGTATCCTCAGCATCAAGATCAACCCAGAGAAGATCGGTGCGCTGATCGGCCCCGGCGGTAAGAATATCCGCTCGATCACCGAGGACACTGGCTGCAAGATCGACATTGAGGACGACGGCACCGTGTTGATCGCCAGTACCGACGGCGAGAGTGCCAAGCGCGCCATCGCTCGCATCGAAGCGATCACCAAGGATATTGAGATTGGCAACACCTACCTGGGCAAGGTGGTCAGCATCAAGCCCTATGGCGCGTTCGTGCAGATCGTTCCTGGCAAGGACGGTATGGTTCACGTCAGCGAACTGGCTGACTACCCCGTTGATCGCGTGGAAGATGTTGTCACCGTTGGCGACGAAATCCACGTAGTCGTCACCGACGTAGACGAGCGCACTGGCAAGGTCAGCCTCAGCCGCCGTGCCGTCCTCACCGGCGAGATGCCCAGCCAGCGGCAGCGGCCTGCTGGTGGTGGTGACCGTGGTGGCGACCGTGGCGGCGACCGTGGCGGCTACGGCGGCGACCGTGGTGGCGACCGTGGTGGCGACCGTGGTGGTTATCGCGGAGATCGTCCCGCCGGGGATCGTCCCGTTGGTGACCGACCCGCCGGGGATCGCCCCGCTGGTGACCGACCCGCTGGTGACCGACCCGCTGGTGACCGTCCCGGTTGGGGCAGCGGGGATCGCGGCCCGCGCCGCTAAATAGCAGCAAGTAGGGGCGTGCCGCGAGGTACGCCCCTCTTTGCATCCTTAGGACAACACACCTCCTTCTTGTGCGAACCCCAACCTCTCCAAATCTACTTGGCTAGCGGAGGAGCTGACCATGCCGATCATGCTGCATCTGGCCGATGCCCGCAACGGTAAGCGCATTTTGCGGGTCGGGATCAAGGGCCACGCGCACCAACTCTGGCATAACGGCAGGCTGCTCGCGTTGCCAAAGGCTGTCTACTGCCTGCCCGTAATGCCCGACTTCTACGCTAGCCACCAGTGGTTGCGCGAACTGAAGCGGCAAGGGGTGCGGACTATCCTCGGTAGCTACCTTCGCCTACCCGACGATGAGCCAGTCTGGTTGGGGCATTATGGTCGCGAACACCAGCAGGTTAGCGCAGCCGAAGCCAGCAAGTTGATCAGCACAGCAGCCGACCCGCTCGGCTACGAGGTAGTCGTACCACGCTCTATCCAGCGCGGTGAACTCCAGCGGCTGCGTAACCTGCCACAGGTCGTCGGCTGGCGGTTCTACCCGAAAGCCCACGACCAGCTCCCGCTGAGGACGCGGATTGCGGCGGCTTGATCGGCGCGCCCGGCGAACATGGCTACCGCCGCCGCCTGCGCCAGTACAATCGTAGCTACCAGCGCAAACAGCAACATCTTGCAGACAGTGCAGATGATTCAAATCCAACGTTAGGTTGCATCTTTGCATCCGCTTGCTGTATAATACGCACGCCTTGAGAAGGCAGGCCCACACTCGCTAGAAGGATGCTTCATGCTGATGACCACTTTGGGGGAGATGCTGCGCTCGGCGCGAGAGGAGCAGAACATCACGCTGGCTGACGCGGAACACGAAACGCGCATCCGCAGTCGCATCCTGGTCGCTCTCGAAGGTGACGATGCGACTGAAATGCCCGCTCCAGTCTACGCTCGCGGTCTGCTCCGCAACTATGCTGACTACCTCAAGCTTGACCCCCAAGAAGTGATCTCTACCTACGAGAAGCAGTACGCCCCCAGTAGCAAGTCAGAGCGCAGGCCGCTCGGCGGTGGCAGTAGCAGCAACACCAGCAATGGCAGCCAGCCGACAGTAATCCGCCCATCAGTCACCCGCCTGCCCGCCAGCACTGGTACGATCCGCACTGAGTTGCGCTACCCTCCCAGCATCCTCGCCGTTCTTGTTGTGGTGGTCATCCTCGCCTTCGCTGCCATCTTCGTCTACAACTTGGTCGCCAGCAACAAGCCTGCGCCGATCCCCGCCGTGGTCAACAGCACAGCGGTTGCCAGTCCCATTCGCCTCGCCGCCGCGACCAGTACAGTTGCCATCGGCTTCCTGCTGCCTACCCCGACCAGCGCGATCAGCAACAGCGTGGCTGTCCCGCCCACCGCCGCTTCACCGCTGCTAGCCTCACCCACCTCCGCCCTGCCCAACCCCTCTGTCGGCCAGGGTACGCCAGCAGTCAGCCCTGGCATCTACGCCAGCCCTACCAACTCGCCGGTTGGCGGCAGCCAGCCGCTTGCCCCCATCGCCACCACGACAGCCACGCCCACCTCCGCCAAAACTACCCCCGTCCCCGGCCAGGTCAGCCTCAGCCTGCGTGCTACTAGCCCCTCCTGGATTCAGGTGCGGGTTGACGGCGTGCAAGTCTATCAGGGGACTTTGCAGACCGGCCAGACCCGCCAGTTCGCGGGCAAGCAGACGATCTATCTCTCCACTGGCAACCCTGGTGGCCTCTATGCCACCTACAATGGGCAGGGGATCGGCGTTCTCGGCGCAATCGGCAAGCCACTCTCCCGCACCTTCACTGCTGCCCCAAGCTGAGTTCGGGTTCAGGGCAAGCTGGTGGCAGGCTAGCAACCAATAGGATATTATCCACGCTGCCAACCTATCGGCTGCTTCCCCTAGATGTCCTCTCCGCTAATTAGCGATCTTGCCCCCGAAGTTGGTATAATAGAGAGACTATCAGCCTAAGACGCAGGAGCCAATTTCATGCCAGCCAGCAATTCTTTCGATGTGGTTTCCGAATACGACAAGCAGGAGATGACCAACACGGTTGACCAGACCGACCGCGAGATCAAGACCCGCTACGACCTGAAGGACGCGAAGTGTTCGATCACCCTCGCCGACGAGAAGATCGAACTTACCGCCGAGTCCGAGTACCAGCTAAACACGATCTACGACCTCTTGCAGAGCAAGGCGATCAAGCGCGGTATCAGCCTCAAGGTCTTCAAGCGCGACAAGGTAGAGGATGCCAGCGGCGGGACGGTGCGCCAGACGATTGAACTGGTCAAGGGTATCGCCGACGACCTCGCCAAGCAAATCTCTAAGCAAATCCGCGAAGCCTTCCCCAAAGCGCAGAGCCAAATCCAGGGCGAGTCGCTACGGGTGACCAGCAAGAGCCGCGACGAACTGCAAGAGATCATCACCTTCCTCAAGGGCAAGGACTACCCTGTTGCCCTGCAATTCAACAACTTCCGCTAAATCGGCGGCCTGCAAGCAAGGCGGTTGCAAGTTCCAGCCACAAGCTGCCACCTTGCTCATCAACCACAGCCCCCATCCTTATTGTACCCCTTGGTCGTCACCCTCTTTCAGTTGGTTTATGGAGAAGTAACATTGGACATTATAGAGAAGCCGATCAAAGCGAATCCGAAGTTCAACATAGTCAGTCTTGGTTGTGAGAAGAACAATGTGGATAGCGAAGGGATCGGCCAGATGTTGCGCGGGGTTGGCTATGCAGCCACCGCCAACGCAGACGAGGCCGACCTGCTGATCGTCAACACCTGCGGCTTCCTTGAACCTGCCCGCCGCGAAGCAGTCGCAACCCTCAACCAACTGGCCGCCAACAAGCGACCGGGCCAGACCTTGATCGCCGCTGGCTGCATGGTCGAACTCTATAAGGATCGCATCCAGGCCGAAGTGCCAGGCCTGGATGGGCAGGTGGGCGCACGTAACTGGCCCGAAGTGACCAATCTCGCCCTCGAACTGGGCCGCTTCAAGGGCATGATCCCCCTGCTACCCGCCCTGCCGCAGCAACTCGCCGCCGACTCTGCACTCGCCGACCTCTGCCCTACCCCCCCGGCTGCCGACCCGCAACTGACTGGCTTCGCCCGCAGAGCAACTGGCGCGACCGCCTTTGTCAAGATCGCCGAGGGCTGCAACGCCAAGTGTACCTTCTGCATCATCCCCCAGATTCGCGGCGGCCACGTCAGCAAGCCGCTGCCGCAGATCATCAACGAGGTGAAGGAACTGGCCGCCCAGGGCGTGCGCGAGATCATCTACATCTCGCAGGACAGTACCTACTACGGCATTGACCTTGGTATCCGCGAGGGGTTGGCTGGTCTGCTGGAGGAGACGGCGCGCCAGGTGCCACAGATCGAACTGATCCGCATCATGTACGCCTACCCCGCCCGCGTCAGCCCCAGGCTGATCGAAGCGATGCGCGACATCCCACAGGTCGCCAAGTACCTGGATATGCCTCTGCAACACGGCAATGTTGACACCCTGCGGCGGATGAAACGGCCCAGCAACATGACCCGCGTGCGCCAGGTGTTGCACGACCTGCGAAGCGGCATCCCTGATCTGGCGATCCGCACCACCTTCATCGTCGGCTTCCCTGGCGAAACCAACGCCGAGTTCGACGACCTGGTAGGCTTCATCAATGAAGGCTGGTTCGACCACGTCGGCGTGTTCATCTACTCGCCAGAAGAAAAGAGTGTCTCCTACAACCTTGAGGGCCACCTGCCAGAGCGGGTCAAGCTGAAGCGGCGCAAGCTGGCAATGGCGGCCCAGCAGACGATCAGCCAGCAGCGTAATACTGCCCTGGTCGGCAAGCCTCTACGGGTGCTGATCGAGGGAGAGGGCGAGATCGAGGAGGAAAGCGCAGGAGGGCGCAAGCGGCGGCATCGGCCCAGCGAGGTGCAGAAAATCTACGTGGGCCGCAGCTACCGCGAAGCCCCTGAAGTGGACGGCTACATCTTTATCCAGCCGCGCAAGGGCCAGGAGTTGCAGGTCGGCCAGTTTGTGGACGCGACGATCAGCCACGCCGAGGAATACGACCTCTGGGCGCAGGTGTAAGCCGCCGTGCAGCAGCTTCAGTCAGCAGGCCCCTCACTCAGCGGAGGGGCTTCTGCTTGCCGCCCGCCGCAGCCCGTCCCTGGGTATCACCGCCAAAAGGCCAAGTTCGATCAGCAACGAACTGCGGGCCGCACTAGCCTGCCTTCAGTCAATCCAAAATGGAAGAAGGGATGTAAGCCGTTAGGCCTATACCCCCTCCCCTGCTGCACTTGCTGCCTGGGTCTAGCCCTTGACCCCGCCGAGGGTCAGGCCGCTGACCAACCAGCGCGAACTGTAGAAGAACAAGGCCATCACTGGCACCGCCACCAGCACCGAGGCGGCGGCGAAGTTGCCCCACTCGCTGGTAAAC
>Ga0209511_1004544_pt1 | contig 10006 bp, 10 predicted proteins | sample SSSSmetaG_FD_184141 | JGI IMG/M metagenome (GOLD analysis project Ga0209511, IMG submission 184141) | Glacier valley bacterial and archeal communities from Borup Fiord, Nunavut, Canada, to study Microbial Dark Matter (Phase II) - ​SSSS... | ecosystem: Environmental > Aquatic > Freshwater > Ice >... | reverse complement strand
TATTTTAACAGATTAGACTCCGGAATAAAATATGATATAATGAATCAGTCCGCGGGCGTCGTATAATGGCTAATATGTCTGCCTTCCAAGCAAACGATGAGAGTTCGATTCTCTCCGCCCGCACCAAAGAAAATGGAGATCTGAAATGATCTCCATTTTCTTTGGTTGACGTGAAAGTGTCGAACTCTCATCGGGCGAGCGGAGCGAGTGATGAGTAGTTCGATAACAAGGAGCAGGACAGAAAAGTTTACTTTTCTGAACGCGACGCAGCTATATCTTTAGATATTCTCTCCGCCCGCACCAAAGAATTCATAAGAGACGTCAGAACATTTTTGAAAGATGTTTTGTGTTGATACGTCACCGATTCAGCAGAACTCTTTATGGTAAAGCGCTAATATACAGGCGAGAGCGCGGTGATAGTATATAATTGGGCATATGCCCCGGTAGCTCAGTTGGATAGAGCAGAGGACTTCTAAGCCTAAGGTCACAGGTTCAAATCCTGTCCGGGGTACCAAAACGACATTAATCAGAATAGAACCGTTAATTCGGTTCTATTTTTTATATATTAATTTGACAGTGAGAACTCCTGAACGGCGTTATTATGCTTTCTGTCGTTTTGCTTTTGGTGCATTTAGCGATGACAATACGACTGCGATTGCGGTGAAAATACCACCTATTAAAATCCCAAACGATAACTGTTCAGATAGAAGGATAAAAGCAAAGAATGGACCAAAGAATAGTTCACTTGATATCAACACGCTGCCTGTATTTAGGTTTGTGTACTTAAACCCAATGAGGAAAAGGTAGGTGATTGCTAGCATCGCAAATCCGAAAAGAATCACTATAAGCCATTGGAACGCTCCTATCTCTACGTAGAATGGTTCTTCGACAAAAGCTAGGGCGATGACAGCAAGTGTCACCCCGGCTAAACACTGGTAGAGCAAGAGACTGGTCTTGTTTGCATGGTTACTTAGGAATTTTTGAAAACTTGATGCTATACCCTGTACGAGACCGGAGAGTATCCCGAATAAAAGGCCTAGATTGAGCCCTAAATTGTGAAGCGGGTCGGTGAATGCGATGACACTGATCAGAATAGCTACAAGCGCTAGCTGTTTATAAACATGGATATTCTCTTTAAAGAAAACCCTACCAATAATGAACGATGAGACTAGGGTTGCCGTATAGAAAGAAAAGACCGCAAGTGCAACTGATCCGTTAAATATAGATAAGGTGAATAAGATCACAGATAGCGGGAAGGTTACTGCATATAGAAATAATACTTTTTTACTCAAACCTTTTAATGATATTTTTGGTCTAAAGATCAGGATTAGTATCAGCAAGCCAATTAGGGCAACCGCGAAACGATATTCAACTACTTGGTAAGCACTGAGCCATTCAGACAAGTATTTTGCCATCACTCCTGATAAACCGAATAACAGGCCGATGAACAATAAACTAGCTGGACCTATAAATTTTTGTGACAATGTTAGTTTTTTCGCCATATTTATTGAATCATAGCATAGGTGTAATGAAGATGGTACGCGTGTCTAAATTAATAGTCTCGTTCCAGCTTCGACCAACTGCCGTACCAAATGAACTTATCTAAAACTAGTCTCCGATTCGGAGGCTTTGAGTCTTGTATGTAATATTCATTTAGTCATGACGTATACTAAACGATAGTATGAAAAAACAAAAAATCACAAAGAAGAAGCTCGCCATTACGATTCTCGTAACTGTCGTTCTACTCGGAATTGCTATCGGTATATTTTTGTTAATGAATAATCAGATGGGTAATAATTTAAAGAAGGTAATCGGTACAAAAACAACTGTACCTACATTCGTCTTTAGCGAACAAAAAGCAAATGGATGGTGGGCAGCGGATAATTATAACAGCAAGGAACATGCTGATGAGTATAGTGGTAAAGACAAGGACAAGTTATCTGTGGCTTCTCGAAATATCTTCCAAAGTAAGGACAAGGCGATTGATAGTTGTTTTGTCATGTATGAATATTACGACTATATTACCGACACAAACGCTCTCATAAAGCAAAAACAGGATGGCGCGACTGTTGCGTCAGAGTTAATTTATAACAAGCTCAATACCGAGACTACCACCATAGACACTCCAGAAGGGGTAAAATCTTACGAGCTGCACGAATATGCTATATCTGGCCCTGGTAGTAAGCAGATGCAACGCGGTATGTCGTTTGGGTACATTGACCTTTCTGATGGGTATATTTCGATTAATGGTATTTGCCCTGAAGGGAATCAAATGAGCAGTACTATCTTAGGAATGAAAAGCATCTCTCTTGTAAGGTAGTCGTATGCTGCAGCCGGTATTGTCGCTATCAATAGTATGGTTGGTGACGTTTGTCAGGCACGCGAAGAATTGATTGATGTTGGGTTTGCGAAGTGCTTGATACGGGAGTTCTAGGTTTTCCTTTCAACAGCCGAGAACGAGACGCATTCGAGTAATCCCTTCAAGATAAACCAACATTTTTCTGCTATGCTTGATGTAATATCTGATTGCAAAAAGGAATACAGTGGGCAAGACGTCATCTACTAAAAAAACAGTCGTGAGCATCAAGCATTTTAGGATGGATTTTGGAAACAAAACTGTCATCGAGGACTTATCGTTTGATGTTCATAAAGGCGAGGTCTTTGGATTCCTTGGGAGTAACGGGTCTGGCAAGACGACGACGATTCGTGCCCTGCTTGGCATCTATCAACCAACCGGTGGCGAGTTAACTGTCAACGGTACGCCGTTTTCTGTCTCGACGGGAACGAAACTGGGATATCTACCCGAGGAGCGGGGACTCTACAAAAAAGAAACAGTGCTTGATGTTATGATTTATTTCGGGCAACTAAAAGGCCTCACAAAAACAGAGGCAAAAACACATGCCGAAACGTATTTAGCCCGCGTAAAGCTCGCCGATAAAGCAACGACACGAATAGACAAATTATCTGGTGGTCAGCAACAAAAAGTACAACTGGGTATTACGATTATGAACGATCCAGAGTTGCTGATTCTGGATGAACCAACGAAAGGTTTTGACCCAGTCAATCGACGCTTGCTGATGGATATCATCGAAGAGCATCAACGGGCTGGCGCGACGGTTATCTTTGTGACGCACCAAATGGAAGAAGTCGAACGATTGTGTGACCGTATTATTCTACTCAAGGACGGGAAATCTCGGGCTTACGGGACGATCGAGGAAGTAAAAAGCTCGTTTAACAATGCTTCACTGGACGATATATTCCTAGAAGTGTATGGCGATGAAAACGCGCAACCAGAGAGGAGCGAGTAATGTTTAACCTAGGAACTGTCTTTCGTTTTGAAGTAAAACGAACGCTTAAAAAGAAATCATTCTGGATAATGGCCGCCGCCTTCCCTATTATTATTGGTGTCGTTTTTCTGATTATTTATTTTTCAAATCAAGCAACCAGTCGGGCGGCTGCCGAGACAAAAAATCAAAAGTTTAGTTTCGTCATTACTGATGAAAGCGGGCTGATAGACAAGACACTCGTGCAACAGTTTGGTGCTAGTGAAGTAACCGATAAGACGGCGGCGATCAACGACGTGATTGATGGCAGCTTGGATGCGTATTTTTATTACCCCAAGGACGTCATTGGCAGTAAGGTTCAAATCTATGCCAAGGATGCCGGACTATTTGATAACAGTCGTTACCAGGCGGTTGCTCAGGTGCTGTTACGGCAGTCAGTTGCTCCAACGGTCAGTCCAGAGGTGACAGCGATTTTACAAAATACAGTCAACTTTAGCTCGACGACCTACAAAGATGGCGTTCCTTTTGATGGCTTTATGCAATTGATTGCGCCAGGAGTCTTCTTGGTCCTGTTCTATCTCTTGATTGCTATGTTCGGCAACCAGATGCTATCGAGCACGACCGAGGAGAAGGAAAATAGGGTGATAGAGATGATCCTGACGACTATCAAAGCGCGGACGCTTATCATTGGTAAAATACTATCGTTGCTGGTTTTGGCGTTCATCCAGGTCATGGTCATCTTGGTACCGACGGTGATTGCGTATATATTCCTACGCAATGTTTTGTCCTTACCAAATATAGACTTGTCCACGATTCCGCTTGATCCAGTTCGCATTGTGATTGCGGCGCTCCTATTTATCTCAAGCTTCCTCCTCTTTACAGGGCTACTTGTTGCGATTGGTGCGGCGGTTCCAACGGCCAAAGAGGCATCTGGGTTCTTTGGTGTGGTGATGGCGTTCCTGTTCGTGCCGCTATACGCTGTAACGCTTTTCATCTCGGCGCCTGATTCTGGGTTCGTTCGCTTCTTGTCGTTCTTTCCGCTCACTGCGCCGATACCGTTGATGCTCCGTAACGCCGTCGGCAACCTGTCTATAGGCGATGCGATTATTGGTATCCTTATTTTGTCGGTGAGTGCAGCGATCGCACTGACGCTTGCAATACGCTTGTTTCAATATGGTGCACTCGAATATTCGCGTCGAATTTCCCTCGGTGTTCTTTTCCGGAAAAAATAAATAAGATCAACCTTGCTGTGATATCAATCACAGACGCGTCATGTCGGATCATGTATCGTGTGTCTTAGCTTTAAGCGACTTTTTTGATCATCATGAATACATATAATTTCTTTAGTGCTGTTAGTTCGATGACGTACCGTCGGGTTATAAAACCGGTCTTGTTTTGTATGAAACCGGACACAGTTCATGTGTTGGCTATTCGAGTAGGTAACTTCATGCAGCGCACACGGTTCCCTCTCGGGGTTATACGGTTACTGTGGTCGTATAGCAACCCGGCGCGACTAGGGCAGCAGGTAGAGGGTTTGTATGTAAAGAATCCGGTTGGGCTCTCGGCCGGCTTTGACAAGAATGTAGAGATTCCGGCAGTGATGAGTGCGATTGGATTTGGTTTTATGGAAGGTGGCACAATCACCAACATGCCGTACGCAGGTAATCCTCGACCTTGGTTCCATCGTTTGCCGCATTCTGAGTCATTGGTTGTTCATGCTGGCCTCGCAAATGAGGGCGTCGATAGAATTATAGCGCGAGTGAAATCAATGCCGCAGCGTATCTATAAAGATTTCCCGTTGAATGTATCAATTGCTCAGACCAACGTCCAGCATCACCAGTCCGACGATGATATGATACATGACTACCTTGAGGCTCTGAAGAAAATCAAGCAGTCAGGTATCGCACAAATGATTACGCTAAACATTTCGTGTCCGAATACGCACAACGGAGAGGTTTTTACGAAACCGGCAATGTTAGAGCGTCTGTTGATCGACGTCGATGAGTTGAAATTAACACAACCTATTTTTTTGAAGATGCCCTGCGATCTTGATTGGCGAGATTTTGACGCTTTGCTTGCAACGGCAGCGAGACATGGTATTGCCGGCGTGACGATATCTAACCTGACAAAGGATCGTCGAGACGTATCGACAGCCGATACATTGCCTGCGTCTGTAAAAGGCGGCCTGAGCGGTAAACTCGTTTTTCAAAAAAGCAATCAGTTGATCGCAAAGACATACGAAAAGTACGGCACGAGGTTTACGATTATTGGTGTTGGTGGCGTCTCGAGTGCGCAGGACGCGTACGTAAAAATGCGACTCGGGGCAAGTCTCGTCGAGATGATAACGGGACTTATCTATCAGGGTCCGCAAGTCGTCGGTGATATTAATCGAGGTCTCGTTGAATTACTCGATCGAGATGGGTTTGATTCGATAGCAGATATTATCGGGATAGACACAAAGCGCTAAGTGGCAGGTGGTATAATTGAGAAAATGGTGTGGCGCTATATTTCGACCGTTCTCCTCCTTCTCGTTTCTATTATCGGGTTGAGTACTTCCGCCCAGGCTCAAAATGAAAACAAACGACTAATCACGGTATATGACCGAGGTGTGACACAGGTTTTTTTGACTAGCGAAAAGACACTCGGTGCAGCCCTGAAAGCAAAACACATCGAGCTTGATGCCCGTGATACGGTTGAGCCTTCTAGGAACGAAGAATTGGTTGCCTCGGACTATAAAGTGAACATTTATCGGGCCCGGCCAGTCGTTGTTGTTGACGGCGTTGTTCGTATAAAGACAGTATCTCCCTATCAGACGGCGAAGCAGGTTGCCAAAGACGTAGGTATCACTGTTTACGACGAAGATATGACGACCTTAAAGCCGCTGACTGATTTAATAACAGATGGCGCTGGTCTGGAATTGACAATTGTCCGCGCAAAGACGGTGACGCTTGATCTGTACGGAAAAACGACAGAAGTTCGGACGCAGCAACAAACAGTCGGGGAGATGCTGAAAGAGAAAAATATTACTCTTGGTAGCAAAGACCATGTCTCTGTGCCAAAGGCGACACCAATCTCTAACGGTATGCCGCTGCGTATTTGGCGAGAAGGAAAACAAACGATCTCGGTGGATCAGGCGATTCCTGTTGCGAGTCATTTAATCTATGATGCCGACCGTCCCATCGGGTATCGTGCAATCCAAAGTGCGGGCGTGCCGGGAAACCGTAGCGTTACCTATGAACTAGAGATAAAAGATGGCGTCGAAGTTTCTCGAATCGAGATTGCCAACATCCTCACTCGCAACCCGACTTCCCAGACTGAAGTCATCGGCATTCGTAATGATGGCGCTGGACTGACGAAATCAAAGGGTGCTCAGTTCTGGACGGATTCGAAGGGAATATCGCATCGTGAAACGTATTACGACCTCAACATGGCTGTAGTCATGCAGAGCTGTGGACAAGGCGGTCATTATTCTGTACGACCTGATGGCGCCAAGGTTGACGGTCAAGGGTACATTATTGTGGCGGCAAATTACTCGTATTATCCAAGGTGCTCGATTGTTGAAACGAGCTTAGGCCCAGCGAAGGTATATGACACTGGTGGGTTTGCGGCACGGTATCCGAATGGATTCGACTTAGCGACAGACTGGTCAAGCGCCGACGGCATATAGGTATCTGTTACAATACTTTTATGAAGAACCCCTCACCTGCAAATGGAGTTATCTCGTATCCAGAGAGCTCCAGACTTGACGACCATCTATTCCGCGTTTCACTTAAGGCAGTCATCTTGAATGAGGACAGCCACGTTTTGGTTGTCAAAGAAACAGGGCGCGACTGGTGGGATATACCTGGTGGCGGCTCGAATCATGGCGAGACGGTACCTGAAGCTTTGGCGCGCGAATTATATGAGGAAGTGTCGCTCGAGGGTAATTTTGAGTATGAAGTTATTCTGGTTGAGGACCCAATCCACCTAGCTACTCACAATTTGTACCAGATGAGGATTACGTTTGTCGTTGTGCCAGAGAGTTTTACATTTAAGCCAGGCGAGGATGGTGACGAGGTTTGTTTCGTCAATCCGCAAGATTTTAAAGACTCTGAACTTATCACGGAGCGAAGAATTTACGAATATTGCCAGGTTGCGACGAGACGCGCGTGACAGTCGTACATATCCGATATTTGGGCTGGTTATCGCATATCAATTCTGATGAATGATTCAGCTAGTTCGTAGCCAGCTTGTCGTCCCTGTGTTTCGGCCATGTCTCGTAGCCAAGTTGAGCCTTCCTGGTCTCCAAACTGACTAACGTGTGCGTTTAGAGCGTTCGTTTTTGTTTCGAATGTGTCGGTGATATCGACAGTGAAATTACTTTCATTAAAGTTGACCATAAGGATGGTCGCTGTTTTATGCGGTTCGTATCCGGCCGTATAGAGATCAGGAAAAGTCAGGCGATCGCGTGCGAGTGGAAAAATGGCATCAAGCGTCGCCTGTCCGGCGGCCCTGTGGTCGGGGTGGTTGATAATGCCGTTACTGGCCGAGTAGATAACCGAGGGGTCCATCGTAATAACGACATCTGGTTTAATTGTTCGTACGACTTTGACAATTTCTTTTTTTAGTTCCATGGTGACTTCTAATTCACCGTCAGGGTAATCAAGGAACGTAATGCTTTTGCCGCCAACGATGTCGAGAGCTGTCTGTTGTTCGGCGTGTCGCAACGTCGTGAGTTGGGCCGAGGTCATCGTCATGTCGTCGGAGCCTTTTCCGCCATCGGTCAGGATGAGGTAATGCACCTCGGCGCCAGCTCGTGCGAAGTGAGCGAGTGTTCCGCCAGCACCAACGTCAAGATCATCAGGGTGTGCAACGATACCAAGGACGATTTTTGGAGTGAGGGGCGAGAAGTTTTGTGTCATAAGTCAATTATACCTCTTGGCAGGATGGTTAGGCGTGTCGATGTCGATTGACGGGGGCGCGTGGACGTTTTGTCGCGTAGCTTCCTTTGGTAAAGACGCGCTGGAAGATGTCGCCGAACCAGAACCCAAGCACGAGTGTGACGGCTGCCCAATAGAGCGGTACGGGCGCCTCGGTCCAGATAGAACCAAGGTTTGCGGTGATAGTTGCGAAGGCAGAGGGTGAGCCGGTCGCTGAAGCAACCGGTGTACCGTTGATCTGAACGACAGTTTGTAGGAACGCAGTTGAGCCGTTGCTGTCAGTAGTTTTAAGGCCTACTCTGATGATGCCCGCGGCCGCGTAGGTGTGGTCATAGTTGTGATATTCAGTATCGAGGACACTCTTTGATTCAGTGATTCCATCTCCCCAGTCAATTGTGAGTGCGAATGGTGCAGCGCCACCCGTAACGCGGATAGGGAGCGTTATCATTTCTCCGGCAGAGATGCTTCGATTGATGCAGTTAGTAATGATGGTTGGTGTTGCAAGGGCCAAGGCGTCTTTTTTTGAGGATTCGAAACAAGGGTTATCTGCCGGCTGAGGGGCAGGATCGACGATTGGCGGTGTTGGGTCGGGTACGATGTCGGCGGGCACCGTTGCAATGGTTGGGGGTCTGGTTGTCGTGATTGTTGGGGTCTGTGCCGGAGTTGTCGTTGTGATGGGCGCAGGATCTTGCTCTCGGGTGATTTGGACTTGCGCCGTGACTGGTCCTGGTTGGTTGAGGCCGTCATAATCTTGGGATTGTAGGATATTGACGCCGACCTGTAGTTGAATTGTTGTTGTGTAGTCACCACCACTCGTACATATTGAAGAGCCGGCGAACGATCCATTGTTGTATGTCGCAACAAGGGTTGAGGCCGCACAGGTACCAACGACCTGTATTTGAGAAGATTTTGTGATCGTGTTGTTAGTCGGGAAGGTGATATTGGCGCCGATACTGGGAGGTGCGCCAGCGATATTGACAGTGATCGTTCGTGAGCCTGAACTTGTCAGGCCGTAGGCACTGAGTGCGCCAAGGTTAGAGAATAAGAGCACACCCGTTAACAGTAACGCAATTAACAGCACACCGTGGGAGGTGTGACGATGATGCATTGAACGCCAGGTGTGCGGCCGAGGGGCGAGAGATACTAAGCTTGCCGCGATATGGTAGGAGAGGAAGCCTTTTGCTGTTTTTTTGCTATTTTTGTTTTGTTTTTTCACGAGTGGCAACTTACTTATGTTTGTGTATTTTTCTAAATATGTGTTTATTATAGCGCGTCATGACGACATAGAAAAGCCATATTGCCATTCATGATGCACCACCTCTATATTGGACTGGTCGACAAGAGGTCGGGCATGTTGCATATTTACTATATATCGCTTATAGTTTAGTCAGTATTAATGAGAGGGAAACAATATGGGAATTGGAAAAGTAGAGATTATTTTGTTGATCGTATTGGTCATTATTCTCTTGTTCGTTGGCGCTAAAAAGTTACCAGAACTTGCACGTGGCATTGGTCAGTCAGCAAAAGAGCTGAAAAAAGGTTTCACCGAAGGGCTCCCTGACGATACAGAGAAGTCAGAGGCTAAAAAGTCTCCTAGCTCAACAAAAAAATAGTCTTAGGGGATAATAAGGGTGAAGAAACGGTCAGCAAAAGTTAAGACCGACGGAGAGGTCCTCATGGATCACATCCGCGAGCTGCGCACACGTCTCATCGTGTGTGCAGTTGTTCTTATTGTCGGCGGTATTGTCGGGTATTTTTTCTATACACCGATTCTTGAATGGTTACGGTCCCCACTAGGGCATG
>Ga0209511_1004540_pt1 | contig 10010 bp, 9 predicted proteins | sample SSSSmetaG_FD_184141 | JGI IMG/M metagenome (GOLD analysis project Ga0209511, IMG submission 184141) | Glacier valley bacterial and archeal communities from Borup Fiord, Nunavut, Canada, to study Microbial Dark Matter (Phase II) - ​SSSS... | ecosystem: Environmental > Aquatic > Freshwater > Ice >... | reverse complement strand
AATACGACAACAAGACTAAAAAATTCAAAGCCGAAGAGTACAAATTCACCGAAGGGAAAGAATCTCATAACGAACATGTTCGCAATTTTCTCGATTGTATCAAGTCACGTCAGACGCCTGTTTGCCCTCCTGAAATCGGACGTGCAGCAGCAATGCATGTCCATATTGCAAATATTGCAGGACGTGTGAACGAACCAGTACTGATCTGGGATGATGCGAAGAACAGATTCACGAACAGTGAAGCAGCCAACCGGCTCATTACACCGGAATACCGAAAACCATGGACGCTTCCAAAATATTAAATTTCAAACAACGATCATTAATCTATTAATCACAGGAAATATGGTAACACGAAGATCATTTCTTGCAACAACGGCAACTGCCGCAGCTGTAATGTTGGCGATCAGTCCGTTGGCTGTAGCCGCTTCATCCGAACGAAAACTGATGAATTTCGGGTTTATATCCGGAATTATTGGAAATGAACTAAAAGGTGATTGGAAAGCCGTACTTAAGAAGTGTGTTGAATATGGTTTTAACGAAATAGAACTTGGCAAATATCTTGGTGATTCTGCTTCCTCATTTTTAGCGTATTGCAAGGAAATCGGCATCAAACCGACTGTTGGCGGTATTTCCCTTTCCACCAAAGCGGAAGATATCCAGAAAAGCCTTGATGCCCTTGATGAATTAAATATCAAAATTGCTGTCAATTACTGGCCATGGCTATCGGGAGGACCATTTAAACTCGAGGATTGCAAAAAAAGCGTTGAGATACTGAACATCCTTGGTGCAGCCTGTCAGAAGAGAGGAATCACCTTTTGCTGGCACAACCACAACAAAGAGTTTATCGCAATGGAAGAAGGTTTGCCATTCGATTACCTGATGGAACATACCGACAAAGATATGGTGAAATGCGAAATGGATGTTTATTGGGTTGCCAAAGGTGGCGCTGATCCGCTGGCATTTCTAAAGAAATATGAAGGTCGGTACGAAATTCTTCACCTGAAAGATATGACCCGTACAGATGAAAAAACTTTTGAATGTGTAGGAAGCGGAATTATTGATTTCCCTGCTATTCTGAAGGAGGCCAGCAAACAGGATATTAAACACTATTTTGTAGAGTATGACAACGTTGTTGATGGAATGGCCTGTCTGAAATCAAGTGGCGAATACCTCCGGAATCTGTCGTTTTAATCAGAACTTAAATCACATCATGAGGAAGATTCTCTTTTTACTTTTCATTATTCCCGGTATTTTCTTGTGCAAGGTTTCCGCTCAGACCAGCTTTAAGCCCGTGAACCACAATGCCAACAAGGAGGCAAAAGCGCTGCTAAACTACCTTTACGAACTAAGAGGGAATTCCATCTTATCGGGTCAGCATAACTATCCAAGTGATCTGTTGCGGTCGACCGATAGCATTAAAGCAATGACAGGTAAGTATCCGGCTGTTTATGGAACTGATATTTCGGATCTAAATGATAAGGTTGTTAATGAGATTATTCGCCAGTACAAAAGCGGCTCTATCATCACCCTGATGTATCACCAGGTAAAACCGTTTGATGATGACAGTCTTGGTTTTCAACGCAGTGTGAAAGGAATGGTAACGGACAGCCAGTGGGAGCAAATAGTGACACCAGGAACAAAATTTCATTCAATGTGGCTTGATAAAATCGATAAAAGGGCCGAATTACTTTTAAAACTTCAGGCTGCAAATATACCTGTGCTCTGGAGGCCATACCACGAAATGAACGGGATGTGGTTTTGGTATGGCAACCGCCCTGGTCCCAATGGAATTCAGAAGCTCTGGAAAATGCTATACAACCGTTATGTGAATTTTCACCATTTGAATAACCTGATCTGGGTTTGGAATGCAAATGCACCACGCGACTGGCCTAAAGACGAAGCATATCCTTACGAATTGTTCTATCCCGGAGCAGGATTTGTGGATGTGCTTGCTGCAGATGTTTATAAGAACGATTACAAACAATCACATCATGATCAGCTGATTGCACTTGGGAATGGGAAATTGATTGCGCTGGGCGAAGTCGGGGTATTGCCTACACCTCAAATTCTTGCCGCTCAGTCACAGTGGTCATGGTTTATGTGTTGGGCAAGCTTTCCCTGGACAGACAATTCCCGCGAAGCTGTAAAAACGCTTTACAACGACCTACGGGTAATTACAAAAGATGAGATCAAAAAATAATATATCTTTGCTTTGTACTTAAAAGTTAGTGCTATGAATAAGATGGAATTAACAATGATGGTTGAAAAGGGTGAAAACGGCTACTTTGTCGGACAAATAGTTGAATATCCCGCGGCATTATCACAAGGCAAAACGATTGAAGAACTGGAAAAGAATTTGAAAGATGCTTTAAAATTACTTTTGCAGGTACAAAAAGATCAATTGAAGATTGAATATGCAAAGAGAAAAGCAATAAAGCGAAAAGTCACTTTTGCCATATGAAACGATTAGATTTCGAAAGATATTTAATTCAAAATTCTTGTAAATTGTTGCGGGAAGGTGGAAACCATTCTGTTTGGATTAATACCATAAGCGACATTCAATCAGCAGTTCCAAGGCACAAAGAAATAGATAACCGGTTGTGTAAAAACATTTGTAAACAACTTGGAATTCCACAACCGACAACATTTTAATTCTATAATTTTCTCATTTTTAATCTTATCCATTTATTACCACAATAATATTAATATTTCAAACCATCAATACTTAAAAAAGCAGGTAACGTACTCTTCGTCACCTGCTTTTTTTACAAAACCTTGCTTTTATAATGAGGTCTTATATCTGTTTTATTTCGTTGTACAGAATATCCGGTTGTGCTTAGTCGAAAAAATTCTGGTCAAGATGACAATTTTCCTTTGATGAACAGCCAGTTGCCAGTAGCCAGTTGCCAGCTGCCAGCAGCTACTTCATTTGTTCATTCCATTTTGAACGGTCGGGAGGTGCTGGTGCATTCACTTTCTTTACAGGATTCTCCTGAAGTTGTTTAAGCAGTACTTCAACCGCTTTTTCGATCGAAGGATCAATGCCTTTCGCTAATTGCTCCGGACGGTCAACCACTTCAATATCGGGAGAAACACCAACGCCTTCGATGATCCACTGTTCATTTTCATCATAAATACCGAATTGCGGAACGGAGATATATCCGCCATCAACAAGGCCGGCATTGCCCGACATTCCTACCAATCCACCCCAGGTGCGGGTTCCGATAATTTTACCAAGCCCTTTCTTTCGGAAGTAATACGGGAAAGCATCACCACCCGAAGATGAATAACCATTGGTCAGCATCACTTTCGGACCATTGTGTGCAATTCCGGGGGTTTTCATTGCCGTTAAACCGTTGCGCTGCCAGTAGCTAAGCGTTTTACGGTTAAGCAGGTCAGTCATTACATCCGGAATAAAACCACCTCCATTGTAACGGTCGTCGATAATCAGCCCTTCTTTTTCGTTGTAGGCGTACATCCCCCTGTATAACTCGCGGTTGCCATCAGTTGATGTGTTCGGCACATGTATGTAGCCTATTTTTCCTCCTGATAATTTATCAACCATTGCGCGACGTTCGTTTACCCAGTTCAGGTAGAACAATTCCAGCTCGCTTGCAATTGGACGGATAGTGTATGTTTTAGCGCCGGCAACGTCAGGTTTCGAATTGACCGTAATTTCAACCATTTTCCCGACCGTATTTTCGAGCAATTCATACGGGTTCATTCCAATGTTAAATTCTTTCCCATTGATGGCGAGCAGGTAATCACCCTCTTTCACTGCCACACCCTGTTCTGTAAGCGGTGACCGACGCGCTTCGTTCCAGTTTTCACCGGCATAGATTTTCGAAATCTTATATTTCCCCGAAGACTGATCAGCCTGTAATTCGGCTCCCAACAATCCGGTATCGACCCGTTTCACCTTTTCAAAATCACCCCAGTCATCATAACAATGTCCTGTATTGGTTTCTGAGATAATTTCACCCAGGATAAAATCCAGGTCAGCACGATGACTGACATACTGAACCAGCGGACTGTAACGCGCTTTGATCCCTTTCCAGTCGACACCATGCATATTGCTTTCGTAAAAATAGTCGCGGAAAATGCGCCATCCGTCGGTATAAATCTGTGCCCACTCTTTCTTTGGATCAATTTTCATTACCAGATCGTCGAGGTTCAGTTTGCCTGCCCCCGTACTTTGTCCGGTTGTCAGTTTGGCAATTCCGTAATCTTTACCAGCGTGGTAGATCATCATTTTGCCATCAGCGCTCACAACAGCCTGATTCACTTTATCCATCACCGCTTCATCTTTCTTATCTTCGATGGTGTATTTTCGCAAAGCCTCTTCACTGATATACAGCATTCCACCTTCAACAGCCAAAAGGTTGCGGTAACTCCCTGCCTTTAACGGGAAAGCTGTGATCCGCGAATTGATCCCTTCCAGGTCGATCTGAACTTTAACCACCTCTTTGGTGTCAGGTTTTACTTCCGGTTTTTCTTTTTTATCCTTTTTGGAGGCATCTTTCGGCTGTTCAGGTTCCTTCACCGGTTCAATATCGTTCTTATCAATGAAGAGTTTCGGACTATCGGCTCTTAACGCCACGGCATAAATCCTGGTCGATTTGTTATACACATAATTGAATTCGAAACTCGAGAAATTGAGGTTGAAATCTCTGTCGGAAACGAAATAGATGTATTTACCATCCGTTGAAAATACAGGTGAACCGTCGTTAAACGAATCGTCGGTAAGCTGAGCGTTCTGTGCCGATTCGACATTGTAAACCCAAACTGCACCCAATCCGGTAGCACCTTCCTTATCGTAAGTAATCCATTTCGAATCGGGTGAAAAGGAATATGAACGGATCTCCGACCTGTCGGCATGGGTTACAACAGTTGTTTTACCGTTCTCCACATCCACCAGTTTAAGCTGCAACGTGCGGTCGAAATAGAGCAAATATTTGCCATTAGGTGCCCATTCTGAATTGTATTTCCATGCTGATGAACCACTTGTAAGCTGACGCGGAGTTGCCCCCTTTTTGTTTTCGAGCAGGTATATTTCGTATTCACCCGAAGCATCCGAATAGTAGGAAATGTATTTGCCATCGGGCGACCATTGCGGGTAGATCTCACGAACGCCCTGCGTGTTGGTCAGGTTATAAGTCGGACCGTTTTCTGCCGGAACAGAGAAGATATCACCCCTGGCCGAAATCAGTGCCCGTTTGGCGGTTGGTGAAACAGCAAAACTCTGTACGTCGTCCTTTACATTTTTATAATAAGCCACCGTGTTCGGATTGTCAAAATGGATGCTTACATTCACTTTCTCTTCCTTGCCGGTTTGAAGGTTTAACTTATACAGAAATCCACCGTTTTCATAAACCATCTGACCATTTTCACCCGAAGGCCACATACAATCAAAATCGGAATGTGTGGTAAGTTGTTTCAGCGCTTTGGTGCTGGTATTGTACTGATATATATTCAATTTCAGATCGCGGTCGGAAGCATAATATATATTGTCGCCAAACCAGGTTGGCAGCTGGTCGGTCCCGTTGAAATCGGTGATCTGATCCGATGTATTCTTATTCAGGTCATAAACCCATAAATCAGAAGCACGCCCCCCTTTGTACCGTTTCCAGGTACGGAATTCACGGTCAACCGGTGTAAAACAGACTTTCTGATCATCCGGCGATAAAACACCGAATCCGCCATTTACGATTGACAGTGGTTTTTCCAGACCTCCCTCTAAACTCACCAGATAGTATTTACCATTCCGGTCACCAAATGGTGTGCGGTTGGCGCGGATCATGATGTTTTTACTGTCAGAAGTCCAGTCGAGCGGCACATTGTCAAAACCTCCACGTGGAGGCATTAATCCCACCGAATTATAGTAGGTCAACTGTTTTGGTGTTCCTCCGTTCGAAGGGATCACGAAAATCTGGCGGCTTCCGGAGTATTCACCTGAAAAAGCAATCCATTTGCCATCGGGTGAAATCTTTGGAAATAATTCCATCCCTGCATGTGATGTCAGGCGGCGTGCTTCACCACCGGTAGCATCAACCGACCAGATATCACCCGCATAGACAAACGCTACCAGGTTCTTATTGATGTCGGGATAACGCATTAGCCGGGCTTCGTCCTGAGCGCTTGCCTCCATTCTAAATATCAGGAAGCATATAGCTAAAACAACTAATCTCAAATTAAATCTATGCATTCTGTCAGTATTTGTTAAAGTTGATCTTTCGATTTTGGACGATGCGAATTTAAAGATATTTATCCTTAATAAGCAACGCAGATTCCAAAATATCGTAATTTTCGGATAGAAATATTCATGTATTGAATAAAAAATGAAACCACAGAGCACTTAGATTTTCACAGATTAAAAAAGAAAAAATGGAATTTTTCAATCTGTGGTTATCTGTGCAATCTGTGGTCAAATTATTCCTGCACGAGGGGAAGCCGGAATCGTCTATTTACTTAATTCGCAAGCCTGCTCCAGGGAATAGCCGCAAAAATAACCATCAGTGCGATTAGAAAAAAGATGGAGCCGGCTTTGAATTTGCCCTCGTCTGTTTTCGCACTTTTTGATTTTGCCCGACCGAAATGTACCAGAACGACAGCAATAAGCATCAGCGAAAGGTGTTCAACGGCATAAAAACGGAGATCCGCATTTTTCATCGCAGCCCCAAAGTCCGAAAGTGCTATTTGCGTAATTGGACTCAGGAAGAAGTACAATATAAGACCTGTAACCAACTGTAAATCCATCAGCAGGGTGACTGAAATTCCAAGAATATTATCTGCCCTCTTCCATGGTTTATTGCCAAGCCATCCGGCTAAATATTTGGTGAGTGTAATCAGCAAACCAATCAAAAGTAACCATCTTAAAGTATCGTGTATGTGCAAAAAACCTACGTACATAATCTAATATTTTAGTGAACAGAAATAGAACAACTGAAAACGGATTTAGTTGTTTGGGAACAAGAGTGTGCATATACGTCAGGGAATTTAGATCGCTATTCTCAAAGTGAAAGCCGGCAGGGCATTCAAACAAAAAGAATTTGTCCGGGGATTGTAAAGAGATTGACTGCTATTCAATGTATCTTTGGAAAACATTATATGCGTAAAAAATTATTTAAATGAAATATTGTCCTTATCCGGTTTCTGTTTCCTTTCCGGAATCGTACTATACCGAATCGCAAATCATGCTTGATACGGCGCTCGCCTCTGTTCCAGGGTATAACGCATGGAGGAAAGATGATCCTGAACCAACACAGAACATAGACCTCCGCTTTGCTGCAATGCCCATATTGACAAAAGAAGACCTTCGTACTCATTTCCCGGAAGGGTTCCTATATCCAGGACGCGACCTTGCAGCCGGTCTTGCAAGCAAGAACATCGAATATGTGAAGACAAGCGGAACCACCGGGGAGCAGGTCACCAATATCTGGAATCAAAAGTGGTGGAATAAGTCGGAAGTCGCCTCATGGAAATTGAACAGTAATGCCTGTGCGGTTGCGACAGGCGCACAGCACGAAGCGATTCTTGCCAGTCCGTTCAGTGTCGGTTTTAAAAGTGATCATGGTGATCTCCCCATGGAAAAGCGCCTGCTCGATCGTTTCCTTTTTCTTAATGACCTCGCTGATCCTCTTGCATGGACCGCATACTATATGGATCGGATGATCAACGAAATCAACACTTTCAAGCCAGTCAGGCTCGAAGCGAACCCCTCCTTGTTGTCAAAGCTTTGCAGGTACATTGCAAAAAGCCACCGTACCGTATTTCAGCCTTCATTGATTGTGATCACCTACGAATTAATGTCAAAGTTACATCTCAAACATATTGGTGCCGTATTCAATTCTCCGGTGGTGAGTTCATATGGAACGACAGAAACCGGTTATGTTTTCATGGAGTGCGAAGCAGGCAAATTTCATCAGAACATCGACTTTTGCAGGGTTGATTTTCAACCCCTGATAAAAGAACATGGTGGCCCGCTGATCGGCAGGATATTGGTGACCGTTTTCCAAAATCCATGGACAGCAATTATCCGCTTCGATGTTGGCGACCTGGTTCACATTGACGAACGGCAGACTTGCTCCTGCGGAAGAAAGGAGGGACTGATCCTCTCTGCCATTGAGGGACGGACAATGAACCTTACCTTTACGACAGCAGGGTGTGCCATCACCCAACGCAAGGCTGATGAGGTAATCAGCAGCATCGACGGTTTGGAAGAATATAAATTTGTCCAGACCGGAACAAAGACATACGACCTTATTGTTGTTTGCAATAACTCCTTGTTCCCCAACATCGTATTCAAGGCACATCATGCTCTTAAACAGTTGTATGGTCAGGATGCGACGATAACCGTCAAACAAATTGACGCTGTTGAACCGGAGGGTTCGGGCAAATACAGGATTATCGCTTCCGAACTGGAGATCGATGAAGAAGATCTTTTTGAAAACATTCAACCTCAAAAATCAATTCAATGAAAAACATCTTACCAATCTATCTGCTTGCCGGCGGACCGGGTGCAAAACAACAATCACCCGAAACTATCTTAAAAATGGCCCTACGGGAGCTGGACAAATCGAAACCATCTGTTGCCTATATTGGTGCTGCGCATGGCGATTCGCAGATGTTTTATTTATCTATCAAACGACTGCTCGTCGCTGCCGGAGCAGGGGAAGTTGAATTAGTCCCATTGGTAAAAAAGAATAACAACCAGGAGGAAGCACAATCGATCCTGCAATCAGCCGACTGCATCTTTGTAAGTGGTGGAGATGTCAGCGAAGGGATGCGCGTTCTTAACGAAAGGTCGGTTGTTCCGTTGATCAAAGAAAGATACAATGCAGGAGCTTTAATCATCGGGGTTTCAGCCGGGAGTATCATGATTGCAAAACAGTGGATCAACTGGCCCGACGAAAACGACGAAACTTCAGCGGTGCTCTTTCCATGTATGAACATCGCCCCTGTTCTGTGCGATACGCACGGTGAGGCGGATGAATGGAATGAGCTCCACAGCCTGATGCGTTTGACAGACGGTGATCAGATCGGTTATGGCATTCCAAGTGGCGGTGCCTTGCGTATTTCGATGGATGGTGCAGTGGAAGCAATCAGCATGCCGTTGTACAGGATTCAGCGGCTGGAAAACAAAATTGTACAATTAAACGATCTGGCAGAGACGAAATAAGCACAAAAGCATTCGGATGCCTTTAAAACCAATTTGAGTCCTCTCCTATTGAAAAGGGAAAACCGAAAAAGGAAAACGAATCTTTTAATATCAACTTATTCCACCTTCCATGTTTCAAGTATATCCTGTTCCGAAACGGGTGATCCGTCCTGCTTCGTGTACCCTTCGAATAAAAGCCGGTATTGCTTGGCCAGTTGCGCGTTGTACATCCATTTCCCGGGGATAAAATAGAGGTTGTTTTCGGCGCAGTATTTCTCGAAGTAATTGGTTTTGTTGTCTTTCTCGGGCATATTGTGTGAAAACACCATTTTACAGCCTTCGAGTAGTTTTAATAAACCAGGTGCATTTAAAAAATTAGGATCAGAAGAAATAGGTGTTGCATCTACAATCAGGTCGTAAGGTCCGTCAAAGTCGGCAACATGTTCCAGGCCTAATTGCTTCTTCTTTTCAAGTACACGTTCAGGATTACGCCCTGACATTGTCACATTGATGCCCAGTTCGAGCAACACATGAAAAGCAACACCCGATACGCCGCCATTTCCATAAATCACCGCAGTTTTAATCGTGCGTCCAGAGGCTTCAATGCCTTTGGTTAAGGCTGTCTTCAAACCTATTGCATCCGAGTTATATCCTGAAAGTTTACCATTGTTGTTTACAATTGTGTTTACTGCCTGGGTTTTCAATGCAAGGGGTTCAACTTCGTCGAGAAAAGGGATAATGGTTGATTTAAGACCGCCGCGTCCGGTAACAGCTGCACCACGAGAGATAGGTGATCTGACTAAAGCGGCATATCCTTCGGGAGTTACCTCATCGGCAATCGTGAAATAGACCA
>Ga0209511_1004536_pt1 | contig 10023 bp, 8 predicted proteins | sample SSSSmetaG_FD_184141 | JGI IMG/M metagenome (GOLD analysis project Ga0209511, IMG submission 184141) | Glacier valley bacterial and archeal communities from Borup Fiord, Nunavut, Canada, to study Microbial Dark Matter (Phase II) - ​SSSS... | ecosystem: Environmental > Aquatic > Freshwater > Ice >... | reverse complement strand
CGGGAGATCTCGCTCGCCGAGTACCAGACCGCCTACGACATGCTCGGCGTGACGTTCGACCTCGTGAAGGGCGAGAGCGAGTACTTGCCGGAGGTCCGGCGGGTCCTCGCCGAGCTCGCTGCGACGGGCATCTCGAGCGAGAGCGAGGGCGCGCTGGTCGTCCACCTCCCCGACGAGAAGACCCCGTTGCTGCTCAAGAAGAGCGACGACGCCACGCTCTACGCGACCCGCGATATCCCGTCCGCGGAGTTCCGCTGGAACGAATGGCACTTCGCGCGCTCGCTCTACGTCGTCGACCGCGGTCAGTCGCTGCACTTCCGCCAGCTGTTCAAGACGCTCGGCTTGATGGGGCACACGTGGGCCTCGCGGTGCGAGCACATCCCGTTCGGGCTCGTTCAGATCGGCGGCAAGAAGGGCAGCACGAAGGCCGGCAACGTGGTGCTGCTCAAGGACGTCATCGGTGAGGCCGAGAGCCGCACGCGGGCCCTGCTCGCCGAGATCAACCCCGAGCTCTCCGGCGCACCGCTCGAGTTGATCGCGAAGCAGGTCGGCAAGGGCGCGGTGATCTTCGCGAACCTGACCTCGCAGCGCGACAAGGATGTCGAGTTCGAGTGGGACCGCGTGATCGCGCTGCAGGGCGATTCAGGTCCGTACTTGCAGTACAGCCACGCTCGCTGCGCATCGATCCTGAAGAAGGCGGGCGCTGCGGTCACGACGAACGTCGATCACGGCAAGCTTGCGACCGATGCCGAATGGGCGGTCGCGCGGCGGCTGCTCGATTTTCCGGGCCCCGTCGTCGCGTCGACGCCGAAGTGCGAGCCCCACATCATCTGTCACTACCTGCTCGCGCTCGCCGGCGATTTCTCGCGCTGGTACACCGCGGGCAACGGGGATGCGTCGCTACGCGTGCTGTGCGACGACGTGCCGACCCGCGCCGCGCGGCTGGCGCTCGTCGCGGCGGTCAAGGCCGTGAATGCTGCCCAGCAACAGGCACCAGGAAGCGATGATCGTGAAGAGGCCTGCAGCGGGGAAGATTTTCATGGCGAGCCGGCTGGCAGGCGCGGTTCAGGACCGGCGACCCTGACGTTAGCACGCGCCGACGGAGCTCGAGACGCCTGTCCCGAGCGAGCGCCGCTCGTTCTAGAGTTTGCCGAGCGCTTCGGGTGGTTGCCGCGTACGACCGCTGTACGCCACGAGCACCACGAGGGTCAGGACGTACGGCAACAGCGGTGCGAGCTCCGAGGGAATCCGGTGCCCGAACACGGTCGCGTGCGAGATCTGGATCGCGATATTGAGCGCCTCTCCGATCGCCACGCCGACGCACGCGAGCGCGGCGAGCGCCGGCCGCCAGCCGACGAGGATCACCATCGCGATGGCGATGTAGCCGCGGCCGCTCGACATGTCAGCCGAGAACCCTCCGACCGCGAGCGAGAGCTGCGCCCCGCCCGCGCCTGCCAGGGCGCCGCCGATCAGCGCGGCCGCCATCCGCGTGCGTCGCGGTGACACGCCGACCGCGACGAGTGCCTCCGGACGGTCACCCGCGGCGCGCAAGCGCAATCCCCAGCGCGTGTGCCTGACCGCGAGCGGGACGAGGAGCGCCGCGAGCACCGCACCGATCACGAGCGGGTTCGTCAGGATCACCGATCCAAAAGCGGGCGCTGGCGGCGAGTTCGCCCCCTCGTGATAGAGGAGCTGCAAGAGCAACCGCGTCCCGGAGAGCGCGACGATGTTCAGCGCAACGCCAACGATCACCTGGTCGGCGCCGAACCACAGCGCGCACGCAACCTGCACCGCCGAGACGAGCGCGCCCGCCGAGAGCCCGGCCGCGATCCCGAGCCACGCCGAATCGGTGGCGTGCCCCACCGCCGCTGCGGCGAACGCGCCGAACAGCAGCTTCGCCTCGAGCGCGAGGTCGATGACGCCGGAGCGCTCGGTGATCGAACCACCCAGCGCGGCGAACGCGTACGGCACCGCGATCCGGATGAACTGCGTGACGAACGCGGTCGTGAAGATGACGCCGATCATGGCTTCACACGTGCGCCCGCGACGGTTGCGGGGGCTTGGGGGGCGTGCCTCCAGCGCCGCGCGATCGGCACGCTGCACGCGACTGCGAGCACGACCACGCCCTGCAGCATCTCGGAGATCTCCTTCGGGACCTCCTGGGAGGTCGCAAGCCCGCCGACCGAGAGAAAGCTCAGCAACAGCGCCGCTGCCGCGATGCCTACGGGATGCAAGCGACCGAGGATCGCGACGCTGATCCCGAGCAAGCCGGCGCCGGCTCCGAGACCCTGCTCGAACGCGTGCTTGTGACCCATCACGAAGTTCACGGCGGCGAGCCCCGCCAGCGCACCGGACCCGACCATCGCCGCGATCTGGACGCGACCGACCGAGATGCCGACCGCGCGCGCCGCCTTGGGGTCGCGACCGACCACGCGCAGCGCCTGTCCCCACGTGGTCCGCGCGCGAAACCACCACAGCGCGAGCACGGCGAAGGCAGTGATCGCGACCGACACGTTCGCAGCGCTACCGCCGAGGCCCAGTGCGGGCAGCCAGGCACTCGGAATGATCGCCACGCCCGTGGTCGTGCCGTTCTGAAATAGCACCTCGTTGCCGAGCCACAGCGCGACGCCGCCGACGATCGCCGTGATCATGATCGACGTGATCACCTCGGGTGCGCCGCGCCACACCTTCATGGCGCCGATCAAGAACCCGATCGCGGCGCCCGCGAGGACGGCGGACACCAGGCAGAGCGGGACCGCGACCACCGCGGGCGTGCCCGGCGGCAGCGCGGTGCCGACGATGGCGCACACGACGACCCCCGCGATGACCTGGCCTTCGGCGGCGATGTTGAACAGCCCCGCGTCGAGGGCGACCGAGACCGAGAGTCCCGTGAGCGCGAGGCTGGTCGCGCGAAACAAGATCTGACCCGGATTGTACTCGTTGAGGAACAGGGTCTCCCTCACCATCACCCACCAGACATGACCGGGGGACTTGCCGACGCACAGCATCAGCGCGCTGCCGAGCGCCAGCGAGCCGAGCAAAGCGATCGCGACCGCGAGGCCCTGGCGATCTGGATCGCGGCTCACCCGACACCTGCCCGAGCATCCGCCAGCCCCGTCATCAGCCGGCCGAGCGTGGCGCGGGCATCGGGCGCGCGCAACGCGGTGACCTCGCCGACGATCCGACCGCGCAACAAGACCACGATGCGATGGCAGAGCGCCATCAGCTCGTCGAGATCCGCCGAGATGACGAGCACGCCGGCGCCAGCTTCAGCCGCGGCGCGCAGGCGATCGTGGATCTTCGCGACCGCGCCAAGATCGACGCCGCGCGTGGGTTGCGCCGCGATGACCGCCACGAGGTTCGGCCGCGAAAGCTCGCGCCCGATCACGACCTTCTGCTGATTGCCGCCGGACAGCGAGCGGACGATCGCATCGCGGGCGGGCGGGCGAATGTCGAGCTCCGCGATCCGCTCGTCGGCGAACTTGGCGACCGCCGCGCGATCGATGCGAAAGCGACCGGTGATGTCGATGCGCCCGAGCGAGAGGTTGTCGGCGACCGTGGAGTCGAGCACGAGACCACCGCGCATCCGGTCCTCGGGCACGTGCGCGAGCCCGGCGCGGAGGCGGGTCCCGGGCGCCATCTTCGCCGCATCGCGGCCCGCGATCTCCACCGTCCCGGTGTGCGCGATCAGGCCCGCGATCGCATGGCCGAGCTCGCGCTGGCCGTTGCCGTCGACCCCGGCGACGCCGACGATCTCACCGGCACGCACCGCGAGCTCGATCGCGGTGAGCTCGCCTCCCACGCTCAGCTTGCGGAGCACCAGCCTGGGCTCGGCCTCGGCCGCCGGAGCCGGCACCGAGCTGGGTGCGGGCGGCAGCTCGCCACCGACCATCGCGCGCGCGATGGCGGAGATGTCGAGTGGGTTACCGTCCCTCGGGGCGACAGTAGTTTCAGCTGGTTGCGAGGCGAAATGTGAGGAGTGAGTTACCGTCCCCGTGAAGCGGGAGACCGAGGCGCCGCCACGCAGGACGGTGACGGCATCCGCTACCTGTCGGACCTCGTCGAGCTTGTGGGTGACGAGGAGTACCGTGGTGCCGGCCTTCGCCAGGTCGCGCAGCGTCGCCAGCAGGCCTTCGACCTCGATCGGCGCGAGGACGGCGGTCGGCTCGTCGAGCAGGAGGAGCTTGGCGCCGAAGTGGAGCGCGGTCACGATCTCCGCGCGCTGGGCGGCACCGAGCGAAAGCGTGTCGACGCGGACCCACGGATCGATCGCGAGGCCGATCGTTTGGCCGAGCGCAGCGAGCGCCTTCGCGGTCGGCTCGAGCTGCAGGAGCCCGCGCCGGGTGGGCTCGGCACCGAGGACTGCATTCTCGACCACGCTCAAGGTACCGGCGAACGCGCCGTGCTGTTGCACGATGCCGATGTGCGCGGCGCGTGCTGCGCGGCGATCCCAGGTCGCGAGGTCGACCGCCGAAGCCGAAATCGAGAGCGTGCCGCGGTCGGCAGGCGTGATGCCCGCGAGGATCTTCACGAGCGTACTCTTGCCGGCCCCGTTCTCGCCGACGAGGGCGTGCACCGTGCCCGCTTCGACCTCGAGCGTCGCGCGCTCGAGCACGCGGACTCCGGCGTAGGCCTTGTCGAGCACGGCCGAGATCGAGCTCGTCATGCGCGCTCCGCTGTCACGCCAGTCATTACTCTCATTGCGACGGCACCTTGATGGTGCCCGCGATGATCTGCTGGCCGAGCTGCTTGACCCGCTGGACGACCTCGAGCGGCAGCATGGCGCGGTTGCGCTCGTCCGAGACGAATCCGACGCCGTCCTCGGCGAGCCCGAGCTCGTGGATGCCGCCCGTGAACTTATGGGCGATCACGTCCTTGACGATGTCGACGACCGCGACGTCGACCCGCTTGATCATGCTGGTCTCGATGCAGCACGGCGCGGCGTCGTATTGATCGCTATCGACCCCGATCGCGCGTAGCCCGCGCTGGCGCGCCGCCGCGAACACGCCGTCACCGGTCTTGCCCGCCGCCGTGAAGATGATGTCCGCACCTTGTGAATACTGCGCAGCGCCGAGCTCCTGCCCGAGCGGGGCATCGGCGAACGCCCTGGGCTCGGTGCCGGCGTACGCGACGAGGACCCGGCATGCCGGACAGACGTGGTGGACCCCGGTCTCGTAGCCGACCTCGAACTTGCGGATCAGTGGGATCTTCATCCCACCAACGAAGCCCACGGTGTTCGTGCGGGTGGTGAGCCCGGCGATCGCACCGACGAGGAACGAGCCTTCGTGCTCGCGAAAGCGCAGGCCGGCGAGGTTCGGTAGCACCGGCGAGTCCGGCCCCGGTGAATAATCGATGCCCGCGAACTTGACGCCTGGAAACTGGCCGGCGAGCCGCTCGAGGTCGGGTCCGAAGATGAAGCCGACGCCGATCACGAGGTCGACGTGCTTGGCCGCGAGCGAGCGCAGCGCGGTCTCGCGATCGTTGCCCTCCGTCGGCTCGATGAACTCGATCGCCACGCCGAGCTCGGCCTTGACGCGCAACAGTCCGCGATACGCGGCCGTGTTGAACGACTTGTCGTTCTTGCCACCGATGTCGAACACCAAGCCGATGCGCACGCCATTGCCCGGCAGTGCCCCCGGTGGAGGAAATGCGAGCATCCCCACGACGATCAAGACGACGTTGGTCGCGACGAGCACGGTGATCAGGCGACGCGGGGTGAGCAATCTACCGCTAGCTCCCCATCGCCCTGAACGTACGACAAAAATCCGCCCGGTTGGCCTGGGTTAGAGATGCGATCGGCCCCGATCGTGGTTATCGAATCGACCAGGTCTACAGGAGGCCTCGCAATGGGAATCATGAGCTTCATCAAGGGTGGTGTGGCTGAGCTGGGGATCGCTCGTCCGGACTCGGCCAAGGACTACTGGGTCTACAAACATCCCGATCAGACCATCCCCAACAGGGCGCCTATGCGCAAGCGATTCCATGGGTGACCTAGACAACGCGTGGTCGGCGCCGAACGCTCCTGGTCGCCGCGTTATTCCAGCGACGTCTCGACAATTGCCGGTGGCTGGCCGTCGTCGCGGCGCCACCAGATCCGGCACCAGAGAGGGCCCACACGCGTGAAAACCTCCCCTTCCGACCCGTCGGTCGAAGGAGCATCCCGCAACGCCCGTTCGCACGAGCCGAGCCAGTCAAAGCGTTCGAAGCTCTGCGGAACGCTTGGGTGCCGGAACCAGTCGATGGAGACTGGTGCTCCCAGAATCGGTTGCGCCCGAGCGCTCGCGACGTGGCGTTGTCGCTCCGCGCTCCTCAAATACCGATGCATTTCGCGAGCGGCACGCGCATACTCGGCGAGCGTGGGCAGGTCCCATCGGTCGAGCCACCGCAGGCGCTCGTCCCACCAGGCGTCGGCGAAGATGCCGTGATCATCGAGGGCGCGCAGGAGAGCAGGCCGCTCGGCGGGATCGGCTCGACGAGCCATCCGTTCCAAAGGACGTAGCGCATCTTCCTCACCCGGCGCCGGCTCGTGCCACTGCGGGTTAACGCGGAACAACCAGGGCCCGGTGGGCTTGAGCGCCTCGGCACGGAGCCGCGCGAGCTCGTCAGCCAGCTCGAGCAATGCGGCGCGAGGCACAGCGAGCGTGCGCGACAAAAAACCGATCGAGATCACCCAGGCGTCCGGCCCAAGTTCGATGGCGGACAGCTCGCGCCAGCCCGCAGCCAGCGTGGCGCGATCATCGTCGTCCTCGAGCGGCCTGATGGCAACCTCAGGCCCCAGGATTGGCCGACCCGCGCGGACAGCCTCAGCGAGTGAGACAGAGCCCACTCCGAGGTTGAGGGCCCATGCGATTGGTTCAAGGCGCTCGTCCACGTACGCTATTAGTGGCCCCATCGGCGACGACACGAGAGGCAATGAAAGACCGGCGACGTTCAGAACCAATCGATCCTTCCCTTCTGGATCAGGCCACCGTTTTCCGTTCCCTCGTCGTCGACAAACAGGATGCCGGCGACCTGGCTCCGGTCCGGTCGCGGAACTTCTTTGTGGCGGGTGAATGACCCGGGGAAGCGTGCACGGCTCGCCAAGATCATTCGCGGTGTGCCGTCTGGCTCAACCACGTCCAGGGTGAGTCGGTCTACGTGATCGAGCATGGAGCTGGGGCGAAATACCGCGACGGTGAGTGCGCCCATCGAGATGACCAGAGCAGCGAGTGCAACGCGAGAGGGGCGTTCAGCCATGGCGCTGGTCGGTGCAAGGTACGGACCGATCGTGCGGAGGGCGAGCTTGGAGATGCTGGAGTCATGAGCGACTTCACGCTGACATCACAGAATTCCGAAAGCGGAATGGCAGAGCATCAGTTCATCTCTGCTTTGAGGAAGACGGACCCGCTGCATCCATACATATGCGGACATCAGCAGGTGGAAGTAATAATGACGGTGCCCGACCACTCGGGTCACGCGACGAGTGCTCGATTCGTGATCGCTGTTAGCGCTTAGTAGTGTCGCCGATCTGATGAGCTCGACTCCCGCCGGAGCAACGATCACGATGGCCGGCAATCGCTCGGGTCCGGCCCACGAGCATCACGACGAAGCAGGACAACCTGACGGTCCACGCCACGCTTCGCGGGTACAGACTGTGGTGACTCTGTCGCCGCCGAATGCGTCCAAGCCAGCGAGAGCGTTTCGAGCGCCAGACTCGCGATGATCGATGACGCGGCCGCATCAAGTAAGAGCGACGCGCAGGGCTCGAGGTGATGACGAAGGTGAGGTAGCCCAACTTGGTTGCCACCGATGACCGGATACGTACCTGGAGCGCGAGCTACTCGGAAAGAACGCGAGCCGCGAGGCCGCCGCGGCGGCATCGCGGGCGGTGGGAAGAGTGCCTGACGAAGAACCGCCGACGCATGCGGTCGACGGACCAGACCTCGGTCGCGGGTAACCGTTCAGGGGATCGAAAATTCGGATCATCTCGATCAGTTGTGAGTTCGTCGAAGATGTCGATCGCACGGCGATCGAAAACGTGATCTACGTTGGGAGTTGAACGCGCAGCAAGAGATCGCCGAGCTCAAGGCCGCGCTGGTAGCGAAGGACGCACAGATCGCGGCGCTGATGGCCCAGGTGGCGGCGCTCATCAAGCAGGTGGCCGAGCTCACTGAGAAGCTTGGGAAGAATTCGGGCAACTCGAACAAGCCGCCGTCGAGCGATTCGCCGGGCACGCGCGCCGAGCGTCGTGACAAGGACAAGAAGAGCAAGCGCGGGCGCGGTGGGCAGCCCGGGCATCCGGGATCAAAGAGAGAACTACGGCCACCCGAGCAGGTCGATGCCGTCGTCGACGTGTTCCCGCCGGAATGCGAAAACTGCGGGGCGGCGCTGCCGAAGACGCCGGACTCGGCGCCGCAGCGCTACCAGACCACGGAGTTGCCACCGGTGAGGCCGCACACGACGGAGTATCGCGAGCATGCCGTGGTGTGCCCGTGCTGCGCCCACCGGACACGGGCGCAGTGCGACCAGAGCCAGCTCTCGCCGTTCGGTCCGCGGCTATCGAGCGTGGTGGCGTTGCTCACCGGCGTCTACCACCTGAGCCGACGCGCGGCCGTGAGCCTTCTCGCCGACGTCGTCGGTGTCCAGATCTCGCTCGGTGCCGTAAGCGCTGTCGAGGCGCGCGTAAGCGACGCGGTCAAGCCTGCGGTCGCCGAGGCGTGGAAGCAGGTCGAGCATGCGAAGGTCAAGCACACCGACGGCACGAGCTGGTTCCAGTCCGGCATCATGCGCTCGCTGTGGACCGTCGCCACAACGATGGCCACGGTGTTCAAGATCCTCGCGAACGGAAAGAGCGATACGTTGGCGCCGCTGTTCGGCGACAAGCGCGGCATCTTGGTGAGTGATCGCGCGACGGCGTTGAACTTCTGGGCGATGGAACGCCGGCAGATCTGTTGGGCGCACCTCCTGCGAAAATTCATCGAGTTCTCGGAGCGCGCCGGTCCGACGGGCGCTATCGGGCACGAACTCCTCGACTACATGGGAATCATGTTCGCGTACTGGGACGATCTCAAACGCGGCGAGCTGACCCGCGAGAATTTTCGCGAACACATGGCGCCGCTACGCGTACAGGTCGAGGCTGCGCTTCATCGCGCCGTCGCGGCGAAGATCACCGGCGTCTCAGGTTCGTGCAAGGACATCCTGGCGCACGCGGCGGCGCTGTGGACGTTCGTCGATCGTGACGACGTCGAGCCGACGAATAATCACGCCGAGCGCGAGCTTCGCGCCTTCGTGCTCTGGCGCAAGCGATCCTTCGGCACCCAAAGCGACCGCGGCAATCTGTTCGCCGAGCGGCTGATGACCGTGGCGCACACCGCGCGCAAGCAGAACAAGAACGTGCTCGCATTCCTGACTTCCTGCTGCACGGCGGCGCGCGATAGCGAACCACCGGCATCGTTGTTCGCGCACGCGGCCTGATCCCAGCTACGCGGCCTTCGACAACGTCATCGGGAAGTACCGCGTCAGGTGCCGCTGGCCGGCGCTACGCACACGTCCGGACGTCTTCAGCAACAACATCGGCCGGTTCAGCGCCCGCGGCGTCTGACCGAGCTGCCGGGCGAACACGATCATCTGCTCGCCAGGGTTTGCGCGCACGGCGGCGAGGAGCTGCTCGGCCAGCCCGGCCACTTCGGTTGGTGGCCGACGACGGCTCGTCGCTCGTCGGGTCGCACGCGTGTTCGACGGTGCTGACGCTGACGCGAACCCGCGCTCGACGGCTGCGGTCGCTGCGCTCCGCTGCATTGCCAGGTGCTCGCGCACCAGCTCCTCGATCTGATTCTGCAGATGCTCGATGGTGTTCGTGGTCATGCGCTGGAAATCGCACGCGGCGACCTCGCGCTCAACCCCACCCCTGAACGGTTACCGCCACCCATCGAGCGCGACGAGAGAGCCGACCGCTTTCGCGACGACATCCTCGCGTTGCACGTGAGCTGTAAAGGCAATCTCGTGCGCGTGCACGAGGAGCTTCTCGCGCGGCATCCGATCGCG
>Ga0209511_1004534_pt1 | contig 10025 bp, 10 predicted proteins | sample SSSSmetaG_FD_184141 | JGI IMG/M metagenome (GOLD analysis project Ga0209511, IMG submission 184141) | Glacier valley bacterial and archeal communities from Borup Fiord, Nunavut, Canada, to study Microbial Dark Matter (Phase II) - ​SSSS... | ecosystem: Environmental > Aquatic > Freshwater > Ice >... | reverse complement strand
GCCGCAGCCTTTATTCTCCTGGCACGCTACGCCTGGAACTTGATTGTTTTGTTCAATTTTGCAAATGACCGTCCGTTAGGTGCCGTTAAATCCATCCTCGATATGTTGTGATTTATGCCCCACCCTCGGATATTTTGATGGCGAAACGCATTGGCTGATCGTTACTTTATATAGCGGACGAGATTTTTCCATCCTATACGCTATGGCAGCAGCCGTCGGGCGACAATCCGATTAGCGGCACGCCACCAGCGAAACGCTTCGCCATACTGCGCACCGCACGCCAGTCCGCGAAATTCGCTCATCACCCGCGCTGAGCGAACAATCGCGTTTTGATCAGCCGCTGGCAAAACAAAAGTCGGGTCGTACGTCAGGCCGGGCATGTGCTGGCTGTGATGTTGCAACAGCATCTGCTGTTTAATTGCCCATACGTCGCTGATGTCTACATAGTCTTCGGGCGAAAAATTGACCCCCGACTCGGCGTCCATAAACGCCACCGGGATCGACTTACGGAGCGGTGGCAGCGCCGTCGGATAGTTTGAAGTGCGCGATATTTGCGCCGCATCCATCACAAGTTGACTGGTCGCGTTATGATCAGGGTGGTAATCGTCCGGCGGGTGCGTGATGATTAAATCGGGCGTTGTGCGTCGGATCAATTCGATAAACAGGTGACGGGTTGCATCATCCACACGCAAACTGCCATCAGGGACGGCTAACCAGACTGCGTCCGCGCCGATCAACGCTGCCGACGCCTGCGCTTCCGCTTTACGGATCGCCGCAATTTGATCGGGATCGCCCATTGGCCGCCCGCGCCCATCGGTGACGACGCACATGACGACCTGATCGCCGCGCTGCCGACACAACGCCAGCGTACCCCCGCAAAACGCTTCCAGATCGTCACCATGGGCACCGATTGCTAATATATTCATTGGTTTTTGTTCCTTATTTGGCAGGGCTTAATTGGCCCGGATATTAAGCGCATCCTGCAAACCATCGCCCAATAAATTGAAGCCAAGCACGCTAATCACAATGACGACGCCCGGATAAAACGCCATCCAGGGTGCTGCCAACAAAAACTCGCGGCTGTCGTTGAGCATTCGCCCCCAACTCGGCGCACTCCGATCGGGGCTGCCCAACCCCAAAAAACTGAGCGCTGCCTCCTGCAAAATGACGTTTGCCACTCCTAATGTTCCGTACACGACCAACGGCGTCAAAATGTTGGGCAGAATGTGTCGAAAGATAATCCCGGCATCCCGTACACCGATAGTCCGCGCTGCCGCTACATATTCGCTTTCACGCACTGAAAGCACCTGACTGCGCACTAAACGCGCCACCGACGGCCAGATCACCAATCCTAATGTGATGATCAGGTTCGTCTCACTGGGACCCAACGCGGCAGCCAGCGCTATAGCAATGATCAGCAGCGGGAATGCCATGAAGATATCGACGATCCGCATCAACAGCGTATCAAACAGACCGCCATAATAGCCCGTCAGGAGACCGATCAACAGACCGATTGATAAGCCTAACGCCTCAGCCAAAATTGCAATGCGCAGCGAAATACGTCCACCGTACAGGACGCGGCTCAAAATGTCACGACCAGCGTCATCTGTACCGAATGGGTGCACATTCGACGGCGCTTTCACATAGGATGTGCTGATGTTCCCTTTCACCGGATCATAACTGGTCAACAGCGGCGCGAACAGCGCTATCAGCATCATGCCGCCTACGATCAAGACTCCCAAAACGCTCAATGGCGAACGGCGCAAACGGCGCAGCATTTTGACCGATTCACGCTCCGGTTTTACCAATAACGAGAGCGTAGCAGGTGGTGCTGTCATTACCTTAGCCATGACCAATACGCGGATCGAGCAGCGGATAAAACAAATCGACCAGCATGTTGATTCCTGCATAAATCAGTGCAAAGACGATTACCAACCCTTGCAACAGCGTGTAGTCCCGCGTGTTGACAGCCTGAACCAGCAATTTACCCATGCCCGGCCAATTGAAGATCACCTCAATCAACAGCGAGCCACTCAATAAATTGGCGGTACTGTTTCCAGCAACAGTTACGAGCGGGAGCAGGATATTCCGCAGCGCATGACGGACGATCACCATTCGTTCGCGTAAGCCTTTACTGTAGGCCGTCCGAATGTAATCCTGACCGAGTTGTTCAAGCAGCGTGGCGCGCGTCATGCGGGTGAGCAGCGCTAACGTTGCCAACGATAAGGCCACGGCGGGCATGATCAGGTGTTTATCGAAGCCCAGACCGCTGATCGGCAGCCATTTCAATTTGAGCGAGAACAAAAGCTGCATCAAAATACCCAAACCGAACACCGGAATCGATACGCCAATCAATGCGATCAACCGTGACAAGTTATCCCATGCCGAATTTTTGCGCAGTGCCGCGATAATCCCCAATGGCACGCCGATCCCGACGGCCAACGTCATGGCCGCCAGTGCCAGCACGACTGTTTGCGGAAAGGCTTGCCCGATCATGATGATCACGGGTTGGCGCGTCAGATAGCTGCGCCCCAGATCGCCATGCAGCGCGTTTCCCAAAAAAGCTACGTACTGATTGAAGATTGGCTCGTCCAGGTGCATCGAACTACGCAAGGTCGCGAGCGCCTGCGGATCATCCCGCGCGCCGACCAGAAAAGACGCTGGATCACCCGGCAAAACGCGCATCAGCACGAAAGCCAGCGTATAAATCCCGAACACGGTCGGGATCAACTGCAAAAGGCGAATCGCAATGTAACGAAGCATTCATCAGCTCGAATAAAGTTGCGCAGCACGATACGAAACTGTGTTTTGCCCTCACCGGCATCGCTCTTCATAAAAGACAGGGCGTCCTGACTGCTGAAGCAAGATGCAAGGTGAGGGCAAGTTCAGCCTATTTTGCAATCGTAATCCGGTTGAACAGCACATACGAATTGTTATCTATGACGATCCCGCTCAACCGTGGGTTGACCAGCACCGTGCGCGTATTGTGAATGATCGGGATGATGACGCCGCGATCAATTCCGGCCTTTTCAATCTGGCGATAGGCTGCGTCACGGTCAGCACCGAGGGGCAGCGCCGCCGCTTTACTGATCATCGCTGCGATGTCGGCTGCACCTTCGTAACTGTCATAACCGCACTTTTGAAGCGATCCACCGGTCCGATAAAGCTGCGGTACGAAGTCATCGGCGTCGGCGTAATCCTGACTGAAGCTAATCGTGCCAAGCTGCATTTTGCACGCGCCGCGATCCTGATCATAGAGCGATTTCTCGGTGCTGTTGATCTTCAACGTGATTCCGGCGTCGGCCACCTGCTGCTGAATCGCGTTCAAAATGCGCAGTTCACTTTCAACCTGGCCAGTACGGACTTCAATCGTCAGACCGTTCGGAAAACCGGCTTTCGTGAGAAGGTCTTTTGCTTTGGCGACATCATGCGGATAGGGTTGATACGATTTGTCGAAAGCGGAAAGTCCCGGCGGGTACAGCCCTTGTGCTGCGCTGCCCTGTCCGGCCAGCACTGTTTGGACAATCGCGTCACGGTCGATGGCATACGCCAACGCCTGACGTACTTCCGGCTTGCTGAGGGCGGGGTCTTTGAGATTGACACGGAAAAAGAACGTTGACAGGATCGGTACATTGAACAGCGCTTTTGAGAGTGTGCTGTCCTGTTGCAAGCGTGCCAGATCGGGTTCAGGGACAACGGCCACATCGCTGTTATTGGCCTGATATTCAAGCACCTGCTGCGACGCGCCCGGCGATGTGCGCATGATCGCCGTTTTTACGACAGGCGCACCGCCCCAATACGCATCGTTCGCTACCAGCGTGATTGATGTTTGGTGCTGCCATTCCTTGAGCTTATACGGCCCCGTACCCACCGGATTTTGCGCAAAATCAGCGCCTACGGCTTCTTTAGGAACAATAAAGCCACCCGGCAGCGTCAACTGTTTGAGGAACGAACCCACCGGCGCAGTAAGCGTAATTTTGACGGTCAGCGGATCGATCACTTCGACGCCCGACAAAGTAGTCGCGCGCTTGGTTGCGTCCGTCACGCGCATATCATTGAAGCCCTTGACGCTGTTCAGCAGCAAGCTCGTATATGAAGTGCCTGTTGTCGGATTGCCCAGGCGCTCAAGGGAGTATTTTACATCGTCGGCGGTCATATCGCGCCCGTTCTGAAATTTGACGCCTTTATGCAGGTGGAAGGTGTACACAGTGCTATCGCTTGAAATGTCCCAACTATCCGCGAGCAACGGTTTGGGATTAAGCGTTTTGGGATCGTAAGTGACCAAACCCTCGTAAACGTTGTATAAAACCTGAAACTCATCAATCGTAGAGGCGGCCTGTGGGTCAAGCACATTCGGTTCCCCCTCGATGAAGAAAGTGGTCACGGTATTGGCGCTGTTGTTTGTTTGAGCGTAAGCAGCGACGGATACGCTCATCAGCATAGTTGCTAAAACGAGCAAAGAACGTACTAAAATTTTGAACATATAGCTTCTAACCTCTCCAATATGCTTTCAACCAAAACTTGATGTTCTACCTGATTTCCATAGACTACCGCAGAGTGCAGCAATTTACCCACTTTTATGCCTTAACGCTTTTTGCAAAACAAATCCAGCCTGTGTGATAATAGCCACAATCATGTGACCATCGAAAGTTAGCAGACAAAATCTTATCTGGCAGGGCTTATGAAACTTACGATTATCGGGGGTGGGAGTGTACGCACGCCGCGAATGATTCCGTCGTTGGTACGGCGCGCGGCACGGCTCGATTTGCACGAGCTGTGGCTTATGGATATTGATGCGGACAAGCTCAAGCTGATCGGCAGTTTATGTCAGGCGATGGCCGAACAACTGGGCGCGCCTTTTCGCGTGGTATTGAGCACTGACGCGCGCGAAGCGCTCAGTGGGGCAGCCCACATTATTACGTCGATCCGACCCGGCTTTGAGCAAGGCCGCGCCGTCGATGAACGGATCGCTTTCGATCATGGTGTTCTCGGCCAGGAGACGACAGGCGCTGCTGGCTTTGCGATGGCAATGCGCAGTTTGCCTGCGATTCTGGACTATTGCCGATTAGCCGAATCAGTTGCGCCTGGCGCATGGGTGTACAACTTCACTAACCCCGCCGGGTTGGTCGCTCAAGGCTTAACCGACGCTGGTATTCAGCGCGTCGTCGGAATTTGCGACAGTGCTAACGGCGCTCAGAATGCAGCGAGTCGCTATCTGGATGTACCGTTGGCGCGCGTCCAGCATGAAGTCTTTGGCCTGAACCATTTATCATGGACGCGCAGTGTGCGGATTGATCCCGACCCGAACGGCAGTGGCGGCGAAGAAGTGTTACCCGCGCTGCTCAGTGACGAAAAATTCATCGCGGCCACGCACATGGCGATTTTCGATCCAGCGGTACGCGCGTCGCTCCACATGTTTCTGAATGAGTATCTGCACTATTTTTATCATCGTGATGAGGCGTTGGCAGCGCTCCGCGCCAAGCCGATCACGCGCGGTCAGGAAGTGATCGCGCTCACTGATGAACTGCTCGGACGGCTGCGTGTCGCGGAAGCCAATCCGCAAACTACTCATACTGAAACCACTGATAGTACAGCGAACGGACTGGCAATCTGGAACGAGGTCATGGGTAAGCGGACTGCCTCCTACATGGCACACGCGCGCCACGACACGCCGCGTCCCAGAATGTCGCCCGTGGAAGGTGACGATGAAGGTTATTCCGGGGTTGCGCTTGGCTGTGTGGAAGCAATTGCGACAGGGGTAACGCATTTCACGGGTTTGAATGTGCCGAACGCCGGAAGTATCACCGGGATGCAGGCCGATGATGTGGTCGAGGTTAGCTGTATCATCGATAAAGATGGTCCGCGTCCGCTGCCCGTAGGTGAAATCCCTGAAGGCCCGTACCTGCTGATGCGTGACGTGAAGCGTTACGAACGGTTGGCGTCGGAAGCGATCTTGACCCGTTCGCGCGATCTGGGTGTTGAAGCGCTGGCGGCACATCCGTTGATCGGATCGTATCCGCTCGCTAAATCACTACTGAGCGCATTTTTGAACGCACATCACGATTTGGTGGGTGACTGGCATTGACGACTGCATTCCCAACTGTGAACTTTCCGGCGAAACCCTTTTACGATGTAATCGTGACCGGCAGCTATTTTTGCGATCTCGTTTTTACGGGTTTGCCGACGCTGCCGCAGCTTGGCACGGAAATCTACGCACCGCAGCTTGATCTGGTGATCGGTGGCGGCGCGGCCAACACCGCTATTGCTTTGCGGCGGCTCGCTGTGAACGTGGGCTTAGCGACCGAATTAGGCGACGATCTGTTCAGCCGCTTTGCAGCCGATCAGCTGCGGGTCGAAGGGATCGATGCGACTTTGATTAATCAGTCGGCCAGTGCGCTCCGTCGCTTGACGGTCAGCCTGTCGTATCCGCAAGATCGGGCTTTCGTGACCTATGTTGATCCCGCACCGACCAGCGCAGAACGGGCAGCCAGGGCACTCGCCAGCGCCGATTGTCGGCATATTCATTTTCCTGGCTTGAGCATCACGCCTACGATGTTAGATATTCTGACGGACTGCCGGACGCGTGGGATCAATGTGTCAATGGATTGTCAACATCGTGCTGAAACGTTGCAATCCCCATTGGTATGCGAAATTCTGAGCCAACTTGCTATATTCATGCCGAACGAAACGGAAGCACTGCGCCTGACCGGTGCCGATTCGGTTGAAACGGCGATCCGTACCCTGGCCGAAATCACGCCGTGCGTGGTGATTAAACGTGGTGCGGCAGGCGCAATCGCGCGTTGGCGGGGTATCGAGGGAGCGGGCACTTGTGAAATTCCCGCTATCCCAAGCGTTGTGATCGATACCACCGGCGCAGGTGATATATTCAACGCCGGATTTTTGGCGGCCTATCTGGAACGGCAACCGATCGCGGAATGTGTGCGTTGGGGCAATTACTGCGGCGCGCTGTCCGTGCGCGGCGTGGGGGGTACTCAAACCGCCCCAACCCGGTCGCAGTTGACGGCATGGTTAACCGAAACGGTGTAACACCCTATTTGTTGCTCTTGACCGTACCATGGGGCAAGCGTTTTCGTTCTGGATGCATCTAATAATTATATAACAGTATGATAAATATTCAATAAATAGTATATTTACATAAAAATTACGCCTAAAATGACTGAAAAGAGTGGAATGTGTATGATGAGCGACATTTCTATCCGTAATCTTGTTGACCCTGCCAACCGTTACGCTGTCGCAGCCCGTACCGCGTCCTCCCAGCTATGGTCGTTGGTTGCAGCGCTTGGGATGAGCGTCACTGTCGTGCTCATCGCGATCGTGACTGCTATGATATTTCCGATCACTGCGAAAAACGCTGCTGCCGCGCCCCACATCCTGAGTGGGCATTCGGACATAGTAACCAGTGTGGCCCGGTCGCTCGATGGTAAAACGCTTGCTTCTGGCTTCTGCTAGCAATGACCAAACGGTGCGACTATGGGACGTGATCAGCGGGAAAGCAGTGCGCGTTCTGAACGGGCATAAGGGGGTTGTGACCGGTGTAGCGTGGTCGCCCGACGGCAAGATCCTTGCCTTCGCAGGTTATGACACTGTCGTGCGGCTATGGGATGTAATCCCTGGTGTCGGCATAATAACGACAGGCTAAGCGTACACACCGTTAAAGTTTCAATAATGAGCTCCCTATATGATGCATCAAGGTTAATCACTTTGAGAGTAATGAGGTGACTTCAGATCAAGGTTATGCCCGAATCGGTAAATAATTCGGCGGCACCCAAAGTAGCCGGACTCACCTTCTGAGCGTCGAGTTGAGTGACCCCATGGAAGTGAGTGAAGCGGATAAGACCACGCACCAAGGCAGCCACAAAGGCAGTGTCTTCGCCAGTGCTGGAATTTTCTAGCCAAAATCCTTTGATAATCAGTGTCTTCGTGGCGCGGTTGAGCTTGACATCCATACGCCCGACCAGCTCGTTCCCATACAGAATGGGCAGCACATAATACCCCCAGCGGCGCTTCTCAACAGGCGTATAAATTTCCCATTTATAGTCAAAGTTGAATAGTTTGGCGGCTCGTCCACGCGCACTGACTGGATCAAGCGGAGCAAGAAAATTAACCTCTGTCTCGGCGGTTGAGTCGACTATCGTCCATGCTGCCGGAACCTGACCGATTTCGAGGGTTTCCAAATCAGTTAAATTTCGCGTGAATGTGTAGTGCAGGTCCTTCATACCTTCGATTTCGACCGCCGTAACATCACCCGTAGCGATCAACGCACTAACGCGCTCCTTCATTTCGGCTGAGCTGACAGTACGACGTGCAAAATAGGCAAACCCACGGCGCCACTCGCTGAAACGCGGTAAGCCGTCCATGTGCAGCGCTTTACGGATAAAAAAAGCTTCGGCATCCGTTTCACTCATGGGCTTCAAATATTTTTCTGGTGCAATATGCTCTGCAAAATCGTACAGTCGGTCGAAACCACGTCGCCCCGCAGTCATCAATTCCCCCACCCGCCATAGGTAGTACATCGCCAAACCCGTATCCTTCCGGGCTCGGTAGTTTTCAACGCGTGTCGTGCTTTTCAAGTCACGGTGACCCAGTGGGCCACGTGCCTTGATTTCTGCCCGTACAGTGTCTACCAAAGATTGGTTAGTTTCCATGAAAGCGTGCCACCACGCTTCATTCATATGGCGCTGCATATGGATCTTCCAGTACGGCAATTCTTCCATAGGGTAAATTTGTAGTATGCCACCGTAGTCGAAAAACAACCGCTCCTGGTAGAGCAGTTCGTTCAGGTGATCAGGCTGGTAATCCACCACACGGCTATGCAGGATCAGATCGTGGTTACGAGCGATGACGAGCAGTGGGTCAATCTGGACAGCACCCATCGCTCGAATGGCCTGTGCAGTCCCTGCTTTTCCTTGCCAACGACGACCCGGCCATAAACCCTGCTGTCCAAGGATGAAGCGACGCAAAGTCTGAACCGTTACTTTGAAATGTGACGCTGCCATATCAAGCCTATCTCTAATATCTCTAGGAGAATAGCCTATAGGTTCTAAATTGTCATCCGACCGGATGCAAGTGTATATACGATGGTAAAACTAAGTCAAAATCCGCATACTTAATGAGTGTTCACATACAATCATTAGCCTTCTGAACGCTCAATATCTAGATGCTTGCCCATCGGCTAATTAAAAAGGTTCACAGTGGTTTAAATACAGATGGTTTGATCGTTATGGGCCGCCCTTACCGAACAAAGCGAAAATCCTGTAAGTGTAAAAGTGTTGTATCATCTAACATGGCATCTATCAGGAACGACAACAATGACTGTCAGACACACGCTGAGAAGTTTCCTGCGCTGCCTTGGCACGCTTTCACTCGTCATTGTTTTAGCGCTGACAGGCACTTTATTTGCCGTGAGACAAGCTGCCCATGCCGCGCCGCCTGCCAACAAAGACAGCGCTGAGACTGAGCGCTCCGCTTATGGTAGCTTGCCGACAACGTTCATCGCGAACGGTGGACAGCTCGATGCCAGTGTGCGCTATGAAGTGCGCAGCAGTGCCGGGCATTTGTTTTTCACGCCACAGGGCGTTACGCTGGCGCGCACGGCTGCCGACAACGCACCTGTGGCGCCACACGACATTCAGCCAGCGGCACAGCCTGTCAAGCCAGCGGTTGATACAGCACCTCCAACGAGCATCGCCGTGCGCCTTAGCTTTGATGGCGCGAACGCCAATCCTACACTCGGCGCTGGTGTGTCAGTAACTTGTTAAAGATCATAAAAAATCGGCGTGTTCATCACGTCAATCAGCGTCAGACGCGCGGATGCTGGCAGGCGCTTTAACCATTTAGGAGCGACTAAAAGCATAACGCAGCGTTACCCCCAAAATGCAGTAAGCTGCCAAAACGGTCCCTCGCAGGGTGCCGCTCACTTTTGATTGCCCTGACCAACGCCGCCGATAACTAACCGGCACTTCGACAATCCGGGCATGGCTGCGGGCAGCTTTGACGATCATCTC
>Ga0209511_1004531_pt1 | contig 10028 bp, 7 predicted proteins | sample SSSSmetaG_FD_184141 | JGI IMG/M metagenome (GOLD analysis project Ga0209511, IMG submission 184141) | Glacier valley bacterial and archeal communities from Borup Fiord, Nunavut, Canada, to study Microbial Dark Matter (Phase II) - ​SSSS... | ecosystem: Environmental > Aquatic > Freshwater > Ice >... | reverse complement strand
GGCGCATGTGTTCCCAAGTACATCGATGATTCCTGCATTTCTTCGGATTCGGTCAATGGGTGTTTCTATCAACGATGTTCGTCCCGAACTTACCTTACTGATGATCCAAATGATTGTCTATTTTTTATTGGCCTGTATCGGATACAAGATTGCTGTAATCAGACAGGAACGATTACACCAGGCCCGGATAGCTACGCATGAAAAACAGGTATTACATCTGACAATTAAAGATGAGATAGCGGAGTGAAGATGGTGTCATCACATGCCCGGGTGAGGAGACATCTCATACCCGGGTGAGGAAACATCTCACACCAGAGTGAGGAGACATCTCATACCCGGGTGAGGAAATATCTCACACCAGAGTGAGGAAACATCTCACACCAGAGTGAGGAGCTGTTCAATATCCAAAAAGATCTGCCGCAAAAGTATCATGATACGGTGTTAGTTTCCCAATGTGTTCAATCATAACTCAGTAATTATTATTTTGCCTTTCACTAATCTTTATATCTTTGAAACCTTCAAAATAGTTTAATATTTTATTGAAATGCGAACTCTTTCTCATTATACCCTTTTGATATTGATATTAATAAGCTGTGGAACCAATAAACCTGCCCCTTACCGGAAAATTGCCGGTATGACGCAGGGAACCACTTTCCACATCACTTACGAAGACAAAGCAGATAATGACCTTTCCGGGTCGGTTGATTCCATATTCAGAGCTTTCGACCTCACCTTTTCCGAATATATTCCCAACTCGATCGTTTCGAGAATTAACCAAAACGATTCGACGGTTCTGCTGGATGATATGTTTGTCGAGGTTTATAATAAATCGGTAGAAATCAATAAGGAAACAAATGGCGCTTTTGATCTTACCGTTGGCCCGCTTGTAAATGCCTGGGGATTCGGGCCTGAGAAAAAGGTGAAAATTGACTCCTCGAAAATTGACAGTTTACTGCAATATGTCGGAATGGAAAAAATCAGGATCGAAGGGCTCAAGCTGGTTAAAGATCTTCCGGGAATCAAAATTGACGTCAATTCCATTGCACAAGGTTATTGTGTAGATGTGGTTTACCGTTACTTAGAGTCGCTTGGAATCGAAAATTTCATGGTGGAGATTGGTGGCGAAGTAAGAACAAAAGGGAAAAATCCGAAAGGTGATTTCTGGCGGATCGGTGTTGACAAACCAACAGAAGGAAATAATGTAGCCGGTGAAACTTTACAAACGATCATTCTTCTCGATAATAAATCAGTAACTACATCAGGTAATTACAGGAAGTTCTTCGAGGAAAACGGGCAGAAATTTTCGCATATTATCGATCCGCACACAGGTTATCCGTATAAAAACAACCTGCTTAGCGTAACCGTGATTGCGAAAGATGGTCTTACCGCCGATGGATACGATACCCCGTTAATGGTGATGGGTTTGGAGAAGGCACGTGAGTTTTTAAAACGGCATCCGGAACTTGATGCTTATATGATCTATTCTGATAAAAGCGGTCAATTCCAGGTCGAATTTACCAAAGGGATACAGTTTGATAAAGAGAATTGATATTTCTCTATACTGAAGGACTACCTATTTCAAATAAAAGGTTAAATCGAATAAAAAGTGCAGTTCTTCATCCTCTAAAATTATTATATTTGCGTTTGACGCATTAAAAAATGCTTTTCAACATGAAGGAAATAAAAACAAAAGTGCAAAAAAAGAAACCTAAGAGTTGGTTATTACCGGGGCAATCTCTTAGCCAGAATGAATTTTTATCTGGAATAAAGGAAGCAGAAGAAGGAGCGTTCCATACAGTTCAAGAGTCGAAGGAAAATTTTGAGACATGGCTGAAATCGAGAGAAAAGAGGTAATTATCTCTGACCAATTTGATTTAGACATAATTTCCCTGTATACTTATGGGAAAAAAATATTCGGTGTCACTGCTGCAAGAAGTTTTATTGCAGATATTTACAGTCAGATTTTGAATTTGGATAGAATGTACTTGCTTCATTTGGAATGCAGGCACTTGATCACAAAAAATAATCGCTACAGAAACATTATTCTTGGCTCCTATTTAATTATATATCGGATCACATCCAGTCATATTGAGGTCCTGAGAATTCTCCATTCTCATTCGAGCATCAGAAGAATAAAAACATCGCGACAAATAAATCCATAAAACACTCCACAATATCTTTGAATCATAATTGAAGTATCTTTGCAGATAAAAATTGTCTATCCATTGATTAAGCGAAAAGATATTCAGGTTATCGAAAAGGGTGATCCAAAAGTTGTGCGGGCGTGGGTAATGTACGATTGGTCGAATTCAGTCTATCAGTTAACCATTGCTTCTGCCATTTTCCCGATTTATTACAACACGGTGACACGTCACGGAACCGATTTTATGGTTTCGTTTTTTGGATACAAAGTTGTCAATACGGCCTTGTATTCGTGGGCAATTGCTGCTGCTTATCTCCTTGTGGCAATAGGATCGCCGTTGTTTTCCTCCATGGCCGATTACACCGGACGCCGTAAAGGATTTATGCGGGCGTTTACAATCATTGGAGCAACAGGTTGTGGAATGCTTTTCTTCTTCGATGCAAATCATATCGAGTTGGGTGTGATCGCTTTTGCATTGGGAACCTTGGGTTACGGCGGTAGCATCGTGTTTTATAACTCCTTCCTTCCTGTAATTGCCAAACCCGAGGATCAGGACCGGATCAGTGCGCGTGGCTACTCGATGGGCTATTTAGGAGGCGTCATACTGCTGCTATTTAATTTGCTGATGATCATGAAGCCGGAGTTTTTCGGATTCGATAAACAGTCGGATATGCCGGCACGCATCTCTTTCCTGACCGTTTTTGTTTGGTGGATTGGTTTCTCAACCATCACTTTTAGTTATTTACCAAAGTATGTTTTCCGAAAGCGTACCGGGAGAAGTCGTATTCTCACCAACGGATACCGTGAATTGCGGTTGGTTTTTAATGAAATCAGAAAATCGTACCGTTTAAGTATATATCTGACTGCATTTTTCTTTTTAATGATGGGGATGCTTACAACGATGTTTATGGCAGTAACCTATGGAGAAAAGGCGTTGGGATTAAAGGATAGCGTTTTGATTCCTACTATTTTAATGGTGCAATTGGTAGGTATGTTTGGCGCATGGTTTTTTGCACGGCTCTCAGAAAGAATTGGAAATCTGAAAGCGCTTGTCGTTTCAGTAATTGTCTGGATTATTATTTGTTTTTACGTTTTCATGGTTAAAGGGACAGCAGGCTTTATCATTGCCGCAGTATTTATTGGTATTGTGATGGGTGGTTCGCAATCGCTGGCGCGTTCAACCTACTCGAAAATGCTCCCTGAAACGACCGATCATACCTCTTTTTTTAGTTTTTACGATGTGATGGAAAAGCTGGCTACTGTTGCCGGCACTTTTAGCTTCGGTATTATTGAAGTGATGACAGGAAGTATGCGTTACTCCGTTTTAGCCATTGCGGTGTTCTTTGTGATAGGGCTGTTTTTTCTGCTTTTGTTGCTTAAAAGGGAGTGGTCTGTTACCCGGTGATATCGAAGAACAAATTCGGATAGAGTTAGTTAGGAGCAAATATCAATTTTTCATTAAGATTATATCTGACCTGTCCTTTTCTCGTAAGAACTTTATAATTTTATGTCGAATATTATAACCAGTGGTGATGAAGAGTTATTTGAATTTTACATTAAAAGGAAGTCAGTTTCTGCCTGTTTGGATTGCTTCCTTTTTTTTCTTTATGATTCCGTATTATTTTTTATTGGGTGAATTTGATGAACTGATTTCATCCGATGTTCCTGCTGGCGGACCATCAAAATTATTCTTCATTTATCTTGTTTTCGTTTTGGCAATGGCCTACACGTTTGTTTATTACATGGTCAAGTTGGTTGTTCAGAGCCTTGAGTATAAAGGAGGAAAGGTGATGTGTAATTATCATTTAGGGAAATATATCGGCATTATCATCACCGGACTTGTACTTTCAATTGTGACTGTGGGGATTTACATCCCCTGGTTGATGAAAAATATCCACCGGTTTTTCACGAACGGCGCTTCGTACAATACGCATAAATTCTCGTTTAAAGGGAAAGGCGGCAAGCTTTTTCTGATCATGACGCTGACCATTTTTATCCCGTTTCTTCTCGTAGGAATCGTACTGTTTAGTATTTTAGAATCAACAATCGATCTACAGTCGCAAAATTTCCTTTTGATTTATCAGCTGATCGTCATGTTTAGTTTGGTTCCGAATATCTATCTAATATTGAAGTGGATGGTCGATTTCCGATATAAAGGTTATCTGATCAGATGGGATACTGAATTTTTCCCGGCAACCGGGAAAATTGCGATTGAACTGGTGTTTGCCGTCATCACTTTTGGTATTTATTTCCCAATGGCATACATTCGTTTGTACCGCTATTTCACCGAACATACCAAAAGCAATGTTGTTAACGAAAAACAGATTTCATTGGGCTACGATGGCGATTCGCTTTCTGATTTCCTTTTTATGTGGGGGCAGATCCTTATAACCGTCATTACCCTCGGATTCTACTACCCATGGGCATTTAGCCGGATTGCCCAACGAGTACTGACGCAAACGTTTCTGGTGACAGATGTTGCTGTGTTGTCTGGTAAGTAAATTGATTTGTATAATTGCAGGAATCCGTTTTACCTTTTGAAGTATTCGAATTCTTCTTTTTGATGGCTTCGAGGCAATGTAAATTTAAAGGTACTTCCTAAACCCAGTTGGCTTTCAGCCCAAATATTCCCATTGTGTTTTGTAACAAACTCCCGGCACAGTATTAAACCCAGGCCTGTTCCTTTTTCACCCTTCGTACCTTCTTTCCTGTTCCGTTTAAGGTCGGTAATAAACAGTAATTCTGTATTGTCGTTGTCCATACCAATTCCGGTATCTTCAACACTTATCTCAACATTCTCCTCCATTTTATTTGCTGAAATTGTGATTGACCCATCTTCATTGGTGTATTTTATCGCATTATTGATCAGATTTCGCATCACTGTATTGATCATTTCGAGGTCGAATTCGAAGATGAGTTCAGGATTAATTTCATTCACGATTTGTATTTTTTTGTTTTCGGTATTCGAGGCAAACAGATCAATATTTGATTGTACCAGTTTAAATAAATTGTTTTTTTGAGGATTGAAAACGATCTCTCCCTTTTGTGCACGAGCCCATGTCAGAAGGTTTTCCAATAGTTTGAAAGTAGCTTTTGACGAATCTTTAATTAAAATCAGGTTTTCGAGTAGTTCTTGTTTCGAAAATTCGCTTTCTTGTGTGGTAAGAAGCTCAAGAAATGTTGAAGTACTCCCGATTGGACCTCTCAGATCGTGAGCAATGATTGAAAACAATTTGTTTTTCGTTTGGTTCAGTTCATCCAGATGGTCGCGCTGTACCAAAATTTCCTGGTTCTTTTGATTCAGTAATTTATTTAGTCGCGATTGTTGAGACTTTTTGTTCAGAAGAATTATTACCAGTGCGCAAATCAGGATTAGAATGACTGCAAATGCCAATACAAACAGGTTCTTATTATTTAACTCCACCTTTAGAACGGCGTTCTCTTTTTCCTTTTCTCTTGTTTCGTAAAGAATCTGCAAATTCTTGATTTGACTCAATTTCTCTTCTCTTGCTACACTGTCCATAACAGCCAAACTCATTCGCGCATATCGAAATGCCTGTTTCCAATCTTCCTTCAATGCATATGATTTTGCCAATTGCCTTAAAATATGATCATTCCCTTTTTCGGTGCTTAACCATAGTTTACCGTAAAATATGGCTTTGTCGGGTAATTTCATTAGATTATAGACTCTTGCAAGATCGACATCGACATTGCGAACAGTAATGGGTGAAATTGATACAGAGTTTACAATTTGCATATAGCAACTTAATGCTTTTGCATATTGTTGTTTCCCTTCCCAGGCACGTCCAATACTTTTCATCGCGATCAGTGAGTTCTCTGTCATTCCCAAATCTTTGAGGAGCCTAAAAGCTGTTTGTGCTGCAACTAATAGAGAATCATACTGTTGAAGATTGTAGTAAACATCACACAATCGTACATAGGCATAAGCAATCCCTTTGGTGTCATTATTGAGGGTTTGAACAGATAATGCTTTGCGGGCAAAGATGAGTGCCTGTCGGTTTTCACCTTCTGCAAGAAGCGAACTCGCGATATTGTTTAATGCATATCCTTTTTCGACGCTGATATTTAAACTATCGCTAAATAAAAGTGCTCTATAAAAGTAATCTGCCGCTGTTGGAGAGTCCTGAAGTCTTAAGTAGCATATACCCAAATAATTCAAAACCTGGGCTTCGCCTTTGGTGTCTCCAATTATTCTGGCCATTTCTAATGACTGTTTCCCGATAGCAATAGCTGATAAAGGATCGCTTCTTCTGAGTGACCAGCACTGCTGATTGAGGAGTTTGACAATGGCTGTATCTGCCTTGATTTCACCTGATTCCGTGGGGATATTGGCCATTGGCAATCTGGCCAACAACGGTAATCCGCTCAGTAGGAGGAATAGAATTAACAGGTTTACTTTAAGCATTACTCAACATACAAGTTTATAAAGGTACTATCAGGCAACAACAAAAATGGAAAATGTTTATTCTTAATACATTCGAATATATTAGTCAGTCAGTTGGTTTGTTGTTGACTTTTGCCGGTTCAAAAATAACAAGATAGTTGTATATAAAGGTTAATTCTTGTGTAATTATTATCTGCTTCATTACATGATGTTAACCTCAATGACCAACTCTGTTTTAAAGCGTTAATAATTAAATGGATACTGTATTGAGTCGTGGAGTTGTTCCACAACCATTTTCATCCATTTTCCGGCTATTTTAATAAATACGATGTTGTGATCCTTGTCATAAAACAAAGTATCGTCGCCACTCCCTTTGAGTTGCGTGAAGTTTACAAACTTTGCATCTTCTTCCGAATTCTATATGTTTGTTTAACCCTTAAATATCATATAAGGTCTGGCGCAAAATTCCTATCTTATGCCCCTTAAAAAAATAGATTTTATATGCGAAAACTGACCATTGTATTTGTCGGTCTGGTGTTGACACTGGGAGCGGCAGCACAGAAAAATGTGAATCTGACAGATAGGAGTAACCCTTTTTTTTATGAATACAAGACGCCCTTTCAGGCGCCACCTTTCGATGACATCAAACTGGAGCATTTTTTACCGGCAATTGACGAAGGAATACGGCAGCAATCGGCAGAAATTAAATTGATTGCAACTCGAAAGGGAGTTGCAACTTTTGACAATACCATTTTGCCTTACGATAATTCAGGGGAGTTGCTTGACAAGGTTTCGAAGGTGTTTTCAAATCTGAATGGCGCCAATACAAATCCCGGGATGCAAAAACTGGCCCGTGAAATTTCACCAAAACTCACAAATCATCACGATAATATTGCGCTTAATCCCAAACTTTTCAAAAAGATCAAAAGTGTTTATGACCATCGGGCTGCTAACGGTTTAAATGCTGATCAGCTGAGGGTCGTGGAAAAAATATACAATGATTTTGTTCGTGGCGGAGCCAACCTTTCGGACAAGGGGAAGAAAAAACTTCGCACCCTCAATGAAGAGCTTTCCAAATTGAGTCTTCAGTTTGGTGAAAATGTACTTGCAGAAACCAATAAAAACTTTCGGTTGGTAATTGATAATAAAAACGATCTTGACGGTCTGCCAGCAAATGTCATTGAAGCAGCTGCGCTTCAGGCAGGTAAAGATAACATGGCTGGTAAGTGGAGTTTTACGCTTCAGAAACCAAGTATGCTTCCTTTTCTCCAGTATGCGAAAAATCGCAATTTGCGTGAAAAGCTTTACCGTGGATACTTTATGCGAGGTGATAATGATAATAGCTTTGACAATAAGGAAATTATAAAGAAAATTGTTCAGCTCCGTGACGAAAAAGGCAAATTGATGGGATATCAGAATTTTGCAGCATTTGTGGTCGATGAGAATATGGCAAAAACGCCTGAAGCGGTTGATGCTTTTCTTGAGAAATTGTGGGTTCCGGCATTGGGTCGCGCCAAAAGCGAACTCAGGGAGATGCAGTCGATCGTTGATAAGGAAGGTGGGAACTTCAAATTGCAGTCGTGGGACTGGTGGTTCTATGCCGAAAAACTACGGAAAGCAAAATATGATCTCGACGAGTCGGAAATCAAACCCTATTTCAGTCTCGATAATGTTCAGAAAGGTATATTTTATGTGGCCAATAAGTTATATGGAATCACCTTTGAGAATAGAAATGATATTCCAATTTATAACTCAGAGGTGATACCGTTTGAAGTGAAAGAAGCTGATGGTACACATCTTGGTGTGCTGTACCTTGATTTTCATCCACGTGATGGTAAAAGGGCAGGCGCATGGTGCACGACTTACCGGACGCAGAAATACCGTGATGGTAAAAAAATTACGCCCGTTGTTTCAATGGTTATGAACTTTACGCGCCCTGCCGGAGGTACCCCTGCATTACTTAGTTTTGATGAGGTTACCACGATGTTTCATGAGTTTGGACATGCGCTTCATCGCCTTTTGCAGGATCAGCCATACGACAGAACTGCCGGTGACGTGCCACGCGATTTTGTTGAATTACCATCGCAGATCATGGAGAACTGGGCATCGGAACCTGAAGTTTTAAAAGCCTATGCACGGCATTATCAAACAGGAGAAATAATACCTGATGCATTAATTTCCAAGATTGAAAAGAGCCGTCAGTTTAATCAGGGGTTCGAAACAGTTGAATTGCTTGCGGCTTCGATTCTCGATATAAAATACCACACGCCAAACACTCCCAAAATTGCAGATATTCGCGCTTTTGAAAATGAATCACTTACAAAAGAAGGACTTATTCCTGAAATTTTGCCGCGTTACCGAAGTACCTATTTTTCGCATATCTTTAGCGGCGGTTATTCTGCCGGATATTACGTGTATCTTTGGGCAGCAGTGCTCGATGCTGACGCTTTCAATGCCTTTAAAGAGAGCGGCGATTTGTTCAATCCGGCATTGGCAGCAAAGTTTCGCGAATTGCTGACAAAAAGCGGCTCGGAGGAGGGAATGACAATTTATACAAAGTTCAGGGGTAAAGCGCCTGATATCAAATCACTGTTGCAACGCCGGGGTTTGGAATAAAAGCTTTTAGATAAAATAAATACAGAAATATGGATTATACGAGAGACCCGCGACTGGCAGTTTTGTTTGATGCCGACAATGTACCTTACTCGAATGTGAGAGGGATGCTTGCTGAGATCGCGAAATACGGAACACCCACTTTTAAAAGAATTTATGCCGACTGGACCAAGCCAACCGTATCCGGTTGGAAAACGGTACTTCTCGAAAATGGTATCACACCAGTTCAGCAATATAGCTATACAACCGGAAAAAATGCGACCGATTCGGCCATGATCATTGATGCGATGGATATTCTCTACACGGGTCGTGTTGATGGATTCTGCATCGTATCAAGCGATAGCGACTTTACGCGGTTGGCTACACGTTTGCGCGAAGCAGGAATGAAAGTCTACGGAATCGGAGAGAAGAAAACGCCGGTTCCATTTATTGCCGCATGTGACAAGTTTATCTACCTTGAAATCCTGAAACCAGTTGAATCGGTGGTAAAACTGGTAGTAACCCCTAAGGTAAAATCCAAAACACGCTCAAAATCAAAGGATGTTATGCAAGCGCCTCCGGTAAATGCAATTGAGATTGCAAATAAAGGACTTGCCAAGGTGATTTCGGACAGCATTAATGACCTTGCCGATGAAAATGGGTGGGCGTTTCTGGGCGATCTGGGAAACCTGATTTTGAAAAAGCAGCCCGATTTTGATCCTCGAAATTATGGATTTAAAAAGCTCGTGCCTCTGATCAAGAGTTTCGATCAATTTGAAATCGATGAAAGAGAATCAGGAAAGAAAAATACAACATTGGTTTTTGTGAGAACAAAATAAAATACACGGAAAACTATTTTTATCTTTGTTCAATCGTCTAACCACTTCA
>Ga0209511_1004528_pt1 | contig 10031 bp, 7 predicted proteins | sample SSSSmetaG_FD_184141 | JGI IMG/M metagenome (GOLD analysis project Ga0209511, IMG submission 184141) | Glacier valley bacterial and archeal communities from Borup Fiord, Nunavut, Canada, to study Microbial Dark Matter (Phase II) - ​SSSS... | ecosystem: Environmental > Aquatic > Freshwater > Ice >... | reverse complement strand
GTTCGTCGGCCCTGGGGTTGGCGTCACGCTCGCTTGCGGCGCTCTCGGGGCAGGATGTCGCCCCGGGTCGGCCGATCGCAGCGCTGCGAGACCGGGTGGAGGGCGGATTCTTTCGCTACGCCACGAAACGGGACTGGTCCGATCCGCACTACGAGCGGATGCTCTACGACAATGCCCAGCTGCTCACCGCGTTCACGCGGCTCGCCCTTCTCGATGCCGGGGCGCGGGACTCTGCCCTCGAAATCGCGGAGGGGATCGCCACGTTCCTCATCGAGGTCTTGCAGCAGCCGGACGGTGGATTCGCCTCCGCGCAAGACAGTGAGAGCACCGTCGACGGTGTGAGGCTGGAAGGGGCATATTTCGCCCTTGGAGCAGCGGACCGTGTGGCACAGGAAGCCCCCGCGATTGATGCCAAGGTCCTCGCCGGGTGGAACGGACTCGCCATCGGGGCGCTCGCGACTGCCGGATTCGCGCGTGACCGGGACTCATGGATCACGGCCGCCCGGCGCGCGGCCGACGCCGTGATCGAACGACACGTTCGCGGCGACGGAACGCTGGTGAGAGCGTCCATCGGCGGGCGGATGTCGACGGCTTACGCCACCCTGGAGGACTACGGCATGCTCGCGTCCGGCCTGCTCGACCTCGCGGCGGCGACCGGAGATGCCCACTATGCCGTGGTCGCCCGCTCGCTGGTCGATCTGACTCTCAGCGCGGCGAGGACCGGTCCCTTCGATGTGCCGGGAGGGGCGGATCCCGTGCTCGCGACGCAGGGCACGGCCATCGAGAACGATCCTTCGGAGGGTGCCTACCCCTCCGGGCTGAGTACCATGGCGCGGGCCTGCGTCTCGCTGCACCTGCTCACGGGGCGCCTTCAGTACCGGCAGGCCGCAGACCGGATGATCCTTCAACTCCTACCCCACGCTGCGCCACGACCGGTGTCGTTCGGGGCGACGCTCGCGGTAGCCTCCGCTCTCTCGCAACCGATTGAGCAGCTGGTCGTGGTGAGCGACGACCCTCGCTCGGAGCTGGCCGCGGTGGCCAGAACCCGGTACCGCAGCGGACTGGTCATTGCCGTGGTGACCCGCGCCCAGGCGGCGACCTTCGCCGAGGCCGGATTCGAGCTGTTCAGGGGGCGAGATCGCGAAGCTGCCTACTTCTGTCGGGATTTCGTCTGCCGGCTGCCCGTCGTCGAGCCCCGGGACCTGGCGGACGCTCTCGATCAGCCAGTCTGAACTGCGGCGTCGATCAGCGGCGCGACGGGAGCGGCACTGGCCCGTGCCGATCGTTCGACGACGAAGTACAGCCATGCCCAACCGAGCGACAGACAGAGCTGGGCGATCACGCCGACCGGAAAGTAGATGTGGGCCTGGAGAAAAAGCACCGCGCCCACAAGTACGACCACCGACGCCGGAACCGCTGCAGCGCGGAATCGCACGATCGCCGTGGCAGACGCGATCGCGGTCGCCGCGATGAAGGCGAAACTCCCCACCTCACCGAGTCGGCCGCCGAGTCCGAATACCGTACCGGTGGCCATGCCCATGCCATCGAGCCTGAGCCCGCCAGCCCCGATACCCGCCAACACATCGAGCGCGGTGTAAAACGCGGCGTAAAGGAAGCCGAGAACGCCGACGACCCAGGCGAACACCGCTCCCGCACCCCGCGCCACCAGCCACGGCGCGAAGGCCAGGAGGGGAAAGATCGGCAGGATCGCTATGTGCAGGTCACGCCAGTATTCGGCGGATGAAGCGGTGAGATGCGTCGGGTGCGTGACGCCGACAGCGGCAAGCACCAGGGGCGGGAGGGCGACGGTCACATAGATGAGAGCGGAGCGCGCGGGCATGACGTCATGTTACGCGGCGGAGCTGGGGGTCGGGCTGTGCGAGACAGCGGTGCCTATCGGCCGGGGCGGCCGGCGCGTCGGAGGATAGCAGTGAGCCGTGCAAGCGCTTCCAAGCGGGGGTAGACCGAACGCGGCTTATGGGGGTGGCCAAATCTCAATTCCCGGGCCGAGATTCTCGCGAGCACCAACTCAGTTCGACTCCTTGCCTTTCCCTCAGTGCCTTGCTATAACTGGAAGCGCTTGCAACATTCCGGGAGATCGTGCTCTCACCCCCTGTCTCAGGGTGGGCGTAATCTCCCATCACATTGAACAGGAAGGCCCACCAATGAAGGTGACCCCCAAGGCCCGAATAGCCGCAGCAGCACTCCTTATCACCGCGCTCACCTCTGCCGCCCTTACCGGATGCTCGGCCTCGTCGAGCACATCGAGCGGCACATCGACGGGATCGTCGACGCTCACCCTGTGGACGGATGCCCTTCGTGCACCGGCCCTCAAAGCGGTTGCCTCGCAGTTCAAAAAAGACACCGGCGTGACAATGAAGCTTGTCATCAAGGATTTTGCGACCGTCGACAAGGACTTCATCAGCCAGGTTCCCACCGGCAAAGGCCCTGACATCATTGTGAGCCCGCATGACAAGCTCGGCGCATACGTGCAGAACGGCGTTGTCGCGCCAATCCAGCTCGGAGACTCCGCGAGCAAATACGCGAAGGTCGCCATCCAGGCCGTCACCTATAACGGCAGCATCTACGGCCTCCCGTATTCGATCGAGAACGTCGCGATGGTGCGCAACACCGCCCTCGCCCCGACCGCGGCGACGACCTTCGACGACCTCATCGCAACGGGCAAGGCCGCCGTCGCGTCCGGAAAGGGGAAGTACCCGTTCCTGCTCGGACTCGACCCGAAGCAGGGCGACCCGTACCACCTCTACCCGCTGCAGACTTCCTTCGGCTCGTCAGTGTTCGCCCAGAAGTCCGACGGGTCCTATGACGCGTCGAAGCTCACCCTCGGCGACCCCGCCGGCGTTAAATTCGCCACCGCCCTGAAGACCTGGGGCGCCGAAGGCGTTCTCAATCCCAACATCACGGGTGACATCGCGCTCACCGCATTCGAGAAGGGGGAGTCGCCGTACTACCTCACGGGTCCGTGGAACATCGGCGCCATCAAGAAGGCCGGCATCAAGTACTCGATCGACCCCCTGCCGACGGCCAGTGGAGATCCGGCACAGCCGTTCCTCGGAGTAAACGCCTTCTTCATCAGTGCCAAGAGCAAGAACAAGGTCGCGGCCACGAAGTTCCTGGTGAACTACCTCGGCACTGACGCGGTGCAAGAGAAGCTCTACGAGGTCGGCGACCGCGCTCCGGCGCTGGCCAGCGCGTTCAAGAAGATCTCGGCGTCCAACCCGGACGTTCAGGCCTTCGGCAAGGTCGGCCTCAACGGCGTTCCCATGCCGTCGATCCCGCAAATGGGGTCCGTCTGGGCGGACTGGGGATCGGCCGAACTCGCGCTGATCAAGGGTCAGGGCGACCCCGCCACCGTGTGGAACGCCGCAGTGGCCAACGTGAAGGCGAAGATCGCCGGCTAGTCCCACCCCGCCGGCGGGTCGGGATACTCCCGCGAGTGTCCCGGCCCCCGGCACCCCTTTCTCATCCCCGTCTGAACTGCACCGTCCCCACTACCGAGGTATGCGAAACCCATGGCGAAAACCGCTTCAGTGCCGAAGCCTCCCACCCCCGACAAACCAGGGCGGAGCGGTCGGGCATCCACCGTCGAATCCCGCCGCACCGCCGCCGGATTCGGCGGCGGTAACCGGGGGATCCTCGGCCTCGTGATCAAGATCATTCTTCTCGGGCTGTTCGATGCCTTCGCGGTCTGGCTCGTCTTCGCGTTGTCCGCGCTGCAGATGTGGATGCCGCTCGCCGTCACGGTGGTCATCGCCGGGCTGATCAACTGGATCTATCTGGGCAGGGGCAAGCGGCTGCCGGGCAAGTACCTCACCCCCGGCGTGGTCTTCCTGCTGATCTTCCAGATCTTCGTGGTCTTCTTCAGCGGCTACATCGCCTTCACCAACTACAGCGACGGCCACAACAGCACCAAGGCGGACGCAATCGCCGTGATCACGGTTGCGGCAGAGAAGCGCGTTCCCGACTCCCCGACCTATGCGGTCAACATCCTGCGAAAAGGCGGCGAATTCTACTTCCTTGTCACTGACCCCGACGGCACCGTGAAGGTGGGGTCAAGCACGGCCCCGCTCAGCGAGGTGAAGAACCCGAAGCTCGACGGGACCGGCACTGCCAACGGACTTCCCGGCTACGAAACACTCACCCTCGATCAGGTGCTTGCCAACCAGGAAGCGATCACCGCGATCGCCGTGCCGCTGACTTCCGACCCCGCCGACGGCACCTTGCGCACGGATGACGCGAGCAGCGCCTACCTGTACAAGTCGGACCTCGCCTACGACCAGAAGGCAGACACCTTCACGGACGGCTCGGGCGCAGTCTACGTCGATGATGGGAAGGGCGAGTTCGCGACATCCGGCGGGCAGAAGCTCTCCCCCGGGTGGAAGATCGAGGTCGGGTTCAAGAACTTCACCGAGGCTTTCACCAACACGCAGCTGAGCGGCCCGCTGCTGCGGGTGACCATCTGGACCTTCGTGTTCGCCATCATGTCGGTGCTGCTCACATTCGCGCTCGGACTATTCCTCGCCATGGTGTTGAACCATCCCACGCTGCGCGGCAAGAAGCTGTACCGCGTCCTGGTGATTCTTCCCTATGCCTTCCCGGTCTACCTCTCCGGGCTGGTCTGGGCGGGCCTGCTGAACCCCGAGTTCGGCTTCGTGAACCAGGTGCTGTTCGGCGGTGCCAATATCCCGTGGCTCACGTCGCCACTGCTCGCCCAGTTCAGCGTGATCCTCGTGAACGTCTGGCTCGGCTACCCGTACATGTTCCTCGTCTGCACCGGTGCGCTGCAGTCCCTTCCCGAGGAGTTGAACGAGGCCGCGCGCGTCGACGGCGCCGGACCGTGGCGAGCGTTCCGTTCGATCAAGCTTCCGCTGCTTCTGGTCTCGATCGCGCCGTTGCTCATCGCATCGTTCGCGTTCAACTTCAACAACTTCAACGTGATCTACATGCTCACCCGAGGGTGGCCGCGATTTTCCGACACCACGTTCGACATCGGTTCAACGGACCTGCTCATCACGATGGTCTACAAGGTCGCATTCGGTCAGGGTGGTGCGCGGGACTACGGCCTCGCGAGCGCGCTGTCCATCCTGATCTTCCTGCTCGTCGGGACCATCTCCGTCATCGCGTTCCGCCGCACCAAGGCCCTGGAGGACATCAACTGACATGACGATCGAAGCAGAGCACCCCATCGCCGCCGCGCCCGGGCGCGTGTATGTGCACACGAAGCGGCCGTTCACCTTCTCGCGCTGGGTCCGTGACACCGGTTGGCGGCATCTCGTCGCCCTCTCCGCCGTCGTGTTCGCGGTGTTCCCGCTGCTCTACGTACTCTCGGCATCCCTCAACCCGGCCGGTACTCTCGTCGGCTCGAACCAGCTGTTCCGCACGATCGATTTCTCCAACTACATCGGGTTGTTCACGAACCCCGACCAGCCCTATGGACACTGGTTCCTCAACAGCCTGGTGATCTCCCTCATCACGTCGGGCATGACGGTGTTCCTCGGTGCGATGGCCGCCTACGCGTTCTCGCGGATGCGTTTCCGCGGGCGTCGAGTCGGGCTGCTCTCGCTCATTCTCATCCAGATGTTCCCGCAGTTCCTCGCGGTGGTCGCCCTGTTCCTGCTCCTGTCCACGATCGGCACGGTGATACCGGCGCTCGGCCTCGGAACTCAGCTCGGGCTGATCTTCGTCTATCTCGGCGGAGCCCTGGGGGTGAACACCTACCTGATGTACGGGTTCTTCAGTACGGTGCCGATCTCAATCGACGAGGCAGCGAAGATCGACGGCGCAAGTCACGCACAGATCTTCTTCACGATCATCCTCCGTCTCGTCGCGCCGATCCTCGCCGTCGTCGGACTTCTGTCGTTCATCGGCACGACGGGGGAGTACGTGCTCGCCAGCATCATGCTCACCGACCCGACCACGCAGACGCTCGCGGTCGGCCTCTACAGCTTCGTCTCGCAGGCGTTCTCCAACAACTGGAGTATCTTCGCTGCCGGTGCTGTTCTCGCCGCCGTGCCCGTGATGATCGTGTTCCTCCTGCTGCAGAAATACATCGTCGGCGGGCTGATTTCCGGCTCGGTGAAGTAGGGACTGCCGAAGCGGCGCATCACTCGTGCGGTCGGGCGGTACTCGACCGCACGATGAGCTCGAACGGCAGCGGGACGCGCAAGGCCGGTTCCTGGCGACGAGATGGCTCGAGCTGGGCGATAAGGATCTCGGCAGCCAGCTCGCCCTGGCCCTTCGGGAACTGAGCGACCGTGGTGAGCTGGAAGAACTCCGCGAGTTCGTGATCGTCGATCCCCACGATCGAGATGTCCCGCGGCACGCTGAGCCCAAGGTCGCGCGCGGCGAGGTGCGCTCCGATCGCCATCTCGTCGGATGCGGCGAAGATCGCGGTCGGACGGTGGTGGGGATGCCCGAGCGACTGTTTCGCATGAGCGTAGCCGCCGGCGACGGTGAAGTCGGAGGCGATCATCGATTCTGCGGGCACGGGGAGTCCCGCGGTGGTCATCGCCTGCTCGAAACCGGCACGGCGCTGACTTCCGATATGGAAGTCGGTGTCTTCCTCCGATGAGCCACCGATGTGCAGGATTGTGCTGTGACCGAGCATGATCAGGTGTTCAGTCGCGAGTCGAGCGATCGCCACCTCGTCGATTTCGAGTGACGGCACGCCGGCCAGCGGTCCTCCAACGCCCACCAGCGGCTTGTCGAGGGCGAGAAGGCCGGAAATCTCTGCGTCGGTCAGCGCTAGTGCGACGGCGATCACGGCATCCACTCGACGACGGCGCAGGAAGTGTTCGAACACACTGCGGCGCTCATCACCCCCTCCGCTGAGGTTGTACAGGGTGAGGTCGTAGCCGTGGCGCAGCAGTGCCCGCTCGGCCCCCTCGACGACAGAGGAGAAGAACCAGCGGCTGAGGTGAGGCACCACCACGCCCACATTGCGCGTTCGACCGGAGGCGAGGCTCGAGGCGTTGGACGACGCAACATAGCGGAGGTCGTGGGCCGCGGACTCGACCCGAGCGCGCGCGCCAGCCGAAACCGCCCCGTTGCCGCTCAGCGCGCGGGAGACTGTTGCGGCAGAAACTCCGGCTCGGCGCGCGACGTCATCGATGCCGACCATGGACCTACGCTACTGGACTTGGCGCGTTCGGCATCAGCGCCAGCCGGGCAGCCAATGGTGGAGTCGGGCAAAGATCTCCCGCACCTGTCGAGGGGATCGTCGAACGCATCGGACCGACCGTCCCATGGCATCTCACCAGTTCGGGACCTCTTGACAGGGGGGTAATCGCCGGTCGATAAACATCGCATGACGGATTGCTCACTCCTATGGTGGTTTTCGCGGCAAGGGCACGCTCATGCGGGCGATAGTCGGTGTGCAGAAGGTTGTTTCTGGCACGATCACCGTGCTGGGCTCCCCCGCCGGGGACCCAGGTCTCCGTCGTCGGGTCGGTTGCACGACCCAGGCCGCGACCATCTATGACGATCTGACAGTGCGGCAGAACCTGGGCTACTTCCGTCCCATTCTCGGCGCCCCACGCAGCGACATCGATCGAGTGATCGAAGAAACCGACCTCACCGACCACACCGTTGATCTGGATCCGGTGCTGAGGGTGAAATTCTGGGGCCCGTTCCGGCGCCTGCGTGAGAGAGGAACTACCCTTCCGGTCTCCAGCCACGTGATGGACGAGGCGACCCGCTGTGACCGGCTCTTGCTCATGCGGGCCGGGGTAATCCTCGCCGACGAAACACCGAACGGCGGTGCTCCTACTCGTCGTTCCCAGCCTTCTCATCGGCATGATGGCCTGGTTGCTTTCGAACACCCCGGTCTTCAACAGGGTCGGGCCCGCAACGCTCGCCCTCTTCCCGTTCATCATCATGTTCCCGATCACGAGCATCTCCACCCTGCGCGAGCGTCGATCCGGCACCCTCGAAAAACTGCCCACCCTGCCGATCTCGAAACTCGACTACATTCTCGGCTACACCCTCGCCTTCGGCTTTCTCGCGATCCTGCAGGCAGCGATCGCCGTGGCGTTTGCGGTCTGGGTGTGCGGACTCACCATCACGGGTTCAATCGGGCTGCTTCTCCTGGTCGCTCTCGCCGATGCCGTCCTCGGCACGACGCTTGGACTGTCGGCGAGCGCCTTCGCGCGGACGGAATTCCAGGTGGTGCAGTTTATGCCGGCGCTGATTTTCCCCCAGGTGCTGCTCGGCTCGATCACGCTGAGGCGTCGCAGGTCCTAGTCGCGCGGCCATAATGTCCGCGAGGCGCGCCCCGCTCGGCATCGGCCCGTTGCCGGTCAGCGCCAGCCGGGCAGCCAGTAGTGGAGTCGGGCGAAGATCTCCGGCACCTGCATGCCGGTCCAGACCGGATAGAAGAAGGCGCTGAGCAGCACTACGAAGACCAGGAACACCGCCACCACTCCGATCCCACGGGTTCGGCGGTAGCTAGAGTCGTCCCGTCGGCCGAGGATCAGTCCGATTACGAAGACGAGACCGAGGATCATGTAGGGCTCGAACACGATCGCGTAGAACTGGAAGATGGTGCGGTTGGAATAGAGGAGCCACGGCAGGTAGCCGGCGACAATTCCCATGAGGATGAGCCCGACTCGCCACTCCCGATAGCGCACGAGACGGTAGACGAGGTAGAACAATGCGGCGGTCGCGGCCCACCACAGGATCGGATTAGCGATGGACGTGACGTATTCCGCGCAACTCGAGAAGCTGCATCCGCCCTGTCCGGTGGTTTGGCCGACGTAGTAGAAGGCCGTGGGGCGCAGTAGGAAGAGCCAGCTGAAGGGGTTCGCCGAGTAGGGGTGGGCGCTGTGTTCACCGACATTGAAGTCGTACACGCTGGATTGGTAGTGGAGGAAACTCTGCACCGAGCGCGGCACCCGGGAGAAGAGCCCGGTGGCGGCATTGCCGGGCACTTCCGCCCAGTTGCGGAAATAGCCGTCTTTGGTGACGAACCACCCGATCCAGCTGGCGAGATAGGTGGCGAGCGCGACAGGGATGGTGAGCAGGAAGGTGACCGGACCCTGCTTGAAGATCGTGCCGCTGATGAAGAAGGGGATCCCCGCCGCGCGCCTGGCCACGGCATCCACGACCAGGGAGTAGATGGCGAAGGCGGCAAGGAAGTAGAGCCCGTTCCACTTGACGGCGGTGGCCGCTCCGAACAGGATGCCCGCGGTGAGAAGCCAGGGCCGCCACCAGATCGCCGGTCCCCAGTCGATTCCGCGGCCGGCATCCGCTCGACGTGCGAGCCAGAGCGACAGGCGTGCCGTGCTCTGCGCACGGTCGAGAAGCACAGCCCCGAAACCGAGCAGGGTGAAAATCATCACGAAATTGTCGAGCAGTGCGGTTCGCGACATCACGATCGCGTGCCCGTCGATCGCGAACAGCCCGCCGGCGATGGTGGCGAGCAGCGTCGAGTTGAAGAGTGTGCGAGCGATGATCGCCAGCAGGAAGACGGCGAGCACGCCGACGATTGCGGTGCTGATGCGCCAGCCGACCGTGTCTTGGGCGCCGAAGACCCGCAGGCCGAGAGAGATCATCCATTTGCCGAGCGGCGGATGCGCGACATACGACCCGCTCGAGGTGAAGATGTTGACATTGCCGGCATTGAAGGCCCGGTCGGCGTTCTCGGGCCAGGAGGCCTCGTAGCCGAGGTGCAGAAGCGTCCAGGCATCCTTCACGTAGAAGGTTTCGTCGAAGACGAGCGAACGAGGGTCACCGAGACGCACGAGGCGAAGCACCGCGGCGAGCAGAGTCACTGCGATCGGGCCGCCCCAGTACCAGAGTCGCTGGGCGCCGGGACGAACGAGAAGCCGGCCCCACCAGGTATCGAGCCGTGTGCCGGTCGATTCGACCCGTTCCGGCGAACGCGCTGCCGCCGCCGGCGCACCGACTACGGCGTCGAAGTCGCCGTCGAGTCTGGTCACAGGTGCAATGCTAACGAGGCTTCGCTGCAAGGATGGACAGGTGATCATCCTCGCAGCGACTCCGATCGGCAA
>Ga0209511_1004524_pt1 | contig 10037 bp, 8 predicted proteins | sample SSSSmetaG_FD_184141 | JGI IMG/M metagenome (GOLD analysis project Ga0209511, IMG submission 184141) | Glacier valley bacterial and archeal communities from Borup Fiord, Nunavut, Canada, to study Microbial Dark Matter (Phase II) - ​SSSS... | ecosystem: Environmental > Aquatic > Freshwater > Ice >... | reverse complement strand
CCGCGGCCGTGAGTTGCGTGGCCGAGCCGAACGTGGTGGCCAGGGCCGCGCCGTTGAAGTTCACCACCGACGTGCTGATGAAGCCCGTGCCGTTCACCGTCAACGCGAAGGCCGCGCTGCCGGCCACCGCCGTGGCCGGCGCCAGCGAAGCAATGGTCGGCACCGGGTTGTCAGGAATGAAGGTGAAAGTACCCGCGCTGGTGGCGGTGCCGCCGGCCGTGGTCACGGCGATGGTGCCCGAAGTAGCCGAGGCCGGCACCACGAAGGTGATGGTCGTGGCATTGACCACCGTGAAGCCGGTAATGGCCGCGCCGTTTAAAGTCACAGCCGTGGCGCCCGTGAAATCCGTTCCGGTAACCGTGACGGTGGCGCCGGTGGCCCCGCTGGTGGGCGAGAAGCTGGTGATGGTGGGCGCGGGAGTGGCAGCGCTCACAGTGCCGGTTACGGCCACGTTTTGCGCGGTGGCGCCCGCGCTGGTCACGGCCACGTTGCCGGCAAACGAACCGGCGGTGGCGCCGGTCAGGCGCACGTACACCGGGGTACTGGCGGCCGTGCCGCCCGTCTGGGCCACGGTGGCCGTAGCGGCGAAACCGGTGGTCGCGCTCAGCGACACCTCGTAGCCGGCCGGAGCCGTAACGGTGATGCTGGCCGTGAGCGACGAACCGCCCACGGTCACGGTTTGGGTGGCCGACGGCGTGCCCGCCGTGGTGGCGAAGGCCGCGAGGGTGGCCGGGGTGGCCGTGACGGTGGGCGTAGCGGCATTGCAGCCGGCGTTTAGAGGGGTGTCGGTGACGGTGAGCACCACGGCAGTGGTGCCGCCGGCGGGGTTCATCGTGTTGGCACCCGAAGGCCATACGCCGTCGGCGTCGGTGTTGCAGTTTAGCACCGCGCCGCTCACGATGCTGCGTTCCTCGACGCGGCGCACGCCCGTAGCCAAGGTATTGGGCAGGACGGTGGTGTAATCGCCGGCGGCGGTGCTGTAGGTATAGGCATTGGCGCCGGTTTGAGTGGTGCCGGTGGTAATGCCCACGGCTTCAACCAGGGCTCCGCCGACCGGCCGGCCCGTGCCGGCAGTGTTGTCGTAGGTAAACACGAGGTCTTTGGGCGTGGCCGACGAGGAACCGGTGAGCAGCGTGCCGTTGTTGGCGCCGGCCGCGGGCGCGTAGTTCAGCACGGCGGCGCCCTGGTTCAGGGCGCGCCGGGAGATGGTGGTGGGCGTGGCGTCGGGGGCCAGGATGATGACCGGGAACACCACGTTGCCGGCCGTGACGAAGCGGGCGTTGGACGAGTTCACGAACCCAAACCAGCCGGTGTAGGCCCCGGCGGCGTTGGTGGTGAATGTGGCGTAGCTGCCGGCCGTGCTCAGGCTACCCGTCGAGACGGTGGTGTAGGTGGTGGCCGCGGCGGTGGCGCCGGGGTTAATCAGCAACAGCACGCCCGCCGCGCCCGTGGCCCCAAAATCGGCGGCGGTGGCGGCTTGCGTGTAGTAGCGGTAGGGGGTGTTCGCGGTCAGGTTGGTCACCGTGGCCCGGAATACGAAGGCCAGCCGCGGGCCGGGGTTGGTGGCGGTACCCGAGTTGTTGCCGCTGCTGAGGTACTGCGGCACCACTACCCCGGTAAAATCGGCCTGGGTGATGTTTTGCGCGCGGCCCAGTTGGGGCCACAATAGTAGAAGCGCAGCCAAGCCGGTAAGCAGCCGCGTAGAGAAAAAGTGCTTCATAAAAGGTTGGGTAAATGAAAAAGTGGAAAGATGAAACGGGATGGGTAAAAACGGAATGGGGTTAATACAGAACTCCAAAGATAGCGGCGTCCGGTGGGCCCGGCAGGTTATGGAATCATGACGCCCAACGGCCGCAATAGGTTGCTCCCGGCTACTCCCACAAAGGATAATGTTCGAGGTGCACTTCCTGCTCAAAAAAGAGGCGCGTGCTTTCCTCGAACGAGCGGGTGAAGTCCGACACGTAGAAGTGGTGGGCGGGCGGCGGGGCCGCGGCGGGCGCCAGCAGGCCGTGGGCCGCCAGGTAGGCTTCGGCGTCGGCCGCCACCACGTCGGAGGCGTCGAGCACGTCGACCCGGCCGCGGTAGTACCCGGCAATCTGGTCCTTGATGAGCGGGTAGTGCGTGCAGGCCAGGACCAGGGCGTCGATGTCGGCCAGCGCGGGGGTGCCCAGGTACGCGCCGATGATGTCGTCGCTGATGGCGTTTTTGAAGAAGCCTTCTTCTATCATCGGCACCAGCAGCGGGGTGGCCAACGACTGCAGCTCCACGCCCGCGTCGAGCGCGTCGACCTTCTTTTTGTACACGTTGGAATTCACCGTTTGCTTGGTGCCGATGAGGCCCACCCGGCGGCCGGCGTAGGCCCGGCCCAGGTGCGCCACAATGGGGTCGATGACGTTCAGCACCCGCGCCTTGGAGCCCACGTATTCGCGCACCAGCTCGAAGGCCGCGGCCGAGGCCGAGTTGCAGGCAATCATAATCAGCTTGCAGTGCTGGCGCAGCAACAGGTCGCAAATCTTGACGGAATAGGCCTGGATGGCGGCGGCGCTCTTGTCGCCGTAGGGCAGGTGGGCGGTGTCGCCGAAGTACACGATGCGCTCGTGGGGCAGGCGCCGCGCCACGGCCCGCGCCACGGTGAGCCCGCCGATGCCGGAGTCGAACATGCCAATGGGCCGGGTGTCGGAAGCAGCCGGGGCGGCCGGGGCGGGGGCAACTGGGGTCATGCGGCAAAGGTAGCGGCGGCCCGCCGCTGGGCCCGGTCCGCCGGGGCGGGCGCCACCCCAACCCGGCGCGGACCGCGCCGCGCCGTCGGCCCCGTTCGCCGCTTATTATTAAACCTTGCTATATTTCTGCCCGGTTTCCGATTCCTGTAGCGCATGAGCACCATTTTAGCCGAAATTGACCACGCCCTGGCCGCGCACGACGCCCGCCGCGGCCGCCCCGTGGCCATTTACCTCGGCGAGCGCAAGCTCACCCAGCTCACCCTCGACGCCGCCCGCGCCACCCTGCCCGAACTCAGCACCGACGCCGGCCGCCCCCTCGCCTACCGCAACCTCGAGCTGCTGCGCGACGAAGTGGACGTGGACGGCCTGCGGGTTATCTGAACCGCGGGTTTACAGCAGCGGGCGCAGCACGGCCCACACCGTGCGGGCCACGATGCGGTGCCCGGCCGGCGTGGGGTGAATGCCGTCGGCCTGGTTCAGGCGGCGGTCGCCGCCCACGCCGTTGAGCAGGAAGGGAATGAGGACGAGGCGGTTCTTGGTGGCTATTTGTTGGTAGAGGGCCTTGAAATCCTGCGCGTAAGCCTGGCCCAGGTTGGGCGGAATCTGCATGCCGGCCAGCACAATTTGGGCGCCGGGGCTGCGCCGCCGCACCGTGTCGATGATGCCCTGCAGGTTTTCGCGGGTGGCGGCGAGGGGCAGGCCGCGCAGGCCGTCGTTGGCGCCCAGCTCCAGCACGAACACGGCCACCGGCTGGCGCAGAATCCAGCCCACGCGGCTGCGGCCGCCGGCGGTGGTTTCGCCGCTCAGCCCCGCGTTGACGACTTCGTAGCCGAGCTTGAGCGAGTCGATTTTATCGCCCACCAGCGCGGGAAAGGCCTCTTCGGGCTCGACGCCGTAGCCGGCCGTGAGGCTGTTGCCGAAGAACAACAGGCGCTTGGTGGCGGTGGCCGGCCGGGCCGACGCGGCGGCGGCGGCGGGCGGGACTGAAGTGGCCGCTTTCTCGGCCGTGGGGCTGGTATTGCAGCCCGCGAGGGCCAGCCCTAACAAGGCGACTAGGGGCAAATGGAGGAATTTCATGGCAAGGAGGTGGGGCACGAAACCGACAAGCCGGAAAACATGCCGGCGGTTTTCACGTCTTGGAGGTAACGAACAGCGGGCGGCGCGGTTGTGCGACGGGTGGTTGGCGAAATGCATACTTGCGTTTCAGCGGCCGCGCCACCGCACCGATTACCGTTCAACGCCAAGACGCAAATATGCGGCTTGGCCCCTTAGTCCATGAGCATTCTTCGCGTCGATACCCTCACCAAAACCTACCTCAGCGCCGGCCAGGCCCTCACGGTGCTGCACGAAGTCAGCTTCGACCTGCAGGCCGGCGACACGTTCGCCATCGTCGGGCCCTCGGGCTCGGGCAAAACCACGCTGCTGGGCCTCTGCGCCGGGCTCGACCGCGCCACCTCGGGCAGCGTGTGGCTCAACGGCATTCGGCTCGATGAGCTGGACGAGGACGCGCGCGCCGCCGTGCGCAACCAGCACGTGGGCTTTATTTTCCAGAATTTCCAGCTCCTGCCCACCCTCACGGCCCTCGAAAACGTGCTGGTGCCGCTGGAGCTGCGCGGGCAGCGCGGCGCGGCCAACACGGCCCTGGCCCTGCTCGCCCGGGTGGGCCTGGCCGACCGCGCCCACCACTACCCGGCCCAGCTCTCGGGCGGCGAGCAGCAGCGCGTGAGCCTGGCCCGCGCCTTCGCCAACCGCCCCGCCGTGCTCTTCGCCGACGAGCCCACCGGCAACCTCGACCCCGACACCGCCGAACGCGTCGTGAACCTGCTCTTCGAGCTCAACCGCGAAGCCGGCACCACCCTGGTGCTGGTGACCCACGACCTGGAGCTGGCCGCCAAAACCCAGCGCACGCTGCGGCTGCGCGGCGGCCGGGTGGTGGAACCGGCAGTGGTGGGTTGAACGAACACTCCCCTCCTTACCAAGGAGGGGACATTTTCGCTGAGCGAAAATTGGGGTGGTGGCGGGCGTTGAACGATGCCCGAACCACCCCGCCAGTCGTTCAGCGCCCCCAACCACCCCCGTCCGAACCTTTGGTTCGAACCTTTCCTCCTTGGTAAGGAGGGGAGTTGCTTGCCTTACATCCTAATTATATGACTAGTACTTCCTGGCTCTTCCGCATGGCGTGGCGCGACAGCCGCCGCAGCCGGGCGCGGCTGCTGCTGTTCATGGCCAGCATCGTGCTGGGCATCGCGGCGCTGGTGGGCATCAACTCCTTTGGCGACAACCTGGCCCGCAGCATCAGCGAGCAGGCGCGGGAGCTGCTCGGGGCCGATTTGGTGCTGAGCGCCAACCAGCCCTTTGCCCCCAAGCTGGAGCCGGCACTGGCCCGGCTCGGCACGGCCCAAACCCGGGAGGTCTCCTTTGCCTCGCTGGTGCAGTTCCGGCCGGGCCGGGGCACGCGGCTGGCCCAGGTGCGGGCGCGGGACGGCGGCTTTTTCTACGGCGATTGGGACACCGAACCCAGGGCCGCCGCCCGGCGCTTCGCCGACGCCGCAGCGGCGCCCGGCGCGCTGGTCGACGACGCGCTGCTGGTCCAGTTCGGGGCCAAAATCGGCGATTCGGTGCAGGTGGGGCGGGTCACGCTGCCCATCACCGGGCGGGTGCGGAAGACGCCAGGGCAGGCCGGCATCGCCACGGCGGTGGCCCCCACGGTGTTTGTGCCCCTGGCCCAGGTGGCGGCCACCGGCCTGGTGCAGCGCGGCAGCCGGGTGCAGTACAAGCGCAGCTACCGCTTCGCGCCGGGCACCAACGTGGCGGCCCTCCTCAAGCCCCTGCAAGCCCGCCTCGACGCGGCCGATATCGACGCCGACACCGTGGCCAGCCGCCAGCAGCAAACCGGCCGCGCCTTCGCCGACCTCACCCGCTACCTGGGCCTGGTGGCCTTTGTGGCGCTGCTGCTGGGCTGCGTGGGCGTGGCCAGCGCCGTGAACCTGTACGTGCGCGAAAAGCTGGCCGCCGTGGCGGTATTGCGCTGCCTGGGCGCCAGCGGCCGGCAGGCGCTGCTCATTTATTTGATTCAAACGGCCGGCCTGGGGCTGGTGGGCGCGGTGCTGGGCGCGGGCCTGGGCGCGGCCGTGCAGGGGCTGCTGCCGCGGGTGCTCGGCGATTTCCTGCCGGTGGCCATCAGCGTAAGCGTGTCGTGGCCTTCGATACTAACCGGCCTGCTCACGGGGCTGCTCATGGCGGTGCTCTTTGCCCTGCTGCCGCTGCTCAGCATCCGGCGCGTCTCGCCGCTGCGGGTGCTGCGGGCGGCGTTTGAGGACGACACCGCCGCGCCCGACCCGGTGCGGGGCCTCGTGATGGGGGTAATCGGCGTGTTTGTGCTGGCTTTCGCCTACGGGCAAACGCGGGACTGGAAGCTCACCCTGGGCTTTGGGGCGGGGCTGCTGGCGGCGTTTGCGGCGCTGGCCGGCCTGGGCCGCCTGCTGATGGGGGCGGTGCGGCGCTTTTTCCCCGCCGGCTGGGGCTACGTGTGGCGGCAGGGCCTGGCCAATCTGTACCGCCCGCAGAACCAGACGCTCACGCTGGTCACGTCCATCGGGCTGGGCACGTTTTTGCTGGCCACGCTCTTCCTCACCCAGGCCCTGCTGCTGGGCCGGGTGCAGGTGGCCGGGCAGAAATCGGCGGCCAACCTCGTGCTCTTCGACATTCAGCCCGGGCAGCGCGCCGGCGTGGAGGCCCTGCTGACCGCCCAGCAGCTGCCCGTGCTCCAGCGCGTGCCCATCGTGACGATGCGCCTGACGGCCATCAACCGCCGCTCGGTGTCGGCCATCAAGAAGGACACGGCCCGCGGCATCCCCGCCTGGGCCCTCACCCGCGAGTACCGCGTGACCTACCGCGACTCGCTGAACTCGTCGGAAAAGCTGGCCGCCGGCACCCGGCCCACCCTGGGCCCCGACGGCATCCCGCGCATCTCCGTCGAAACCGGCTACCTGGAACGCGTCAAGCTCAAGCTTGGCGACACCCTTGATTTCAACGTGCAGGGCCTGCCCCTGCGCACCGTCATCGGCGGCACCCGCGACATCGACCGCAGCCGGGTGCAGCCCAGCTTCCTGGTGGTGTTTCCAGCCGGCGTGCTCGAAACGGCCCCGCAGTTCCAGGTGGTGCTCACGCGCACGGGCAGCACGGCCGCGCTGGCCGCCGTCGAGCAGCAGCTCGTGCGGCAGTTCCCCAACGTGTCGGCCATCGACCTGGGCCTGATTCTAACCACCCTGAACGACATCGTGGACAAAATTTCCTTCGTCATTCGCTTCATGGCCGGCTTCAGCATCCTCACCGGGTTGCTGGTCCTCAGTAGCTCGGTGGTCATCAGCCGCTACCAACGGGTGCGCGAAAGCGTGCTGCTGCGCACGCTGGGCGCCAGCCGGGCGCAGATTCTGCGCATCACGCTGGTCGAATACGGCCTGCTGGGGCTGCTGGCGGCGCTGGCCGGCATCGCGCTGGCGGTGCTGGCGGCCTGGGCCCTGGCCGTGTGGGTGTTCGAGGCCAGCTTCGGGCCGGCGGTGCTCCCGCTGTTGGGGCTGGCGGCGCTGGTCACGGCCCTCACGGCCGGCATTGGCCTGCTCAACAGCCGCGACGTGCTGCGCCGCTCGCCGCTGGAGGTGCTGCGGGCCGAGGGGTGAGCCAGGGGTTGGAATTGAAAGGCAATTTATCAGCCAGCCGGCAAACCGTGCGGTGCCCACCAGCGGCCTCTTGCACCTGAATCTGCTGCCCTGGCAGCGGCCCCGGCCGCTCGCGTTGCCAAGAAAGGTTGGGCCACTCGGGGCGCTCGTAGCTGTTATGGCCATTCGCCGCATAACCTGCGACTATTCCAATATTTATGCTCCGCACTGACCAGAATACCTACTACGCATACTGGAATTAAATTCTGTATCGCGTACATTTACAACATGGCCGTGACTGTTATCGAGGAAGAAGTCATCACCAGCTATGGCCGCAAGAATGCCCAGGCGCGGGAAGCGTTGAAGGTGTGGTTTGCCCAGGTGCAGCTTTGCACGTGGACAAACCACAACGATTTACTAGCCGACTTTGCCACGGCAGACTACATCGGCCAGGGCCGCTACGTGTTTGACATCAAAGGCAACCTCTATCGGCTGGTGGCCTCAGTACTGTCCTCGCTACAAACCGTGGATATCCGCCGCATCATGACCCATGCAGATTACAGCAAGTTCAACCGGAAGCAATTGCAAGCCCTTTGAGCGCTGTCTTACATTAATCCTCAACCCTATGTACCTGACCACCGAAGCCGAACACAAAGCGGCCATCAAAGAATTTCGGGCCTTGGCCACCGATGAAACGGCCAACCGCACCCGCCTGCTTCTGCTGCGCGATGCCATCCATGACTACGAGGAGGCCCACGGCCACAACCCCGGCCCGCCCACTACTGTGGCAGGACGGCTGCAAGTCGAAATGTTCCGGCGCCACCTAAAGCAAAAGCAACTCGCGCAGCTACTGGAAGTGGGCGAGTCGCGGCTCAGCGAGGTGCTGCGGGGCCGGCGGCCGGCCAACGTCGATTTCCTGCGGCGCATGTACCGAAAGCTCGGCATCCCGGCCGAGGAAGTGTTGGAATTGACGGCTTAGCGGACGGGTAAGTGCAGGCTGCGCCTTCGCCCCTACCTTGACGGGGAGTGGCGGGCGCCGCGGGAGGGACGGCGAGCCTACGCTACCAACAAAATGCCGCTAAGGGTTTGTTTGGCCGAAGTGGAACGTGGCGTTGATAGCTGACACCGGTGTCAGCCCATAGCTGATGCCTTGTTCCTGGTAGCTTCGGCCAAACACGCCATACACCGGACCAGTAAAACTCGATGAGCTGCGATAATACCCAATAGAATAGGCTGATTCAAATGAGATTGAAAATTGCGAACTCACAAAATATTTTATGCCGGCCAAGGGCGACACACCCGCACTGAAGGAATGATAGGTATTGGAAGTAGCATCAGGGACAGTGCGGCCGTTGCGAATGGTACCCGAATCGGAGATGGTGTTGTAGCGAGCAAATACATCATACCCATAAAATAGCTGAAACCGACCCAACTGGCGCTGCCACTCATAGCCAATCCCCGCTCCGATTGAGAAGCTATTGTTGCTTTTGGGAAAATAATAGTTGACTGAACCTGAGTTGTTGTTGAATTGTACGGAATCCTTCGAAGTCTGCGAGAATCCACCGCCGAGGTAGAGTTGGGCCCGGTACGCTCCTTTACGTACCGGGATATTGGTGGCATTCACAACCGATTCGTTCTTGCGGAACATTAGACGGGTCGAGCGGGTGTTCGCAAACGTGTATACCCCGTTGTACACTGAGCCGTAGCCGTAGGCACCAAGGCCGTTTCCGGAACCAAAGGCAGTGTTCCCGTAATAACCCGTGGCGTACACTTGGTAAAAAGAGGGCAGGACAAAGGATGCGTCCACGCTGGCATCCCATTGATAGCGCTCAAACCCAGTTGATTTTGCCGGCTTGGCCAATGACGTTTTTCTGGAATAGAAACTTGAATCAGCCTCCCCGCCGAACGAGTGCGTTTTTGCGCAAAGACTAACAATTGTAAGCAGTTGGAATGCAAGCAGGAGTAGATATTTCATGTAATTCATTTTGTGAAAAAGCAAAACTAAGCCCGAGTAGAAAACCAACGTGATAGGACCTGGTAAATTGTGAGAGGCGATATGGCTTCACTCACAGGCTCACTTCCCCATCAATTAAAGCCCAACCCCGCCCGCCCCGGCCGTACCTTTGCGGCCTATGAATCTGTTATTCGTCGAGTGAAGTGGGGCCACTCGGGGCGCTCATAGTTGGACATAATTATTTGTCCGGATTGGGTCTTCGCCACCGCCGCGACGGGGCGTGTCGGGGGCCGCGGGAGGGGCTGAAGTAACGGCTGCGTTTCACCTTCTGGCTTTAACTTGCCCACATGAAACACTGGCAAATAAATCAATGGGTGCCGGCATTAGCTGCGGTGTGTATGATTGGATGTCAACAAAACACATCTAAAAGCTCTTTTTTTGACAAGCTCGATGGTATCGGCGGTGTCAGTGAGTCAATCAGCCAGTCTTGACAACTAGGACTTTTATTACGACCACTCCGCTGCAAGCCTGCCCATTTGGTATTAGGTGATTCTGTAGATATAAACATCCAAAGAAGCGTATTTGGAGAAAGGTGAGGTGGTCGGGTGAAACAGGAGAGAGTTGGGTGGTAACTTCCCAACCCCATGGAAAAAGCTCCACCGACCAAACGGCCGCGTTATGATGCGGCCTTCCGCGCCGAAGCCC
>Ga0209511_1004523_pt1 | contig 10039 bp, 8 predicted proteins | sample SSSSmetaG_FD_184141 | JGI IMG/M metagenome (GOLD analysis project Ga0209511, IMG submission 184141) | Glacier valley bacterial and archeal communities from Borup Fiord, Nunavut, Canada, to study Microbial Dark Matter (Phase II) - ​SSSS... | ecosystem: Environmental > Aquatic > Freshwater > Ice >... | reverse complement strand
AAACAAGAAACAAGAAACAAGAAACAAGAAACAAGAAACAAGAAACAAGAAACAAGAAACAAGAAACAAGAAACAAGAAACAAGAAACAAGAAACAAGAAACAAGAAACAAGAAACAAGAAACCCATGAACCTCCTCCACAAAGCCGCCTTGCTGCTGGCGGGCACGGCGGCGCTGGCCGCCTGCCGCAAAGACGACCCCGGCCTGAGCGGGACCGTGCCCGCGCCGGGCTTCACGGTGGCGCTCAACACGAGCCAGTACCCGGTGGTGGCGACGTTCACCAACACGACCACCGATGCGTTTCTGTATCAGTGGGACTTTGGCGACGGCTCGCCGCTGGAAAAAGGCCCCAACCCGACCCACGTCTATCGGCTGCCGGGCACCTACCGGGTGCAGCTGACGGCGGCCGGGCGGGGCGGCTCGGCCATCGCGCCCCAGCAGGCGGTGCCCATTCCGAGCATTTGCGGCAACGCGGCCTTTGGCGTCATCGCGGCCTGCGCCGGCAACGGGGCCACCAGCTGGACGCTCTCGCCCCAGCCAGGCGCGGTGGTGCGGCTCTCGGCCAGCGGGGCGGTGCTCGCGACTTCGGGCGTGCTCAACGCCTGCCAGCTCGACGACCAGTTCTCGTTTACCAGCAGCTTCGTCTACAGCTACGATGCCGGGGCGGGCACCTTCGCCGGCGGCACCTGCGGCCCGGCCCTGAGCGGCAGCTCCGACTTCGTGTATCGGCCCAACGGGGCGCTGGGGCAAATCGTGTTGCAGCGCAACAAAGCCTTTATCGGCCTGCCCGATTCGGTGGTGAACAAGACCTACGACATCGTGGAGGCCAGCGCCACCCGTCTGCGCCTGCAGGGCACCAACCCCGATGGCAGCCGCACGGTGACCACGTTCGTGCCCCAGCTTTCGGCCCTGGACCGGGCCAAGCAGTTGCTGACCGGCGGCTCGACCCGCACCTGGGTGCTCGACAACACGGTGGCCGCGACCATCACGGTGGGCACCGAGGCCAGCCCGGCGAGCTACTTCCCCGGCGGGGCGCTGGGCAGCCTGCCCGACTGCCAGGCCGACGACGAATTCACCTTCACCGCCGGCAACAACTTCACGTATGATGCCAAGGCCCAGACGTTTGTGGCGGGCGTATTTGCCTGCCAGGCCCCGCGCTCCGACGCGGCTCCGTACACGTTTGGGCCGGCCACCGGCACCGGGCTGGCCCAGTTCGTGCTGACTAAGCCGGGCTTGTTCATCGGCGTGACCGACGCGCCGACCAGCCGCACCTACCGTATCCTCTCGATTGATGACAAAAACATGGTGCTGCGCGCCGGCCTGCCCAACGACGACCCGCTGTTCACCATCAAGCTGCGCGTGAAGTAATTGTTTTTCAGTGGTTAGTCGAGCCGTACTTAACTAACCATTAACCACTAATCACTAATCACTAACCCTCTATCCACCATGTTTACTTTCTCCCTTTTGTGGCGCGGACTGGCGAGCCTGAGCCTGTTGCTGACCCTGTTGCTGACCGCGACCGGCTGCACCCAGGAGCCGCCCGGCCCGATTATCAGCGCCGACCGGGGCAGCAGCGGCAGCACGGCCGTCAATGCCGATGCCCGGCCCCTGGCCGCCTACGACCAGCTTGTCTGGAGCGACGAGTTCGACGCGAGCAGCCTCGACCTGACCAAGTGGAGCTACGAAGTGCGCGACGTGTGGTTCAACAACGAGCTGCAAGCGACGACCAACTCGCGCAACAACGTGACGCTGCTCAACGGCAACCTCCAAATCACGGCCTTGCAGCAGGCGCTCAACGGCCGTACCTACACGTCGGGGCGCATCGTCACCAAGGGCAAGCAGAGCTTCACGTTCGGGCGCATCGACGTGCGCGCCCGGCTACCCAAGGGCAAAGGCCTCTGGCCGGCCATCTGGATGCTGGGAGCCAACGACAGCCAGGTGAGCTGGCCAGCCTGCGGCGAAATCGACATCATGGAGCTGCGCGGCAGCAACCCGCGCACGGTGCTCAGCACGATGCACTTCGGCCTGGCCCCGGCCAGCGCCCAGTACAAGGGCAGCAATTACACGCTGCCGTCCACGGTGGGCGGCGATTTCAGCACCGACTTCCACGTGTTCAGCGTGGTGCGCAGCCTGAACAAAATTGAGTTCTACGTCGATAACGTGCCGTCCTACACCTTCACCGCGAACGATGCCTCGCCCTACGCCTTCAACAACCCGTTCTACCTGATTCTGAACGTGGCCGTGGGCGGCGATTTCGACGGTAACCCCGACGCGAACACGACTTTCCCGCAGACCATGCAGGTGGATTATGTGAAGTTTTTTCAGTATAAGTAATCAGCTGGCTTACGGCCGGGCCGCGTGGCCCGGCCGGTCTTTTTCCCTTTTCAACCTGTTTCTTTTATGAAGATTTTTACGAAGCTGCTGCTGGCCGCTGGGTTGGCTCTGCTGGGCGGCCGCGCGGCCTCAGCCCAGGTGCTGTACGACAATTTCGAGAGCACCCGCCTGGTATCGTACCCCGTGGTAGAGGGCACCCTGGTGCAAACGGCCGCCAACCCTGGTACTAATGCCGTGAACGGCAGCACCACCTGCGGGGCCTACACCCGTAATGCCACCCCGCCCTACGCCGTGCTGGTGGTGAAGCCCAACAACGCCCGCATGGCCGACGTGGCCGCTTACGTGGCCGGCACCAAACGCATTACACTCAAGTTTCGCAGCCCGGCGGCTGGCATCCTCGTGCAGGTTGTCTTGCAAAACAGCGCCAAGTCGAACGCGCTGCCCTATCCGGCTGGTAAGCTCGGGGGCGAATTCAGCGCTACCACCACCGTGGCCAACGCCTGGGAAACCCTGACCTTCACGTTCCAGGCCGCCGGTACGGGCAATTTCGACCCCACGGTTACCTCAGCCGACATCGACCAGCTGGTGTTGCAGGTAGCCCCCGGCTCGGCCACCACCGGCACCTTCTACCTCGATGACCTGACCGGGCCGGAGCTGTTGGCCACCCCGCCGCCGCCCGTGGCCGGCCAGGCCGTGAGCCAGCTCTACGACAACTACGAAGGTGTTCGCGCCGTGAAGTACATCTCCTACAAATCGTCGGGCGGGATTAAACTCGACACCCTCAACAACGCCCCCAGCGCCGCCAACAACAGCGCCCGCGTGTTGCGCTACACCCGCTCCACGAACCAGTACGATGCCTTGGTAGTCCAGCCAAAAGGGGCCCCGCTGGCCGACGTAACGGCTTTCAAGAGCAATACGCTGCGCATGACCATGAAGGTGTTCAGTCCGGCTCCGGGCATCCTGTTCCAGATTACCCTGCAGGACTCGACGGTGGCGAACGGCTCTAATTACCCAGCGGGCCGCAACTCGGAATACCAGGCCACTACTACCGCCACCAACGCCTGGGAAACCCTGACTTTCAGCTTTACCAACGCCCCCAGTGCTACCCCCAATACTGGCCTGAACGAGATTGTGCTGCTGATTTCGCCCAACACTACGGCCAAGCGCAAGGTGTACATTGATGACTGGATCGGGCCGAGCCTGACCAACTACGTGGTTACCGCCACCCGCACCGCACAAACGACTGCCGCCGCCTTCGCGCCCGCCTACCCCAACCCTACTTCGGGCCTTACCCAGCTGCCTTACCAGCTGCAAAGCCCAGCCGTGGTGAGCCTGGCCGTGTATGACATCACGGGTCGGCGCGTGGCACAGGTACTCGATGGTCAGCCTCAGTCGGCTGGTTCCCACCTCGCCGAGCTAAATGCCGCCGGCCTCGCCCCCGGCCTCTACACCTGCCGCCTGGTCGTGAACGGCACCGCCCTGAGCCGGCAGCTGAGCGTAGAGTAAAATGGGTTGAAAATCTGGCTTTAATCAAAAACACCCGCCGGTTGTCGGCGGGTGTTTTTCGTTGTGGACCGCTGACCGGACACTACGCTATCAGCTTCGCCACCTCGGGCAACGACCCTAATGCCACGCCGGGAACAGTTCAGGCAAGCCGCCGCTGCTCGATGTAAGGTCTAATTAAAAGAAAAAAAGCCCGTTTCCAAGCTGGAAACGGGCTTTTTTGTAGCGGGGACTGGACTGCAACCTGCATTTCCAGGCTTACGTCATTCGGCCTCAAAATGCCCTCTTATTGCCTAAAAACGGCTTTTTACTTGTCATACAGTCGGGATAAGCAAGGGGAAGTACGATATGAATAGGTTTTTTTGTCCCATAAAGTGTCCCACGCGGGACAGCTTTGCTTACCTTTGGAACGGCAACCTCAAACCCGTTTCACATGGCAAAAATCTCCTACCTCCTGGTCGCGCCGGGCGCGAACAAGCCGACCCCCATCTTCGCTTTTTTGAGCTTCGCCGGGCGACGAGTGAAGGTGTACGCCAACCGCTCCATTCACCCCCGGCAGTGGGATGCCACGGAGCGCCGCGCCTTAACACGCGGCTACCCTCGCAACGGTGCCCTCAATGATTGGCTAGACCTGCTGGCCGAACGGCTTGCTGGCTGCTACGATGCCCACGCCGCTGCTGGCACCCAGCCCACGGCCGCCGAACTACGGGCGCTGTCCGAGACGGAAACGCCTGCGGACGAACCGGCCCCTACCCCAGCCGCGCCCGGCGGGTTTTTCTGGCACCGCTACGATGAATGGGTTGCCTACACCCGCGCCGCTGGCACCGTCCGCACGGCGCAAGCCCACGCCACGGCCGGGCGGCACCTACGGGAGTTTGCCGACGCGGGCGGCTACGCTATTGACTTTGACACGCTCACGCCCACCGTGGGCGACCGCTGGGCGGCCTATCTGTTGAACGTGGCTAAGCTGACCGATAACACCATCAACAAGCACCTGGGGCGGCTCAAAGCCTTTATGAAGTGGGCTAGTAAGCGGGGCTATACCGAAAGCACGGCCCTTGACCGGGTGAGCTGGGCACGGCGGGAGCCGGACGTAATAGCCCTGAGCGCCGCTGAGCTACGCGCCCTCGAATCCTTGCCGCTGGCCCCCGGCTCCCGGCTCGACAAGGCCCGCGCCTGGTTTCTACTGGCCTGCTACACAGGCTTGCGCTACTCCGACCTGGTGAGCATCCGCCCTCAGCACCTACGCCCCGCGACGGATAAACTCCCGGCTCACTTGCGCCTGACGGCTCAAAAAACCCGCGCTGTGGTAAATGTGCCCCTGAGCGCCGCCGCCCTGGGGCTGGTGAACCGGCTGCTGGCTGGGGAGTTGGCGAGCATCAAAAGCCAACCCATCACTAACCCCGTGCTGAACCGCTTTCTGAAAGAGTTGGGGCAGTTGGCGGGTATTGATTCGCCAGTCGAGGTTATTCGCTACCGGGGCGGGGTGGCCGACGTGCATACCTGCCCGAAGTACGAGAAGCTGACCGTCCACACGGCCCGGCGCACCTTCGTAACCCTGAATTTGGGCAAGGGTATGAGCGCCGAGTTCGTGATGAAGCTCACCGGGCACACCTCTTATAAGTCCTTTCAGCGGTACGTGAACCTGACCCCGCAACGGGTGGCCGAGGAATTTGCTAAGTTTCACGAAATGCCCCAGTAAGGCCATCAGCAGCGCAATATGACTAGAATAAACGACCTGAGGAACCCGAAACTATACGAGGCTTACGAATGCGTTGTGAACCTCTTTCTAAACGCTTGGCGAGATGACAGACCGGGCAGCAAAAACTATCAAAACGAATCCATTAGACTTTGGCGAGAGTTCAACGGACTGCTACATACGTTTCCCTCTTACACAGCAGAATTAGCTGACGCTTTTGCATTTGACATTCGCCGGGAACTTCGTCGGGTTGAGGAAAAAGCTACTAACTGGCAATCTTATGTTCACACCGATGAGGAAGGGAACTTGAAAGAAGCCTTTTCGCACACTGAACTCACTGCTTGGCTAATCGAACAGGAAAAAAAGCAGGAAGAAAAAATCACTGAATTACTTCACGGACCACTGCCCGAACTGCTTACGCAAGAGGGCGTTTCTAATGCTGACCATTATCGTATCCTTTATTACCGCCACAAAATTGCGGCTACCATTAGCCTGTACAAAGGAATTGTAGATGTTTACAGAAAAAACACTCCGGCTTCTTTTCCTCAGCACCGGGCATTGCCCAGCTATTACTTTTCCAGCGGAAAGCCACCACAGCCCCTTTCACCGTGGGAGCCGCTACTGATTGGTAACATGAAGCTGCCCGACTTTTTCAGGTTTTTGGCAGATTGTGGCCTCATAATCACCAGCGGAGAACTAACAGCACTTGGTCGGGGCGAAGACAGAATGAAGGCCCGCAAAGCGCCCTGGATAGGCACTTTGCGAGCGTTGATAGATGCTGGTTTGCTGGATAGCAACGCTGCGGCAATCTGTCGGGCGATGAGAGACCCAAGAGGACAAATAGGGGTATCGGTAAGCGAGAACGCCGTAAGAGACCAGAGCGCCAAAGCCGATACTTATTTCAGAACTGCTAACGACCGGCTGAAAGAGCTGGGTTTACTGCGGAAGTGAGTTTTTTCTGAGCCGCAAGGTTCCGCACTATCCAAGTCCGCCCTTTGCATCACCCGACCGGCACATACCCCCGGCGGGCCGATGCAAATGCAGGTTTTAAGCCCTGGGGTCGTAGTGGCTGACTACGCCCGATTACTTGAAGATGTCCGCGCCGTAGTGCGGCACGAACTAACCCACCACGCCCCGGCTCCCGTCCTGGCAGGCCCGCCGGCCGACGAGCTGCTGAGTGTCCGCGAGGCCGCCGAGATGCTGGGCGTAACGGTGCAAACCGTACACGAGCACAAGCGCCGGGGCTTGCTGATTTACCACAAGCTAGGTAGCCGTACTTATTTGAAGCGGGCCGACGTGCTAGGCGCGTTGCAAGCCCACCAGCGGAGCGGCAAGCCGGCCAAAAAGGCAAAGGCTTAGGTTCGGCTGGCTATGTACGACAACATCGGCCTGCGAATAGCCCTGCCCGCCAACGACCCCACCGCCGAGCAACGGCTCGCCGGCTCCGTGGCCTTTGCCGGCGCGGACGGGCTGCCCGACAAGCGGGGACGAATACGGGCTGACCATCGGGGGATGCGGCTCGACTACATTCCCGAAAGCCGGGTGCTGCTGCTGCGCGGGTCGCTCCACACCTTTGCCCACGGCGACAATCTGAGCCACTTCGCGCCCGCCGATGTAGCGGCGGCTTGTGCCGAGCTGGCGCAAGCGGTGGATATGCCGGCCGACCAGCTAACCGTAAACTGGCTGGAAGTGGGCCTGAACCTGCCAATTCCAGACAGCCCCCGTTCCTTCCTCGAAAGCCTCGCCAGCCACAAAAACAGCCCGTTCACGGCCCGCGACCCGCCCACCTGGGCCAGTCGGCCATTCGAGTACAATGCCCACCACGGCGCTTACCGGGTGAAATTTTACGACAAGGGCACCTACTCCCGCCGACAGGGCCGCCCCTTGCCGCCCAACGCCGCGCCCCACCTGCTACGCTACGAGCTGGTGTACAAGCAAAAACGGCCCATTGCCACGGTAACGGGCTTACTCACCCCTACCCTGGCCGACCTGCCCCGCCCGCCGGTAATGGCCGCGTTCGCGGCTCAGCTTCGCATTCATTGGAGCAAAACCAAGCGCCGCGACTACCTGAGCTATGCCAACCTTACGCTGGCTAACGCCGCCCTGCTGCACACCGCTACCGATGTTGCCTTTTGGCGGCAGATGCAAACCAGCCAGCCGCGCACTACCTACGCCCGCAACAAAGGCAAAGCAACTGCTCTGCTGCAAGAACGCGCCGAGGCCCACCCCTACGATGCTGTTTTCTATCGGGAATTGGAACGCCTGACTGCCCCAGGCTCCCCTGCCTGATGCTCAAATCTGGTGCCTTTTGCTGCGCTTGTAATCACCTGGTAACCGTCCTGGCTGGCCCCGCCCCGCGCCGCTGCCCTTCCTGTTCTGAAAGCTGCGGGCTGTCTGCGCTTGCCTACTTGGCAAAACCCCGCTTATACCCCCGTCAGCCGGTGCCTACTTTCTACCTAAAACCCGCTTAAAATGCTTCGTGGCCCTAAAGTGTATCCCGTTGATTTCTCGCTGTTTATTGCCCTATCCGAGCCGCAAGCACGGCGGCGCGTTTCCAAACGCTACCACTTGCCCAGCGGGGCTATTATAGTGCTCATAACCGTGGAAGCCCTGCGGCTGGTGGGTGGAATTGTCGCTACCCGTTCCCTGCACAACGCCAAGCTCATGTCGCCGAGCCTGCTTCGGAAGTACCTGGCCCTGCTGATAGCGGCGCGTTTGGTGGAACGCTACACCTGCCACCGCCGCCACCGCCTGCGGATGACGCTGGCCGGCATGGGGGTGGTCGGCGAGTACAGCCGATGGCTGCTGGGTGGGGCCAGGCAATACGTGCGGGAGCAAGCCATTAGCTAACCTGCCCCAAGCAAGCCTGAAAACCGGCCGCGTACTTGCGAACGCCGACCTACTCCTGGCCGTCAGCGGCCCCGCCGCCGGGGGGAAAGCGGTTTGCTAAAACCCGGTGGGGTCGAACGAAAGCCCCGGCCCCGCCCACGGCTGGCTAACCAAAGCTCGCGCTGACCGCCGCTGGGCCGGGGCCGGGGGGCTTGCCCCGCCTAGTGCCGAACGCCTGCCGCTGGCCGGTTCGGGGGTTGGGTAGCGCCTGAAAATTCATCCCTGAAAAACAATGTCGGCTAGGGGCTTACCCCCGACCGCCGGATAAGCAGCCCCCAACTCTGCGCGGCTGGCCGTAGCTTCAACCCTTCAACGCCTGTTTCTTGCCTCATGTCGCCTGCTGCTCACCTGCCTTCGCCCACCCAAGCCCAACAAGAGTTTACCCGCCTGCTGCGCGAGTTGTTTCAGCTTGACCAGTCCGACCTGGATTTTGGTATCTACCGCATTATGAAGCTGCGCGCCAAAGACGTAGAAGCCTTCATTACCGACGAGCTACCCCAAACCTTGCAAGCCGCCCGGCAGGAGCTGGCTACCCGTGGGCTGGACGACGTGCGGGCCGACCGCGACGAGGCCCGCCAACAGTTGCGGCAAAACTTCGGCCTTGACGTGGCTTCACCGGAAGCCGTAGCCACCCAGGAAACCCAACTCGGCGCGGTGCCCATTTTCCGCGACACCCTGGCCCGCTACCGCACCGCCCAAACCCAGCTCGACCAGGCGGCCCTGGCCGAAGACCTGGAACGCACCATTTACAACGACCTGTACCGCTTCTTTGCCCGCTACTACGACAGCGGCGACTTCGTGACCCAGCCCCGCGCCGGCGACGCGGCCTATATGCTGCCCTACAACGGCGAGGAAGTGAAGCTGTATTGGGCCAACCACGACCAGTATTACATCAAGACCGGCGAGAACTTCCGGCACTACCGCTTCGACGTGGGCCAGGTTGGCAACGCCGACGACCTGGCCCGCCTCACCGTGGAGTTTGAGCTGACCGATGCCGACACGGCCGCCGGCAACAACCTCAATAAGAAGGGCCGCGTGTTTTTGCCCGCTTCGCCCGACGACTACTTTCAGTTCGATGCCGCCGCCCGCCGCCTTACGCTGCGCTTCCGCTTCGCGGTGCCCACCGACGACGAGGCCGCCCGCTGGGGCAGCAAGCAGAGCGTAGCCAAAGACGACAAGGGCGTAAACGAGCGCATCCTGCTGGACGTGGGCGAGCGCATCCGGGCCACTGCTGATGCCTACCTGCTGGCCTTCTGGCAACGCCACACCCACGAGCGCGGCGGCCAGCCGGTCAATGCCCTGGTGTACCATTTGCACCGCTACACGCTGCCCAACCACTTCGACTACTTCATTCACCGCAACCTGGGCCGCTTTCTGGGGCAGGAGCTGGATTACTACCTCAAACACGAGCTGCTCGACCTGCAATTTCTGGGGGCCGATTGGAGCCGCCCGGCCCAACTGCAAGCCATGCAGCAGCAGCTACTGCGGGCCAGCGTAGTCCGCACCGTGGCCCTGCGCCTGGTGGCGTTTCTGCACGAGCTGGAAGAATACCAGCGCCACCTGTTCGAGAAGAAGAAGCTGGTTGTCGGGGCCGAATACTGCATCAGCCTCGACC
>Ga0209511_1004522_pt1 | contig 10039 bp, 5 predicted proteins | sample SSSSmetaG_FD_184141 | JGI IMG/M metagenome (GOLD analysis project Ga0209511, IMG submission 184141) | Glacier valley bacterial and archeal communities from Borup Fiord, Nunavut, Canada, to study Microbial Dark Matter (Phase II) - ​SSSS... | ecosystem: Environmental > Aquatic > Freshwater > Ice >... | reverse complement strand
AAAGCGGCCGTCAACAGACGGGCGCCCTCCAGCGCGGCCAAAAACCGGATCGACTGCACGGCCAGCAACGCCAGCATGCCGGTGGCCAGCCAGAACAGCGGCGTCGGCGGGGCCTCACCCGTGGCGGCCGGCCACTGCATCAACAGCGCGCCGCCGGCCAGACAGGCCAAGGTAAACAGGGCGGTGATTTGGAGGGTGCGCTTCATGGCGGGGGCCGGTTCCGCAACACCAGACGCTCAACCCCGGCCACCACCGTGGTCAGGGTCAAACCCAGCAGCGCCGACATCACCAGCGCCGACCAGATTTGAATGGTGTTGCCGTAATACGAGCCGGTCAGCAGTCGTGCGCCCAGGCCTGCAACCGCGCCGGTGGGCAGCTCGGCCACCATGGCGCCCACCAGGCCGGCGGCAATGCCGACCCGCAGCGCCGGAAACAAGAAAGGCAAGGCCGCCGGCAGGCGCAGCAGCCACAGGGCCTGCCAGCGCGTGGCGGCATAGGTGTGCAACATTTCGGTTTCGATGCGTTGCGGCGAGCGCAGGCCCTGCACCATGGCCACCGTTACCGGGAAAAAGCACAGGTACATCGCAATCACCGCTTTCGGCGCGACCCCGGCAAAACCGAAACTACCCAGAATCACCAGCACGATGGGGGCAATCGCCAGCACCGGCACGGTTTGCGACGCCACGATCCACGGCAGCAAGGCCCGGTCCAGCGTGCGCGAGTGGACGATGCAGACCGGCAAAAACAGCCCCAGCGCGGTGCCCAGCACAAAGCCCCAGAGCGTGGACTCGGCCGTGACCGCGACGTGGAACAGCAGGTTGCGCGGCGAATCCAGCGGCCAGTCCACTAGGCTGGACCAAAAATCCAGCGCCACCTGATGCGGTGCGGGCAGCACCGGGCGCTGCATGGCCATGGTGGCACGCAACAACTCTTGCCAGGTCCAGGCCCCATCGGGGGGCAGCACACGCTCGATCGCACCCGGCGCATTGAGCGCCCAGGCAGCGCCGTACCAGACCAGCAAACCCGCCAGCAACATCACCGCCACCGGCAAGCCCTGCCGCTGCAAGCGTGCCACGCGGCTGGTCCTGAAGGTGTCAGTCATGGTGACCCTCAGCCAGTGCTTCGCGCACCGCGTGCGCGACTGCGATGAAGGCCGGGGTGTCGCGCAGCCCCAAATAACGCTCATCCGGCAGCGGGGAGTCAATGACCTTGACGATGCGCCCCGGGCGCGGCGACATCACCACGATGCGGGTCGCCAGATACACCGCCTCGGCAATCGAGTGCGTGACAAACACCACCGTGCGGCGCTCGCGCTGCCACAGCTGCTGCAGCTGCTCGTTGAGCCGGTCGCGCGTGATTTCATCCAGGGCACCAAAAGGCTCGTCCATCATCAAAATCTTCGGCTCAAACGACAAGGCGCGGGCAATCGACACCCGCTGCTGCATGCCGCCGGACAACTGCCACGGGTACTTGCCCTCAAAGCCGGTCAGCCCGACCCGCGCCAGATGCGCCAGGGCAATAGCTTTGCTGTCCGTTTTGGTGCGGCCTTGAATCTGCAGCGGCAAGGTGACGTTGGCCAGCACCGTGCGCCATGGGAACAAGGCCGGCGCCTGGAAGACATAGCCGTAAGCGCGTGCCAGCCGGGCTTCGTGCGGCGTGACGCCATTGACCAGCACCTGGCCCGCGCTGGTCTTTTCCAGGTCGGCAATGACGCGCATCAAGGTGGTCTTGCCACAACCCGAAGGGCCAATCAGCGCGACGAATTCACCCTCGTGTATGTCCAGGTCAATCCCCGCCAGCGCGTGCACCGGTGAATCAGTTGCCTGGTAGATGACGCTGGCGTTGCGGACTTGAACGGCCAGCCGCGCGCTGACCAAGGGACTGGCAACTGGCAGGGGTGGCACTTCAGAAGTATTCATTGACACGCAAAAAAGTAAGTTGGCTGCACCACAACGAAGCGAAACAGACTGAAAGTTAACCAGTTGGTCAACTTATTCTATCGATGCATGCCAGTTTCGTGCCACAAATATCATCAGGGTATTTACCGCCCTCGCCCCCTTGAGCGCCACCGGCCTGCTATGTTGGCAAGCTATCGCCAAGCTTGGTATGCCATGATGCCCCTCAGGTGATTAAATGGCACGGGGCAAAGTCGCCAACCCGCATCAGAAGTTTTCTCTCGCAGCGCAATCGCCTGCATGAGCTCATCACACAGGGCCATCGTCATGAACAACATCGCTTCCCATCCGGCCGCCGGCTGAGTCCCGCATGTCGCTGAATAAATTCCTGACGCGGCTGATCTGGCTATGCGTCTTGCCACTGGTCCTGTTGGCCGCCTATTTGGCTTTTGTCCATGTCAATCATGTCCAGAAAGAGCTCAACGTCGATGCCCAACACCTTGCCCAGAGCCTTGCCCAGGCGGTGGACCATGACCTGAAAGCGCGCATTGATGCCCTGCATATTCTGGCTGCGTCGCCGCTCGCGGACCAGCCCTCGCAGCACAAAGCGCTTTACCAGGAGGCACTGGGCTTTCACCAGGCTTTCGGCAGCCACGTCATCCTCGCCGACCTGCAAAAACACATGCTGTTCAACACGCGCGAACCGTTCGGCACGCCTCTGCCGATGCTGCCGATGCTGCCGCAGGGCCATAGCGCGGCACTGACCGCCATGCAAACGGGCATGCCCGCCGTTGGCGACATCTTTTTTGGCCCGAACTCCAAGGAGCCGCTGGTCGGCATCGCGGTGCCGGGCCAGCGCAAAGGCAAGACCGCCTTCCTCGTGATCACCCCTGCCGGGGCACGCCAGTTCCAGCAGCGCCTGGAGCAGTTGGAACTGCCTGAGGAATGGTCCGTCGCCCTGTTGGACGGTGCCGGCGAGACCCTTGCCCGGCGCGGACCACCGGGGGAAAAGACGGTCCCGGCAAGCGATACCCCCGGGCGATTCGTCGTTAATTCTCAAACTTCGCCATGGTCCGTGGTGCTTGAAATTCCGCGCCATATCTATTTCGCACCGCTACTTGAGGCCGCCACCCAACTGGCGCTCGCCATTCTGGGCGCCACCCTGGCCGGGGTTCTCGGTGGCAAACTGGCCGGACGCCGGCTCGCCAAATCAGTGACGCTGCTGGGAAACACCACAAATCCGAAGGCACCGGTCCCGTACATCACTGAAATCGCCGTCGTACGCCGCCTGTTGGACAAATCGCTTGCAGAACGCAACCAAGCCGAAGCAGCCCGGCGCGACAGTGAGCAACGCTTTCGCGCCACCTTTGAGCAGGCGGCGGTGGGCATCTCGCTGGTCGCCCCGGAGGGGCGCTTGCTGCAGGTGAACCAAAAACTGTGCGACATCACCGGCTTCACGCAAGCCGAACTGATGGAAAAAACCTTCCAGGACATCACGCACCCGGACGACCTTCAAGCCGATCTCATCTTGGCCGAGCAGCTGTTGGCGGGTGCCTTCGAAACCTATTCGATGGAGAAGCGTTACCTGCGCCAGGACGGCACCAGCATCTGGGTTCACCTCACCGTCGCGCTGGCGCGGCACCCTGACGGCAGCCCCGACTACTTCATCTCGGTGATCGAAGACATCCAGCGTCGTAAAGAAATAGAGGCCGCACTCCAGAGCAAAGAGCTCGCATTGAGGGCGGCGCAGCAGATGGCGGCTCTGGGTAGCTGGAGCTGGGACCTGCGGACCGATCAACGTGTCTGGTCAGAAGAAATTTATCGCCTTTACGGCATCGACCCCAGCTTGCCGCCCCTGCCTTATTCAGCAATTCAAGCGTATTACACGCCTGACAGTTGGGCTCGCTTTGAAGAGGTTTCGGAGACGGCCCGGTCCCACGGCACGCCTTACGAATGCGAGGCCGAGATGGTGCGCGCCGATGGCACTCACCGCTGGATCACCGCCCGCGGTGAAGCCACCTACGATGCCAACGGCACGGTGGTCGAACTCCACGGCATGGTGCAAGACATCACCGCGCGCAAGCAAGCGGAGGCCGCGCTGCTCAAGGCCGGCGCCTTGCAGCGCGCCATTTTCAACAGCGCCAATTTCTCCAGCATTGCCACGGACGCCCAGGGCGTGATCCAGATTTTCAACGTCGGCGCGGAACACATGCTGGGCTACGACGCTGCTGACGTGATGAACAAGATCACCCCGGCCGACATCTCCGATCCGCAAGAAGTGATTGCGCGCGCCAAGGCCCTGACCGCCGAATTGGGAACCCAAATTGAGCCGGGCTTCGAGGCCCTGGTATTCAAAGCCTCGCGCGGCATCGAGGACATCTACGAGTTGACCTACATCCGCAAGGATGGCAGCCGCTTCCCGGCAGTGGTGTCGGTCACGGCGTTGCGTGACGTTCAAAACACCATCATCGGCTACCTGCTGATTGGGACCGACAACACCGCGCGCAAGTTGGTTGAAAATGAACTCGATCACCACCGACAACACCTCGAACGACTCGTCATCTCACGCACCGCCGAACTGACCGCCACCCTTGAGGTCAGCACGGTATCGGGAGAACGTCTGCAAGTCGAGATTCAGGAGCACCAACGCACCGAGGCGCTGCTGCAACGCAGCCAGTTGACCTTGAATCAGGCCGCACGCATTACCCAGCTCGGCGCCTGGTCGATCGAACTGCTTGACCTGGAGAACTTCAGCCGTAATCCGGTCACCTGGTCCGCCGAGATGTACCGGCTGACGGATTTCAGGCCGGAAGACATACCGGTCCTGACCCCGGATGTCTTTTTTGAGCGGGTGCACCCGGACGACCGCCAGCGCGTCATGGACATGGCCTTGCAAGCGTTGGCCAACAAAACCACCTGGCAAACTGAATTCCGTCTTATCTGGACAGACGGCAGTGAGCGGCTGGTCGTGGAGACCGGGGAGTTCTCTTTTGATGAAAGCGGGACGGCGCAGTCGATGATGGGTGCCGTCAAAGACATCACAGAGCAAAGACTGATTGACATCAAGTTACGCGATAGCGAAACGAGTTTAAAGATGGCCTTGGAGGGGGCGGGCGCTGGTTGCTGCGAGTGGAACCTCGACACCGGAGTGGAGATCTGGTCGGACGAACTCTGGGCGCTTTTCGGGTTGGAATTGAACTCTGTCCCTGCGTGTTTCGAGACCTGGCGGCAGACCGTGCATCCCGATGATCTGGAACAAGCCGAGCACATCGTTAAGACGGCAATAGCCCAAAAGAAAGAATTTGAAATCGAATGGCAGGTCAAGTTACCCCCGGGCGCGGCCCCGCGCTGGCTGATGGCCCGCTCCCGCCCAGTGCCGGAAAAAGATGGCCGGGTGATCTGGTACCGCGGAATTGGCATCGATATCACCAAGCGCAAGCAGGCCGAGCTCAGCCTGGATCTGTACCGTGACCATCTGGAAGAACTGGTCGCCGAACGCACGGCCGAACTCTCTGACGCCCAAGCCGAACAGAAGCGCCTCATTAACGCCCTGCGCCTGCTCAGTGACTGCAACATCGCGCTGGTCCACGCCAAGGATGAAGGCCAACTGCTCGACGAGTTGTGCCAGTTGGTAGTGGAATCTGGCAGCTACCTGATGGGGTGGGTCGGAATAGCCGAACAGAACGCTGAAAAATCAGTACGGCCGGTCGCGCAGTCCGGCTTCGAAGAGGGTTATCTGGAATGCATTCAGGTCTCATGGGACAGTGAGCAAGCCATTGGTTGCGGGCCGACGGGCACGGCCATCCGGACCGGCACGGCCCAGATCAATCAGAATTGCCTGAGCAATCCGAAAATGGCGCCCTGGCGCGAGGCCGCTCTTAACCGAGGCTACCAATCGAGCGTGGCGCTGCCGCTTATCATTGACCAGCAGGTGCTGGGGGCCTTGACCCTGTATTCAGCCGAGCCCGATGCGTTTGGCATGAATGAGGTGCAGTTGCTGGAAGAACTGGCCAACGACATGGCTTTTGGTCTGCAGTCGCTGCGCGCCCGCAGCCAACTGGCACGCTATCAGCAGAAACTGGAAAAACTGGTCAAAGAACGGACACAGGAGATCGTCGAACTCAATGCCGAACTGACCGAAAAAGTTCGGGACGCCGAGGCGGCCAGCCTGGCGAAAGGCGCCTTCCTGGCCACCATGAGCCATGAACTGCGCACACCCCTCAATGCGGTGGTCGGCCTGACAGGACTGCTGGCTGACTCACCACTGGGCCGCCGCCAGCGGGATTACGCGGACAAGATTCTGTTATCGGCCCAGGCCTTGCGCGCGCTTATCGACAACATCCTGGACTTTTCCAAAATCGAGGCCGGGAAATTGCGACTGGAACAGGCGCCCTTGTCGCTGAACGCCCTCCTGCGCACCACGGCGGCGGTGATGGGTGTCAGCCTGCGCGACAAACCCATTGAAGCCTTGTTTGAGGTGGCGCCGGACATCCCCGATGCGCTGATCGGGGATGCCTTGCGTTTGCAGCAGGTCCTGCTGAATCTGACCAGCAATGCCGTCAAATTTACCGAGACGGGCGAGATTGTGCTTTCGGTGCGCTGTCTCGCCCGCGAAGCCACACGGGTGACGCTGCAATTTACTGTCCGCGATTCGGGCATCGGCATTCCGAGCGACCAATTGGGCGTTATTTTTGAAGGGTTCACCCAAGCGGACGCGTCAACCAGCCGCCTTTATGGCGGCTCGGGCCTGGGGTTGGCCATCAGTGCCCGGCTCGCGCGTTTGATGGGTGGCCAGATCGGGGTGAACAGCGTGGTGGGGTCGGGTAGCGAGTTTCACTTCAGCGTGCCATTGGCGCTCGGGGTGAACGTGCCTGTGTCTGTATCCAGCAATATTCCGGCCGGCCTGAGCATTCTGATCATTGATGACCATCCGCTGGCGCGGGACATCTTGACGCAGACCTGCGCCGCCTTCGGCTGGCAGGCGAGCGCCGTTGATTCTGGCGCAGCCGGCCTGAGTGAGTTGCGGCGCAGTGTGGCTGACGGCCGCGATTACGACCTGATGCTGCTCGACTGGCACATGCCCGGCATGGATGGACTGGCGATGCTCCGACAAGCGTATGGCTCACCCGATATCGGTCTGCCGCTTGTGGTCTTGATGGCCTCCATATTTGAGCTGGAGCAAGCGGTAGCGGCCAGTGATGACCTCGACCTCGACGGCATTGCGGCCAAACCAATGACACCCGCCAGCCTGCTGGAAGCCGTCACGCGGGCGTACTCAGGCGAATTGACCTCCCTCCTGCCGCCACCCGGCAAGACCGATCGGCGCCTGGCCGGCATGCGCCTGCTGGTGGCCGAGGACAACGAACTCAACCAGGAGGTGATTGAGCAGATCCTGACCCGCGCGGGGGCCCAGGTGGTGATCGCGGCCAACGGACTCGTCGCCGTCAAGGCACTGCAGGTGCCCGGTGCGCATTTTGATGCGGTCCTGATGGACATTCAGATGCCGGTCCTGGACGGCTATAGCGCGACCCGGATCATCCGCGAGGAGCTCGGCCTACTTGATCTGCCCATCATCGCGGTGACCGCCTTTGCCCGACCTGAGGACCGTGAAAAATCCCGGCTGGCGGGCATGGTGGGACACATTGTCAAACCGCTGGATGTGGAGGATTTGCTCGACCTGGTGGCCAAGGAGCGCCGGGGTCCGCTGGCGTCAGCACCCGTCAGACCCGACCCTGCCTTGCCAGCCAGGGCTCCGGCGCTCCAGCTGCCGGGGCTGGACATTGCGGCCGCCCTGAATGCCTTTGGGGGGGACGAGAAGCGGTATCGGGATATCCTGAACAAGTTCATCGTGCAACACGGCGGTGACGTCGAGCAAGCCCGTCGTCTGTTCCATGCGGCTGACCTCAAAGGCGCGCGCGATCTTATTCATGGCCTGAGTGGCGTGGCCAGCATTCTGCAGGCGACGGAACTGGCTCGCCTGGCGGCCAAAACAGAGACGACCCTGTTGGACGGCCAAGTCGCCATGATGCCACTCTTGTTCGATGAAATGCAGGCGGCCATGCGGACGCTCGGCGCATCTATCCAACGGCTGACAACGCTGTGGGCCGACGCTTAAAGCGCGATAGAAAAAACCTACAAACTTACGGGATTGACTTGCCATCGTCGATGCTTCGTACTACATTTCGGTTCAGTAGGGATTGGCCCCGTACCAGTGGGTTGAACCCGAACACACATCAACTGCTACCGGAGATTTACCATGAACATTCGTACTACTCTTGCTGTCGCCGTGACGGCTGTTACGCTGCTTACCGCGACCGGCTGTGCGGTCACCCGCGGCCAGGAAACCGTGGGCGCCTACGTTGACGACACCGCGATCACCACCTCCATCAAAGCACGCTTTGTTGACAACACCGATGTGGCCGCCAGCAGTATCCGGGTCGAAACGCTCAATGGCACCGTCTTGCTGTCAGGCTTCGCCAAAAGCAGCATGGAACGCAACACCGCCGAAAAAATTGCGCGCGACGTGAAGGGTGTGAAAGCGGTCAAGAACGAGATCACCATCCGCCCTTGAGCCTGTATTGAGGCGCGTACTCGTGCTCTTGCGATTAGCCACATTTGAAGGAGATAGTGATGATGAAACCTCTGAATATCATTGGCCCCGTGATGGGCTTGGCTGCCGTCCTCACCTTGGGTGCGTGCGCGGACATGAACAACAACGGCAACCCGAACTACTCGGGATCGTCGTACCCGCAATCCACCAATCAAAGCGGCGCGTATGCGAGTTACGGCGTCGTGCAGGCGATTGAATTGGTCCGAGTGGACAACCGCGGCATTGGTGGCAGCGGCGTCGGCGCGGGCACCATCGCAGGCGCCGTGATCGGCGGCATCGTTGGCCACCAAGTGGGGCAGGGCCAGGGCAACACGGCCGCGACGGTGCTTGGGGCGGCGGGCGGGGCCTATGCCGGTCACGAGCTGGAAAAACGCAACCAGCAAACTTCAGATGCCTACAAATTCACGATCCGCATGAACGACGGTTCCTATCAAACCTTGACACAAACCACCAACCCCAATATTCGGGTGGGCGATCGCGTTCGGATTGAAAACGGTGTCGCGCAGCGCTACTGATTTTTCATGCCTCAGTCGCCGCCGTCATGAAACCGGATTAAATTGTGCCCCGCCTTTTTGGCGAGGTACATGGCGGTGTCCGCCCATTTAAGAATGTCGACGTGGCTCGCTTCATTGTTGATGAACAAGGCCACACCGATACTCGCCGTGCAACGATGCTCCACGGCAGTATCAGTTTTGCCGATCTGCTTGATGTTCAACTGGTAGGGGTCGGCTAGCGCAACACTTATTTTTTCAGCCACGTTCTTGGCCTGCGACGTCGATTCGGTTTTGTCTGTGCTTAATTTACTCAGCATCACGACAAATTCATCGCCGCCAAAACGCGCTACGGTGTCCATCTCGCGCACACAATTTTTCAGCCGTTGCGCCACCTCGATCAGCAGCAAGTCACCCGCTTCATGCCCATGCGTGTCATTGAGTGATTTGAAATTATCGAGGTCCAGAAACATCAAGGCGCCATAGCAACCATTGCGCTTGCTGGTGATCATGGTCTGGTTCAAGCGGTCATTCAGCACGCGACGATTCGGCAGGTTGGTCAACGCGTCATAGAACGCCAGGTGCAGCACCTGGTCGGCCATTTGCATGCGGGCTTCGCTGTCCCGCAGGGCGATCTGCGCGCGCTTGCGTTCCGCGATGTCGCGCCAGGCAACGTGGATGGCCGGTGCGCCATCGTAGTCAATTTCTTTGGCCTGGGCTTGCACCTCAATCACCGTGCCATCCAGCTTGAGAAATCTCATCTCGACCAAGGGTGCACTGACATGCTGGTGAGTCAGCAACTTCAAGCGCCCGAGCGCAATTTGGTAATCGTCCGGGTGCACCCGGTCGCGCGTCGGGGTTCCTAATAGATCCTGCGCCGTGCTGGCGCCGTACATCTGAATGGCCGCCGGATTGACATAAACAAATAGACCATCCCGCACCACATTGATCGCTTCGGGCGACCACTCCACCATGGCGCGATAGTGTTCTTCGCCCTTCCTCAGCGCCTGCTCCATGCGCTTGAGTTCGGTGATGTCCACAAA
>Ga0209511_1004520_pt1 | contig 10041 bp, 15 predicted proteins | sample SSSSmetaG_FD_184141 | JGI IMG/M metagenome (GOLD analysis project Ga0209511, IMG submission 184141) | Glacier valley bacterial and archeal communities from Borup Fiord, Nunavut, Canada, to study Microbial Dark Matter (Phase II) - ​SSSS... | ecosystem: Environmental > Aquatic > Freshwater > Ice >... | reverse complement strand
GAACTAGGCGTCGACTATCTACTATTCTGTACCTACTGGTCGAACGATCAAGACGAAATCGGAGCCGTTTACGGAATAAACGAGCAGAACGATCAGTTGACCATCAGCACAATCAATTGCACCGATCGTGGCCGGGAAATCATCAACAGTCTATGGACCAGCGAAGAATCAGGTGCGCTAAGTGCCATTGATTTAAGGACGAGCCAGTGGTACGCACTCGATTCATACGAGCACTATGACGACGAAGACGAGAACGATGATTATGACGACGAAGACGAGAACGATGATTATGACGACGAGGATCTAAACGAATGACCGACGAAGAGTACACCGAATATCTGAAGCAAGACATCTACAACCAGGAAAACGATGCCGACTTTGATCCGGACAGCGCGTTGGAACTACTGATCGAGCAACTTGCCGAAGAAACTAACTACAAAGACTAACTGGACAACTGACGACCAATAGTCCTGACTGATTGATCAGTCAGGACCACAAGTTCAACTTAATGAAGTCAAAAGGGAGACAGACAATTCAAATTGCCATCCTTAGCGAACGGTTCAAATCAAACGGAAACTACGACGACGGACCTGAAGATCGCTATGCTTTCAGTCTCACCAACGGCGTCGAGCAAACATTCACCGCGCTGCATCAACACTATCAAGACATCATCCCCTATCGCAAATTCGACATCCTAATCCATTACACGCCCCAACGAACCCATTCAGAACGTCAGTCGCCCGACCCATTGAATGCCGCCCAATACGCACTCATAACACTCAATTGGGATGCCGACGCTATGCATTACCAACAGCAAAATGGCGTGCATCCGTGGACCTCACTCAGCCGTCAAGCATTCGAGACCCTGCTCGGACTGAACGCCGACCTGATTCCGCTGACCTAATTTTTGTAAACACAACTCAACCATGTGGCCACATCTGCTTTCTAGCTACTCAGGCGCTTTTTCAAATCGCTCATGACTGCTTAAATCGTTTTTCCGACGCCGGCCCGCCATACATCCACGAAAAATGCCTGCTCAACCAATCCTAATCTATCAAGGAAACCCACACATGCTCAAGCTGCGCGCTACCTGCATTCTCATTCTCATGCTTATCAGCAGTACCACGAGCTTCCTATTGCTGACACACATCGAAGTGTCAGCAAAAATTCCGCCCTCCAGCACTAACTACCTGATCGGTCAAACAGTACCCAAGTACTTCAGCTGCGGCGCTCGTCACGACACCGACAAAAGCATTCGCATCACCTGCCTGGATCGAACAAACAAACACTACCTACTCATACAGCTCGATGCCGATCCAGTCACTCACCTGATCCATAGGAATTGCGCCAGGGGACTGTCGCCTTCAGGCGACAGCGGAATGGCGCGCTTCTCCTTTCTTCATGATTAGATACTTGTAAATTATCGAACACTGCGTTATACTGACGGCATGGTTGAATATCACCGAAGTGCGGGCGCGGTTTATGCGCTCAAATATCACATGGTCTGGTGCCCCAAGTACCGCCGCAAGGTGCTGGTAGGCGCAATCGAGAGTGATTTGCGTCTTTTGCTTCAACAAAAAGCTGAGCAATTGAAAGTGACGATAGAAGCGCTGGAAATTATGCCCGATCACGTTCACCTGTTTATTTCCGCTCCGCCGACTGAAGCGCCTCACCGCCTGGCTAACCAGTTCAAAGGCTTCACGTCGCGAATGCTTCGTCTCAAATATCCAGACCTGCGTTCGCGGCTGCCTAGCCTGTGGAGTCGCAGTTACTACATTGGCACAATCGGGCAGGTCTCGGAAAAGACTGTGATCGCCTACATCGAGGCGCAAAAGCGTTCGTAATCGATGAATCTCACCTACGAGTACCGCTTGTATCCGCGTAACCGCGAACGTGCTCTGCTTGAACAGCTTCTTGAGGAACATCGAGAAGTCTACAATGCTGCTTTGTCTCAACGCAAAACGGCTTTTGAAATGCACGGGGAAAAAGCGCCAGCTTTGAGCCAATGGGATTACTTTCGGGAGTGGCGCAAACAACCGAGAATTCTGGCTAACGCATCGAGTGTCCAGCACACCTTGCGCCGTCTTGACAAAGCGTATGTCGCCTTCTTTCGGCGCATCAAGGACGGTGAGACGCCGGGACATCCGCGTTTTAAGGGACAAAACCGCTTTGACAGCGTAGAGTACACTTACGGCGACGGTGTGAAGCTGGAATACGAAGCCAACTGGGATCGCTTCAACCTGTACGTCCAGAATGTCGGCAACCTCAAAGTCAAGTTTCACCGCTTTATGCCAGATCACAGCGAAGTCAAGCACGTCGTGATAAGGCGCAGGGCAAGCGGTTGGTACGTGTATTTGATGCTTGAATGCCCTGATCCGGTAGTTGAACCCAACGGCTTGTCAGCGGTTGGTGGTGACGTGGGTTTGCTCCGATTGCTCACTCTCTCGGATGGTACGGAGATCGATAACCCCCGTTGGCTGCGCGAAAACCTGGCTGAACTTCGCCGCGTACAGCGCCGGTTGTCCCGTGCCAAAAAAGGTAGCAAAAACCGCAAAGACAAGCGGCTTATCCTGGCAAAACTGCACGAACATATCGCTCGTATTCGGCGGGATTTCTGGCACAAAGTCACTTTCTGGCTGGTACATCACTACGGCTTGATTGCCCTGGAAGAACTGAATCTGGCTTTTATGACGCGCAATGCGCACCTGTCTCTGTCGGCGCACGATGCTGGTCTGGGAATGTTCAAAACGTTGTTGCTCTCCAAAGTGGCAGATTCTGGGAGTGCAGTGATGTTTGTGAATCCCCGGAACACGTCGCAAGCCTGCTCTGGCTGTGGTGAGATTGTCGAAAAAGCGCTGTCGGTTCGTGTGCATTCTTGCCCTTACTGTAAATTAGTGTTAGATCGCGATCTCAACGCCGCGATAAATATCCTGAATCTTGCGTTGAATAAGTCGGCCTGGATCGGGCCGTCAGGCGTTAACGTAGGCACTGGGCCATGCGTAGCCTGAGAAGCCGTCCCGTTTACGGGACGGAGTGGTCACAAAGCGATCTTTGTCATTACGCGCCAGCACGTTGATCGCCTCAAGCACGGTCATTTTTGACCAGCGTTTCGCCGCGTCGTGTTTCAGCATTAGCCAGGTTTTGCCCGACTTGCGCGCGGTGATATACCCGTACTGGCAGGCGTCGCGTATTGTGTCCTCGCGCGCACCGAACAATTCAGCGGCTTCGGCGGTTGTTACGACCGCGTCTAGCGCGCTTTCCGGTTCGATTTCCGGTTTGGTTTCTACTTCGACTTCCGCCGCTTTTTCCACTGTAGTGTTTGCGGTGATCGGCGCGGTCTTTGAGAGCATCATAATGATTTTTCCGTGACCGAGCTGACGGGCTAATGGCTGTGCGCTGTTCGTCGCGAATGTAGCCCGCTGTTGGCGAGAATGCGTCTTCCGTAGATCTGATAGGTTGTGATAGCCTGTTCTGGTATGAAGTTGTCTCCTTTTAGCTGTGGTGTATCTGTTCAGACGGTATTCGCGTTTAGGAAATATGACTGTCGTTTAGTCCTTGTGTCGTGCGCCGCCAGGTGGTTTTGTTGACGATAGCGCGAATGGTTTCCCAGCGCATTTGATGTTTTTCGGCCAGCTGTCTTTGTGTCAGGCGTCCGCTGTGGTAATCCTCGTAGATGGCAATTACGCTTTTTTCGGTCAGTTTGGCACGCCCATGTCGTTCTCCGAAGGCGACCCGGTTGCTGCGCACTGAATCCTGTGAATTGTCTTTGCTGCTGCCAATGGCCAGGTGAGCTGGATTACAGCAGCGCGGATTGTGACACAGATGACGGACGACCATCTGGTCTGGCACTGCTTGGCCATTGGCTAGTTGCCAGGCGATAATGTTGGCGCGTCGACTGTTGATGCCTGGATAGGCGCTTTTGCCATAGCCTTCCCGATCGACACCGGCCAGCCATGGCCAGCACTGGTCGTCTGTTTGCCGATCGACATGTTTCCAGAAGAGTTCGGGCGGTGCGTCGTCGATCGTGTACAGATGTTCCAGGTTGGTGCAGTTCAGATGATTGCATACATGCCAGATAGCGTGCTGCGTCACTTTCTGATGAGCCAGCGTCCACAACACGCGTATGACCATCCAGTTCTGTTTGTTCAGGTAAATGCGCAGTTTCGGTTGTCCATATAGAATGCAGCCGTCGGCGCTGGTGGGCAGCTGATGCTGTGTGATGTACGTGAGCAGCTGGCTAGCCAGTGTTTCATTTTCAAGGAGTTGCTTGAGCTGTTGTGTTTTCATGATTTTCCTTTATCTGTCGGGTAGTACACTGAGCAGCATTTTTGTCGCTGCAGATTCGTTCGAAAGCGGGTTCGGCCAGTTTGCTGCCGATGCTTTGGTAAGGCAAGTAGCTGACAGTGACGATGACTGGCTGTTGACTGCTGGTCAGCCGTGTTTGTGAAAAACTGTTGGTCAGGTGTGCCACGGGCAGCAGCTGTCCGTTTTCGTGATATAAGCCGATGCTCAGCCGGTTGGCTTGGCTGCTGAGTACAACGGCGTTCAATGTATACCGAAATTCGTGTTTGTAGCCGCCCTCAGCATAGTTGCTTTGCAGAGCACGCAGGATATAGCCTTCGCGCTGATGTGCTTTCAGTTGGCAGGTCAGCAGCCAGGCGGTTTCGGGGTCTTGAGTGGGCAGCAGACCGTATAGCGGCCGTGCTTGTGGCAGCCAGTGTCCGCTGGGAATGTTTTCTTCGCTCAGCCAGTTGGCCAGCGCGGCGGCTCGTTCGGAGTAAGGTCTGTTTTGCCATTTCTGACCGTTTAGTTCGAGCACATCGAAAATTGCATAACAGTCTTGTCCGTAACGCTGGCCGTCGATCACGAAATTGTAGTGTTTCAGCTGTTTCAGGCTGCTCGGCACTGTTTTGACTGACCGACCGTAGTGGTTGTAGGCATTCAGAACGCCTTGCTGGGCTGTGATCAGACAGCGTTCGCCGCTCACTTTTTCGGTCAATCCGTAGTGTCGGCTGTTGATCAGAGTCGGCAGCTGCTCAATGGACGCTTTGATGATGGGGCTGTTGATAAAGCGGGTAGCTGGTGTGCTGCTTACCGGTTTGTTGAAAGACAGCACAGCTCTGGCCGGATCACTGAACGGGATGGGCTGATAGTGTTCGCGCATTTTATCGGCTACTTTGCGTTGGAAATAACGACACGCGCTGTCTATATCGTCTAGCTGCTGGCTGCTGCCGAGTAATTCTTTGTCGCGTATTCCACGTAGGTTCTGATACTGGCCGTCGGTCGTATAGCAGGCCGCCCACAGGTTGTCCTGATAGTGAAGGGCGCATTGTTCAACGATTGTGTACATGGGTGTGTCTCCTGGTGTGTAGTCTACTCTAAGATGGCGCTTGTTTTTTTCTTCTTGATTGGTGTTGGAAAAACTTTTTCGGCGTCATAATTGCGAATGCTCTGAATTGTGTTGTGATAGATTGAAACTGGAAAACCGGCATAGCAGGTGGGCTGATTGATTTGAGCTACTTTGCTGGCGGCGATGGCCGCATATTTTGGGTCTAGCTCGATGCCGATGAAGTGGCGCTGTAGTTTCTTGGCAGCAATGGCGGTGGTACCGGTGCCGATGAATGGATCCAGCACCACATCGTCGATGTCGGTGCTCATCAGGATCAATCGTTCGAGCATGTGTACCGGTAGCTGGTAGGGATGTTTATCGCGCTGACTGACGTGTCGGATGCGATGTACATCCGTCCATACGTCGCTGACCAGAAAGCCGAACGGGTGGCGCTGGTTTTTCTTGCCGCCGTAGTCTTTCAGATAAGCGCTGCACACGTGACATTTCTTGTGGGGTGCCTGGATTTCGTAGAATTTGTTGGTGGTTTGTTTGCTGTAGAATAGAATGCCGTAGTGCGCTGGCAGCAGTGTCTTGCCGAGCGGTATGCTCAGCGCATCCCAGGCAATCCAGTGTCGGAAATGTTGTGTACCAGAATTGAACCGTTTGGTTTGCAAACGCGTACTAATTCTTTGAGCCATTGTTCACACCAGATAAGCGCTGAGTGACAGTTGATCCCGGTAGGTGCTGTATTTCTTGTTCAGGTTGAAGGGTGGGTTGGCAAAGCGCAAGGCGATGCTGTTGTCTTCAATCGTTTTGAGGTGCGTCAGGCAGTCGCCTATCAGGATCCGGTCGATCATAAGAAATCACGGTGGAGACTGTCGCTTTTAGGCGACAGCGGCAACCGCTGCCCTTTTCCTTCTTTCTGATAGAAGATTGTTTTTATGTCTGATAGGTGTTTGGGTTGATGAGACTCAGGAGGTGTTTCAGGCGCGGCAGGTCGTTTCCGAGCAGGTTGCTCAGCATTCGACCGGTGGCTACCAGGTACGCATAACGGCTGTTTGTTGGTCGAATGTTCGCTGAAGTGCGGATGGCAGCGGCAATGAGCGCTTCGCTGTTGGCGATGCCGCTGAACAGCAGCGGTCGGAAATACTCGAATTTGCTGGTGAAGCTGTAGATCAGCGCCTGACTGGTCAGTTGAACGGTGTCCAGGATCAGCGGCGGACGAGGCGGCAGATTGTGGATGCATGTGTTGTCTTGAAAATAGCCAATGTTGACGATTTCCATCTCGACCGGGATCAGCCTGTTTTCGCGTTGGTCGCGTAGTGCGCTGCGATCGGTTTTGCCGGACATGACCAGTTGGCGAGCCAGTGGATCATCGTCGATACGAATGGCCTGAATGAGGCCGATGATGTTGATGTTGGTATGGGTAGCGTCGGTGGCGCTCACGAATGCGCCGAAAGCGGCCTTGCCGTAGTTGTTGCTGTGCACTCCGCATACGTAGCCGGTGCTGCTGGCGCGTAGTACGTTTCCAATTGTGATTTCCACGCTAGGTATTTCCGAAAAATGGTTATTGGCCGGATCATACCCTATAACGGTTGTGCTGGGTGAGTGCTGCTTGGTAATTTGTCTGATGCTGATTGGCCTGTGTGCTGTTGAACCAGTGCCAGGGTAATTGACGTTGAGTCCGATCCAGAACCTGGTTCAGTTCGATCAGGTTGAAACGGTAGGTCGGAAAGTAGCCCCAGCCGATGAAGGTCGGGTCGATCAGCTGATTTCGCCATTCAAGCCAGCCGTGTTCGACGGGTTGGCCATGCGGTGGCAGTGCCCAGCCTTCAAGGTAGTGCGCGTTCAACAGGCGGGTGGCTAAATGGGCGTTCCGATAACAGTTATGGGTGGTGGCTTGTATGCAGCGGGCGACTATTCTCGATAAGCTCAGGTTGATGGGGCTGATTTGTCGAATCATGTTGTGCGGCTGGTAGTGTATGTGCAGGCGTGTCTGTCGAGCCAGACTGGTGAGCGGCATATGGGTGTTCCTTGGTCCGTGCTGATTGATCAGTGCGGACGATTGTTAGCTGCAGATCCTATCAGTGTTTTTGAATATTCAGTATAATTGCTTATCGGAAGGTGTTTGCAATATGTTCAGGATGTGCTGACTATGACTTATAAAACTGGTACAGTTGCGCTCGTCACGGGCGCTGGGCGTGGTATTGGTCGCGCTACTGCACTTGAATTGGCTCGGCGTGGGGCCGATGTGGTGCTGGTGGCGCGCAGTGTGTTTCAGCTTGAAGAAACTGCGCTGGCTGTTCGTGCGCTTGGTCGGCGGGCTTTGGTGCTGCCTATTGATTTGGTGGATGGGCCGGCGGTGCATGGTTTGATTGACCAGGTGGAACAGATATTTGGACCCGTCGTTATCCTGATCAACAATGCTGCTCTGGTGGGTCCGCTTGGGTCAAGCTGGATGCTGGATAGTGCTGAATGGGAACGTACTTTGTATGTCAATTTGACCGTGCCGTTTCTGCTGGTGCGGCGGGTTATCCCGGCCATGCTTGCTGGCGGCTGGGGGCGTATCGTGAATGTTTCGTCGGGTATCGTTCAGAGTCCAGCCAAGCATATTGGTGCTTATGTTGTTTCCAAAGCAGCTTTGGATATGTTGACTCGTCAGTTGGCGCTTGAGCTGGCACAGACGAATGTGACCATTACTTCGGTTTATCCAGGCCTTGTTGATACGCGTATGTCGGCTACTGTGCGGCGGCAGGCTGTCCTGGTTGAAATGGCGTCGACTATGCAGCAGCTGTATGAGAACGGTGAATTCAGCCAGCCGGAAGTGCCAGCTCGTCTGATTGCGGCGCTTGTGAGCACTGTTCAGACCGTATATAACGGACAGATTATCGATATTCAGAGCGAGCTCGGCCAGACCTTGCTGGCCGGCTAGCGATCAGCGCTGTTTGGCGAAAGCCGTGTAGAGCAGTTCGAGTGGATCCGGCTCTTCATCTTGTCCTGCATTGATGATCTGCCAGGCGTTTTCGGTGAGTTGGTTGTCTTGTGTGAGTAGACCGGCTTTAATCAGCTCATTCTTACACGAGTCGCTGGCTGGTCCGTGTTGGTTGAGTATATGGAGTAGTGTTGAGCGGTAGTCTCTTAAGTTGTTCATTGAGTCATATCCTATGGTATTGATGACGCGATCGTATCCTTGATTGAGTCATTCTGCAATTTATCCGGGCAGATTTAGATGGCTTTTCGAGTGCGTTTTTTGTGTGGGCTATCGGCTTTCGCTTGCTGAATGCCGTGAATGAACTGCGAGCGCCCGTAGCGAGCCATTGAAGCGTAGTGAGGGGCAATATTCCGTGGCTGTTCTTCGAGCCATATGCTCCACAGATTGGGGGCTGACAGGGCGCTCAGTAGGGGATCGTCATTTTTGAGTTTTTTGTACCATTCAATGGCGGTGTTTTGCAGATAGTTGCGGACTAAACTTCGTTCGGAAGGCTGGCAGTTACGTAGGCTGGCGCGCCATAAAAATAGACGTGCGCGCAGTTGCTGGTGTTTGTCGAGTGTTTTCATGTTTTCCTTTGTTTGTTGTCAGTTAGTCGATAGCGGTTGGACGAATGCTTGGGTGTACGTTCCTGGTTTTAGCCGTGTGTAGCGGATACTTCTTTTTTGAGGCTGCGGATGCTGATGCGAAGAAAGTCGACGTCGCTGGCTGACCACTCGAGCAGTTTCAGGAGCTCTGGATCCTGGCCGCGTTTTAAGTAGTTCAGCAAGCGCTCGGCGGGATGACTTGGTGTGCTTTTTTCCAGACTGCTTCGATAGCGTGGTGCTTCTAGTTGATTGCTTCTGATGACTTGCTTGGTCCAGTCTTTGAAAGCGTTTTGTAGTTGATAGTGCTGAATGGATTGAGCCGCGTGTTGAGCGACCATGGGTGGGTTATAGCGGTTGGGTTCGTCGAGCTGGCGCAAAGCGTGCCGAAAAACGTTTTTCACTGACCAGGTGCAGTAGATTTGTTGAGCGTGCACGAACAGATCGATTGTTTGGGGATGGTTGCGCAGCGTACGCGTTAAGATCGGTTGGGCGGGTATGGCCAGCCAGGGCTGATGTCGTTGATCGATCAGGTGCAGGAAGCCGCTGCTGAATGACTGGCTGATGTTCAGGTTCGGTAGTTGAAAGCCTGCGGCGTGCGTTTGATGCAGACTCATTAGTTGAGTGGCGGACGCTTCGACATATAGACACTGATTGGCTTTTCGTTTGTCATATACGGTGGTTGAGTCGGCCGATGGACTGTTCAATAGCTCTAGTTCGAATTGTTTGTCCCAGCCGATCAAGCGTAGTTGATCCTGAACACTTTGTATGTTGTTCAGCATGTTGAAATCCTATTCTTCCGGATAAAGTTGCTGGCCATTAAAGAAATAGCAGTTGGCCATGCGGATCAGTTTTTCATGTTCCGAGTGTTTTAGTGCTTGATCGCTGTTGCCGTATCCGATGTTCAGCCATTGATCGTTTTGATAGTGTTCGAGCGGTTGGCTGCCTGAGATGTTCTGTGCCGTATCGGCGTACCAGTCTTTTCCCAGGAATTGGTAAGATACAATGTCGATCGTCTTCAGCGTGCTGTCCAGCTGCAGTTGATATTCGTTCCAGGCTATGATGCTCGTATGCGCGATTTCGCGCAAGCTGCTGATCCGATCGGTGTTTCCAGCGGGTAACGTGTACCAGTGACTGTG
>Ga0209511_1004518_pt1 | contig 10042 bp, 7 predicted proteins | sample SSSSmetaG_FD_184141 | JGI IMG/M metagenome (GOLD analysis project Ga0209511, IMG submission 184141) | Glacier valley bacterial and archeal communities from Borup Fiord, Nunavut, Canada, to study Microbial Dark Matter (Phase II) - ​SSSS... | ecosystem: Environmental > Aquatic > Freshwater > Ice >... | reverse complement strand
GGCGCTGCTCGAAGTCATCACCGAAGACAACGAGCGCGAGGCGCGGCGCTTCACCGGCCCGCGCTTCGAGGCGGCGGCGACGGCGCGGCTGTTTGGCAACGCGGCCGTGGCCAAGCTGCTGGGCAACGAGCAGCTGCAGCAGAGCACCATCCGGCGCAAGCTGCAGTGGACCGATGCGGAGGAGCGGGAGGCGCTGCGCGAGGCGTGGCAGAAGGAAATCAAGCCCGACGAAACCATGCAGGCGTACCTGGCGGGCCGCAACACCAACCTCGACGCGACCGACTACGAGACGGACCTGGAGCTGTTGCGGCACCTCTACAAAGACTTCGTGTTTCGGGGCGAGGCCCTGCCGCGCTGGCTCGAAAGCTCGGACGTGAACTGGGAGGAAAACCGCCCCATCGTGCGCAACCTGGTGCTCAAAACCCTGAAGATGCTGCCCTTCGAGGCCACGGAGAAGCAGGAGCTGATGAACCTGAGCGCCAATTGGGACGACGACCGCGAGTTCGCCGAAACGCTCTACAAGCAAACCCTGGAAGACGACGCGAAGGCCGAAAAGCTCATCGCCGACTCGACCGAGAACTGGGACGTGGAGCGGGTAGCTTTGCTGGACAAAATCATCCTGAAAATGGCCCTCACCGAGATGCAGCTTTTCCGCGGCATTCCGGTTAAGGTAACTATCAACGAGTACATCGAAATCAGCAAAGTGTACAGCACCCCGAAGAGCAAGCAGTTCGTAAACGGTATCCTCGATAAATTGGCCCAGGATTTGGCCGCCAGCGGCGAGATTCGCAAATCGGGCCGCGGCCTGATGGACAATCAGTGAGATGGTGAACTGGTGAGGTGATGAGTTTTTACTCGTCTACTCACTTATTGGCCCACCATTTCACCATTTCACCATTTCACCATCTGAACAATGGCTAGTAAAACCACCACCGGTGTATTGTGCTTCACGACGGGTGCCCTGACGGGGGCGGTCCTGGGCTTGCTCTACGCGCCCGAGACGGGCCGCGAAACCCGCTCCTGGATTAGCTACCAGCTCGAAAAATATCGCTCGCTGCTCGCCGACCTCACCGAAGGACTCGTAACGAGCCGCGATAACGCGCCCTCGTCGGCCAAGACCGAGGGCCAGCGCGTAATCGACGACGCAAAGAGCAAAGCCGAACAGCTGCTGGGCGACGTGGACCAGCTCATCAATCAAATCAACTCCCGACGCAATCAGTGAGATGGTGAACTGGTGAGGTGGTGAGTTTTTCTCGTCTGTCGTGACGAGAAAAACTCACCACCTCACCAGTTCACCATCTCACCATCTCACCGACATGCACCAGATTACGCTTATTCCCGGCGACGGTATCGGGCCGGAAATCACCCGCGCCGTGCTGGCTATTTTTGCCGCCGCCAACGTGCCGGTGACGTGGGACGAGCACCCGGCGGGCCAGATGGCTTTCGACCAGACCGGCGAGCTGCTGCCGCAACGGCTGTTCGATTCGTTGGAGCGCACCCGCGTGGGGCTGAAAGGTCCCGTTACGACACCGGTTGGGCAGGGCTTTCGGAGCGTGAACGTGGCCCTGCGCCAGAAGTACGACCTCTACCAGAACCTGCGGCCGGCCAAGTCGAACCCCGGCATTCATACCCGCTACGAAAACATCGATTTGGTGCTCTTTCGGGAGAATACCGAGGGGCTGTATTCGGGGTTGGAAGTGTACGACGAGCACCACGGCATCGCCGACTCGTTCAACCGGATTTCGGTGGCGGGCTGCCGCCACATTTGCCGGGCCGCGTTTGCGTACGCCGCCAAGCACGGCCGCAAGAAGGTGACGCTGGCTCACAAGGCCAATATTCTGAAGATGGCCGGTACGCTCATGCTCAACGCGGGCAAGGAAGCGGCGGCCGAGTTTCCGGGCATTATCTACGAGGATAAGATTATCGACAACATGTGCATGCAGCTCGTCACGCGGCCCGAGCAGTTCGACGTGATTGTGACGACTAACCTGTTCGGCGACATCCTGTCGGACCTCTGCGCCGGGCTGGTGGGCGGGCTGGGCGTGGTGGCGGGGGCCAACATCGGCGACGACATGGCCATTTTTGAGGCCGTCCACGGCTCGGCCCCCGACATTGCCGGCCAGGGCAAGGCCAACCCGACCGCCCTGCTGCGCTCGGGCTTGTTGATGCTGGAGCATCTGGGCGAGAAATCGTACGCTACTCGCATCGAGCGGGCGCTGGACGCGACGCTGCAAAACCAGCCGGAATGCACCGGCGACCTCGGCGGCCGGGCTTCTACGGCTGAATTTACTCAGCACATTATCAGCAAGCTATAACGACCGTGCGCCTGTCACTGACCTTTCCCCTGAATCATTTGAGCCAATTGCTGCTGGCCGCCGCGCTGGGGCTGACGGCCTGCAACCGCGACCGGCCCGAAGCCGGCGCGCAAGGCATGAACGCGGCCGCCGCCCAGGCTGAGGCCGACGCGAAGGCCAACCCGACCATCGACAACCCCAACGTGGCCGCCGAAACCGAAGCGCCCAACCCCAACGCGCCCGTGCTGACCTTTGCCGAGCAGCAGTTCGACTTCAGCCGCATCGCGCCCGACAGCGTGGTGCGCCACACGTTCAAATTCATGAACACCGGTAAGTCGCCGCTGCTCATCGCCGACGCGACGGCCTCCTGCGGCTGCACCACGCCGAGCTGGACCAAAGACCCCGTGCCGCCCGGCGGCCGGGGCCAGCTGGAAGTGCGCTTCGACAGCCGCGGCAAGCAAGGCATTATTAATAAATCGGTGAACGTGCGGGCCAATACCCAGCCGGCCGTAACAACGATTATCATCAAAGGCGAAATCAAATGAATGTGCTGATGTGATTGATGTGCTGATGTGCAAATTGTGACAGTAGTATCTGTTGAAGTAATTAGCACATCTGCACATCTCCCCTACAGCAGCACATTTGCACATCAATCACATTAGCACATTAAAAGCAATGACCATTCTATCCCTTCTGCTCCAGGCCGCGCCGGGGGCCAGTATCATGCAGTTCGTGTTTCCGGTGGCTATCGGGCTGGTGCTGTACTTCTTTATGATTCGGCCGCAGCAGCGCAAAACAGCCGACGCGAAAGCGTTTCGCGAGTCGCTGGTGAAGGGCACGCGGGTGGTGACAATTGGCGGTTTGCACGGGCTGGTGGTGGAGATTGGCCCCGAAACGGTGCTGCTTGAAGCCGAGCGTGGCCAGCGCCTGCGCTTCGACCGGAGCGCCATCGCGCGGGTGGCCGGCACCCCGGCCGCACCCGAGAGCGGCAGCATCGTGGCCAATGGCTAACCTACCACCCGGGGTGGTCGCGTCGGCGGCAAGGACCGACGGGACCGACTCAGCCGCCGGAGCCGACCCCGCCCGCCCGGTTGAGCGCTCCGCTGGCCTGCGCCGCTTGCTGCGGCCGGTTTTCGGGCAAGCCCCGCGCTTTTACCGCGTTATCGTTACGTGCCTGGCGCTCGCCGGTACGCTGTGGATGCTGCGCGCGCTGAGTAAAACCTACACCGCGTCGCTCGATTACCCAGTCAGTTGGCGCTACAATGCCCAGCGCTATCACCCGGCCCGGCCGCTGCCCGCCACCGTGCCCGTCGAAGTGCGCGGCGCGGGTTGGGGATTGTTGAGCCGGGCCGTGGGCGTACACCTGCCCCCGGCCGAGGTGCGGCTGCGGCTGCCTGGCACGCCGCCGTTGCGCTCGCCTCTGCGTCCGCCGCTACGCCGTGCCCTCGGCGGCATCCGCCTGCTGGGCCTGCCCCCCGATTCGGCCTCGTTCTACCTCGTGCCGGGCGCTGATGCGGCGGCGCGGGTGGATTCGAGCGGCGGGCTTTAATGTTTCTTGTTTCTTGTTTCTTGTTGAGCGGGTTTGAGCAAATTGTTTTGATTAATTCATGGCTTCGGGAACTGCTTAAGGGGCTGTGACTTGGCGAAGCCTTAAACAAGAAACAAGAAACTCAGTCGCCGTGCACGAGCGGTTTGCCTTTGCGTTTGCCGCCGAGGCTGAATTCGAGCTTGACGCTGCCCGTGGCGAAGTCGTCGTTGCGGGCGGGATTGCCGCGCTGGCTCACGCCGTCGAGCAGGTCGGTGCTGCTGAAAAAATACAGCGCCTCGAACGTGATGCCGAAGCCAGCGCTGGGGCGCAGAGTGAGGCCGCCGCCTACGGGCAGGCCGCCGGCCAGGGCGGGGTAGGAGTTACCCGGCTCGGGGGGCAGGGCAGAGCCGCGCTGCTGGGTGAGCGGGTTGTAGGTCAAGGCTCCGAGGCCGGCCTCGGCGAAGACGAGCAGGGGCGTGGCCCGGTGGTTCAGCCCGACGTAGAGGCTGCGGTCGGCGAGCAGGTTGTAGCGCACCAGGGCCGTGGCCAAGTAGTTGTCGCTGGTGAAGGCGAAGCCGCGCGTCGGAAAAAAGTCCTTCGCCCCGAGGTGAAAGTAGCTCACGTCGAAAGCCAGGCTCACGCGCGGACTCAGCACGCGCACCACGCCCAGCCCCGCGCCCAGCTCGTGGTCGTTGTCGCCCCAGCGGTTGGTCAGGTCGCCGGTGTAGTAGGCCGTATTAACGCTCAGGCTCAGGCGTAGCGGCGGGCGGCGGTAGGTTCGGCTGCGGCCGTCGTGAAAATTGCGCGGGGCGTGGTAGCCTTGTTGGGCGGCGGCGGGCAGCAGGCCGATGCTGAGCAGGAACGTGGAAAGTAGCGGAAATCGCATAGCAGGTGAGTAGGACAAGCCGGGCGGAACCGCGCCCGATGATGGCCCGAAAGTACGGCCCCGCCCGTTGCCGACCAGCGTGGCGGGTCGGCAGGCTGACGGGGGGCTGTGGCGCGGGCAGCCGGGCGGAGATGGGCGGATACGGGTTCGCGGCGAAGGTCAAGGCAGTATCTTGCGCCCCCGAGCTGCTTTTCGTTCTTCCATGACTGTCCGTTTTTCGCTTCCTTACCGCACCACTTACGGCCAACGCCTCGTGCTCAGCGGCTCCTCGGCCGCCCTCGGCGGCTGGGACCTGGCCCAGGCGCTGCCCCTGCGCTACGACGAAGCCACTACCCGCTGGAGCGCCGAGCTGACGCTGAACGCGCTGCCGGATTCGGCCCCCGCGCCCGCTGAGTTGACCTATAAATATGTGTTGCTGCCGGCCGGTGGCGGCGTGGTTTGGGAGTGGGGCGACGACCGTCGCCTGAGTTTGCCGCCGGCCATCCTCAGCTCGCTGACCCAGCTCGACGTGCGCGACTACTGGCGCGCCCCCGCCCAGGACGCGAACGAGCTGTTTACGGCCGCTTTCACCGAGGCCCTGTTTCGGCGGCCCAGCCCGGACCCGGCAGCCGAAACGAGGGCGCCGGATGCGCCCGGCGCGTTGCGCTTTGAGCTGGCCGCGCCGCGCGTCGCGCCCGGCCAGGTGGTGTGCGTGCTGGGGTCGGACCCCGCCCTCGGGGCCTGGGACCAGGGGCCGCCGCTGCTGCTCGCCGATGCCGACTACCCGACCTGGGTGGCCGAAACGACCCTGGCCCGGCCCACCGACGAGCTGCGGTATAAGTATGGCCTCTGGGACGTGGCCAGCGGCACGGTGGCGCAGCTCGAAACCGGTGACGACCGGGTACTGACCCCAGCCGCCGACCATGTCCGCGTGGTGCTGCACGATGAGGGGTTTGGTTACGCCAGCGGCCCCTGGCGCGGAGCCGGCGTGGCGGTGCCCGTGTTCAGCCTGCGCAGTGAAACCGGCCTGGGCGTGGGCGAATTCCTCGACCTGAAGCTGCTCATCGACTGGGCCGCCCGCACCGGGCTGAACGTGGTGCAGGTGCTGCCCATCAACGACACGACGGCCACCCACACCTGGGCCGACTCGTATCCTTACGCCGCTATCTCGGTGTTCGCCCTGCATCCTCAATATGTTAATTTAGAGGCTATTGCCGAGCCGCATAAGCCCGCCGACCGCGCCGCGCTGGCCGCGCTGCGTCAGCAGCTCAACGCCTTGCCCACGGTGGACTACGAGGCCGTGATGAGTGCCAAGTGGCGGTTTCTGGAGCTGTTGTATCAGCAGGAGAAAAAGGCGTTTCTGGCCGACCCTGATTACCAGCAGTTCCGGGCCGAGCAGGCCGATTGGCTCGTGCCCTACGCCGCGTTTTCGGGGCTGCGCGAGCGCTTCGGCACGGCCGACTTCGGACAGTGGCCGGCGGAGTTTCGGACCCCGGCCGACCTGGAACAGCTGACGGCGGAGAGCGAGGCCGATTACGACGAGTTCGGGCTGCATTTTTTCACGCAGTTTCACCTGGACAAGCAATTGCGGGCGGCCGTGGACTACGGCCGGGCGCGGGGCGTGGTGCTCAAGGGCGACTTGCCCATCGGCATCTACCGCCACTCGGTCGATGCCTGGACCCAGCCCGAATTATTCCACATGGACCGGCAGGCGGGCGCGCCGCCCGACGACTTCAGCGTCAGCGGCCAGAACTGGCGCTTCCCAACCTACGATTGGGCGCGCATGGCCCAGGACGACTATGGCTGGTGGCGGGCGCGGCTCAGTCACCTGGCCCGCTACTTCGACGCGCTACGCATCGACCACATCCTGGGCTTTTTCCGCATCTGGGAAATGCCCGGCGATTCGGTCGAGGGCTTGCTCGGGCACTTCGCCCCGGCCCTGCCGCTGCACCGCGATGAAGTGCAGCGCCGCCTGGGCTGGTTCGACGAGGGCCGCTTGTGTGCGCCGTACCTGCGCTGGCACCTGCTGGAGCGCGCTTTTGGCGGCGAGGCCCAGGCCGTGTTCGATGAGTTTATGATGGCCGACGACTACGGCAATATTTTTTTGCGGGCGCAAGTCAGCTCGCAACGGGCCATTGAAAGCTACGTCGAGACGCAAAGCGCGGCCCGGCCCGAGCGGGCAGAGTTCTACGGCCGCATCCGGGCCGGGCTGTACGGCCTGGTGAATGAAGTGCTGTTCGTGCGGGCTGACGCGCCGGACTTTTACCACCCGCGCATCACGCTCAGCAAAACGGCGAGCTACGCCGAGCTGGCCGACGACGAGAGCCGCCGCCGCCTGGACGAGATTTACGTGGACTTCTTCTTCCGGCGGCACGAGGAGTTCTGGCGCGAACAGGGGCTGGTGAAGCTGCCGGCCGTGCGCTACGCCACCAACATGCTGATTTGCGGCGAAGACCTGGGCATGGTGCCCGCTTCGGTGCCCGGCGTGATGCGGCAGCTCGGCATTCTGGGCCTGCACATTCAGCGGATGCCGGCCAACCCGCGCACCGAGTTCGGCCACCCCGCCGACGCGCCCTACCTGAGTGTCGTCACGACGGGCAGCCACGACATGAGCACGCTGCGCGGCTGGTGGGAGGAAGACCGGGTGCGTACTCAGCGCTACTACGAAACCACGCTCGGCCACTGGCGGCAGCTGGCCCCGTTCTACTGCGAACCCTGGGTGGTGCGCGACGTGCTGGCCCAGCACCTGGCCTCGCCCGCGATGTGGGCCATTTTCCCGCTGCAAGACCTGCTGGGCATGGACGCCGGCCTGCGCCGGGCCAACCCCCACGACGAGCAAATCAACGTGCCGAGCAACCCCCAGCACCACTGGCAATACCGCCTGCACCTGCCCCTGGAAGAGCTGCTCGATGCCGAAGGCTTCAACGAGCCGCTGCGGCAGCTCGTGGCGGCGAGCGGGCGCGGCGGGGCGTAGGCGGGGCGGCGGGCGGCCATTGTCGCGGCTGGCCGGCTGGCCGCGGTTGCATATTTTTTTTAAGGCGCTGATTATTAGTGAACATAGCCCAGTTCGATGCGCAAACTCCGAAGGGGTTTGCGCATCGGACGGTACGATAGTCAATTATTGAGGGCACTCCCAGCGGTCTGAAACAGACCGCTGGGAGTGCCTTTTTTAGTGTCCGACGCTCACGGATGCGGTGGCCGCTCTCGCTGAGGGCGTGTGGGCGCGGTGGGCGACCCGGCGGGGACCCCGGACCGCGTCGGCGTGGGCGCAACTGGGGCTGGGCGAGGAAAAAATAGCGGATTACGCGCAAGTTAAATTATCGTCCTCGCATTATATTTTGCCAGTATTAAACATTTATATAAGTCGAGTGCCAGGCGACACGCAAATTTTCTGCTGGTCATTAAAAACTCCGTTCAAGCTCGAAAAAAAGGTTATTTGCCTGGCTATTTAGTTTACAAGCTCAACGCTGATAGCGCAAGCTATCCGAATGGTAATTTATACTTTTACCGCGTTAGTCCCGTAACTTCGCCGCGTTGCGCCGGCTCTTTTTTGGGCCGGGCGGCGGGCCTTCGGGCCGAAATCACATTTTTCATTTCTTTCCTTATGAATGCATCCTTATCCACCAATCCGCGCGGCCGGCAACGAGGCGCGCGCGGCGGAACCAACCCTTGGGCGCTGACGCTATTTATCCTGCTGAGCTGGCTGACGCTGGGCCAGGGACGGGCCTGGGGCCAGAACCTGCTGGCCAACCCTGGCTTCGAGGACCAGTCGGCCGCCAATTACACGGCGGCCAACGCGGGCTTCACGTTTCCGGGCTACGGCTTCATTGCGCCCTTCAACACCGACCCTGGAGCGGCCAGCCTGGCCATCCGCACGGGCAGTCTGGCCTTCAATCCGGGCTTTCAACTTAACAACGTGGACCACACCAGCGGCAGCGGCAACATGCTGCTGGTGAACGCCTCGACCAGCGCGGGCGCTTATTTCTGGCAGCAGACGGTGAGCGTGAGCGCTAACACCAGCTACGTGTTCTCGTACTGGCTCATCAACAATTACTTTGCCGCGCCGGGAAACATCCAGACCGAGTACAGCCTCGACGGCGGGGCCACGTTTACGACGGTCGCGCCCGCGTTTCAGAACCCGACCGGCACGAGCAGCGGCAGCCGGTCGAGCTGGCAGCAAAGCCCGGCGCTGACCATCGCTACGGGCAGCGCCACCCAGCTCCTCATCCGCCTCACCGACCTGACCCTGGCCAGCAACGGCGATGACTTTAGTATTGACGACCTGAGCCTCAGCCCAACCAGCGCGAGCGCCGACGTGGCGACCACGCTCAGCACGAGCGCGCCGGCTTCGGTGGGGCCGGGCACCAGCCTGAGCTACAGCGTCCAGTTGCTCAACAACGGCCCCCAGCCGGCTCTCAACGTGGTGGCCCAGGTGCAGCTGCCGGTGGGCCTGACCAGCGCCGCCTTCGCGGGGGGCCTGCCCGCCGGGGCCAGCTACGACAACGCCAGCGGCCGGCTCACGCTGCCCGCGGTGGCGGCGCTGCCCAGCGGGGCGGCTAATGCCCAGACGATTACCTTCAGCCTGACGGCTCCGGCTTATTCCACGACCATCGGGGCCGTGGCCTCGTCGTCGGCGGCTACGGCCGATGCCGTGCCCGGCGATAACGATGGCAGTCTGGCTAACGCCCGCGTCAGCACCCTGGTGGCGCTGCCCGCCAACGGCTGCGGCGGCACACCCTACGGCCCGAGTACGAGCAGCGGCTTGTACGCGGAATACTACAACGGCTACTTCGCCGACAACCTGGGCTTTTTCGCCAGCAATACGCCGGTGCTGAGCCGCTACGACGCGCGAGTCAGTTTTCCGGCCAACGACAGCTGGGGCGACCTGGGGTTGAGCAGCGCGGCCAACGGCAACGCCAACAGCTACCAGCAGTATTCAGCCCGCTACCGGGGCAGCTTCAGCGTGCCGACCACCGGCACCTACGTGCTGAGCCTGACCTCGGACGACGCTTCGTATTTATGGATTGACGGGGCCGCGCTGGCCGCCACGCCCACGCTGGCTTCGGCCGCCGTGGACAACGGCGGGGCCCACGGCAGCCGGACGGTGCAGTCGGCGCCGCTCACGCTCAGCGCGGGCCGCCACGACGTGCTCATCTTCTACGGCCAGGCCGGGGGCGACAATACGCTCAGCTTCAGCTACACTGGCCCGGGCGGCGGCGGCATCGTGCCCAACGGCCTGCTTTGCGCCACCCAGGCCCCGGCGCAGGTCGCGCTCGCGGGTTTCGTGTATGAGGATGCCAACTACGGCGGCGGCAGCGGCCGGAGCCGGGCCACGCTCGGCGGCGGGGCCGTGGG
>Ga0209511_1004517_pt1 | contig 10047 bp, 12 predicted proteins | sample SSSSmetaG_FD_184141 | JGI IMG/M metagenome (GOLD analysis project Ga0209511, IMG submission 184141) | Glacier valley bacterial and archeal communities from Borup Fiord, Nunavut, Canada, to study Microbial Dark Matter (Phase II) - ​SSSS... | ecosystem: Environmental > Aquatic > Freshwater > Ice >... | reverse complement strand
ATTTTGCTTAACTACTTATCTTCTTCATAATATTTGTCCTTTGGGTCGATCGTTGAGTGTTCTAGACTTGGGATATTTCGCCAACTAAGGGCGGGCATTTATAGCACCGCCCCTACTCTATTTGTTGCCTAAAGAAAGCGAATTTGTTAGAGCTTTACTTGGCATCATCATTCTTTTCCGCATCGCCATCGCCGCCAGCCGCCTCGGAAGTTTGAACGCTGCTGCGGAGAGAAACGCTTTCCTTGTCCTCACCTTTTAGGCTTTGTATCTGGAGGATTTTACCGTTACCAGCATCTACACTTATTTCCTCTTGACCGATCGCAACTGAGTACACAACGTTGCCGTCTTCATTTTCTAATTTGACACTATTTGCTGTACCGCCTTTAGCAGCTTCCGCAGCCGATCGCGCTTGTTGTGGCGTAATTTTAGCCAGAGATTGCAGGCGACTTGATGCTTGCTTGTCTTCGGCATCATCGTTCTTTTCGCCGTCGCCATCACTGGCTTCAGGTACTGCGTTACTGCTGGTGCGATCGGGCATTACGGCAACCTGAGATTGCGCTGGCGAAGCGTACACAGTTCGGACTAATCTACCCAGCCCTAAAGTACCGACTAAAACAGTGGCTAGAGCGATTTTGGTTGAGGTTTTCATGGTATGAAACTTCTTTAATTTAGGCTTACTGTTTCACTGTAGATAACAAAAGTCAAGAACTTAGTAAGATTTAAAATATTGGGCATATTGTCCACTACAGAGTTTTTTGTTTGGAATTTGCATCGTCAAATCCTTTCCATGTAAGTTTGCGCCTTCACTATAGAGGACAAATGTCAAGAACTTGGAAAGATTAAAAACTTCTGAATTCAGGAAATTTTCATCCTAATTTCATCTTTGGGTGTTATACTCTAGAATAATTGTACCCAAAAATTCAATCAAATGAAAACGCTCAAATCAAGTTTAATTGTTCTAGGCACTGTCGGATTACTATTTTTGGGAGCCTGTGGTAAAGGCGACGAAAAAAGTGATGCAAATAGCAGCCCAACATCGGCTCCTGTCGCCTCCAAGCCTGCGTCTTCTGCTCCCAGTGCGGCTCCTGCGGGAACTGGTAAAACAGATAATGCTAAGGCATCTAAAGGGGGTCAAGTTGTCGAGTCGGGAGCTTACCACTTAGAGTTTGTCGCTGAGAAAGAAGCTACCGGAACTCACTTAGATTTTTATTTGCAAAAAGGCGACAAACGCGAACCAGTTCCCAACGCGAAAGTGTCAGCTCAAGTGCAGTTACCGAGTGGAAAACAGCAAACCCTAGCCCTGAAATATGACCCTGATGGCAAACATTACACTGTTGTATTTCCAGTCAAAGATGCCGGAAATTATCCTGTGAAAATGAATGCGGATATTAACGGAGAAAAAGTTGATGGCCGCTTTACCTTTAAGCAATAGAGTGTCATAAATTTCTAAAATCAGAACATCCCTAGGGAAAAAAGTAAAGACGATGAAAATAGTAAAGTCAGGTTTAATTGTTCTGGGTACTGTGGGGCTAATATTTTTGGGAGTTGGAAGTAACAACAGCCAAGCTGCTACTTCAGCCAACACTTCTGCTGTCTCGTCTTCAAAACCCATTGCAAGAACAGAGATAGCCGCCGCTCAAAACAAAGGTGGTCAAGTCGTTGAATCAGGGCCCTATCATTTAGAGTTGGTGGTCGAGAAAGAAGCTGATAAAACTCACCTGGATTTCTATTTGCAAAAAGGCGACAACCACCAGGCAATACCTAATGCGAAGATAACAGGTCAAATTCAGATGCCCGATCGCACTCAAAAGACTGTTACCTTCACTTATGACCAGAAAGAGCAGCACTATACAGCTTTGCTGCCTGGAAAAGTTGCCGATCAGTATCAGATGAAGATTACTGCTGATATTAACGGTCAAAAGGTAGATGGTCGATTTACCTTCACTCGTTAGGGATACGGCACTGCCAAGGCGTGTCAATTTCAGACTTTAACCATTGATAAATATGGTTTATAGCCTAGTATTGACACCCCTAAATATCCTTTGTTTTACAATGCAAAAGCTTTTAACAGGTTCGCTGAATTTGATTTAATCCGAGCTTTGGTGAGCTTTAGCGAAAAATGCGTTTAACAATTTCATCCTAATTTCATTACTGAAAGTCAATCTGAAAGTAATTCAACTAAATGTTTAGAAACGTAAAAGTATGGACAAAAAATTAATAATTTACAGTTTTACTGGTTTAGTTGCAGCAGGGGCGATCGCAGCCAGTGGGCTAACCAATAGTAAAGCCCCAAATCAAAGCTCTCAAATGCCACCCATGCAACAGGGCGATGCCTCAATGGGTGGAATGCAACATGGGGAAAAATCAAGTAACCCCGATCGAGGACATTCAACACCGACTCAGACGACAACTACTCAGGCAAAACTCACTGCTTCAAGAGATATTACCCCCAAAACGCCGGTTAAGTTATTGATCGATGTTCAAGATTCAGCCGGGAAAGCGATCGCTAATTTTGACACTTTTCAAGAAAAGCTGATGCACCTAATTGTTGTCAGCGACGATCTGCAATTTTTCAGCCACCTTCATCCCACTTATAAAAAAAATGGTAGCTTTGAAGTCGAGGCTAATTTTCCGCGATCGGGCAGTTACACCTTGTTCGGCGACTACAAACCATCCGGTCAAAAAAAACAAGTTTCGGTGATGAAAAAACAAGTTGCAGGCGGCAATCTGCCAGTCGCAGCAATTGATTTTAATTATACAAAAACGTTTGGAGATACCAAAGCTAATCTCACCTTGTCTCAACCAAAAGTCAAAGCAGGTGAAGAAGTCACCTTAATCTTTAACTTGCAACAGAAGTCCAACAATCAACCCGTTACAGATTTGCAGCCTTATTTGGAAGAACGGGGGCATTTAGTCATCCTCAAACAGTCATCCCCACTGACAAGAGCAGATTACATTCATGCCCATGCTATGAAAGATTCTCCCGATGGTCAAGTACAGTTTATGACCAGTTTTCCTCAGCCGGGAAAATACAAGCTGTGGGGTCAGTTTAACCGCAATGGCAAAATTGTCATTGCTGATTTTTGGGTTAATCTTCTTTAGCAGCAAGCATTCATCATTCGTAGATTCCTCTCGTTCAAAAATTCAAGAAATTAATTATGAAACTGCAAGACATTCTGGCAACAAATAAGAAGTTGGATGTGAAGGCGATCGCCGCTGATAAAGAGCTAACTCGCCAAATTCAGATTCGCCTCATAGACTTAGGTTTGCTAGACCCTCCAGCCGACGGCATCTTTGGCCCTGTTTCTACTGCGGCTCTCGCTCGATTTCACAAGCTGATCCAGTGCACTGACGAACCAGGATTTATCGGAGCAAAAACAGCCGAGAAACTTATTGAAGCCAAGCGATCGGATCTCAAATTTCCACCTCCACTCCTCAAGATAGTTAATGAGACTTTTCTCCAAGCTAGACCTATCGATGTGTCTGATTTATCAGATGCAGAGAAACAAAAAATAGAAGCTGGGAAAGTATTTGAGCTTGTTTCTTATGAAGTGGTTCGCGATCGCATCCGAGTAGCTTTCCGAAAAGATTCCTTTAAAAATTCTAAAATCTGGTATGTCTATAAACCGGACGTCCAAATTTTAGAAGATGGGAAGGTAATTTATCCAAAGCCTAAGCCTAAGAGCTTTAAACTGGCTAATTTTCCTTACAAACCTCAGCTCGATAATTACTATAATCCGACTGGTGCTTGCAATGTCACATCAATGGCAATGTGCTTGCAGTTCCTCGGCAAACCTCGCCGGAACAATATCGGTCAATTTGAGGACGAACTCTACGAATATGCACTCAACAAAGGTTACAGTCGCTGGAACCCCTACGACTTGGCAAAAATTGTCAAAGAGTATGGTGCTCAAGATACCTTTAAAGAGAATGGGACATTTGAGGAAGTTAAAGATTGGTTAGTAGATGGCAACCCAACTGTCATACATGGATATTTTACATCTTTCGGTCATATTATGCCCGTAGTTGGATATGACGAAACTGGCTTTTTTGTTCACGATCCTTACGGAGAATGGTTTGCTAGCGGGTATGACAACAACGCCAGCGGAGCCTATCTTCATTATTCCTATGACTTAATTCGCCGCGTCTGTATGGCAGATGGAAATTTCTGGGTACATTTCATTTCCAAGTAACAGAGTGTGGGGTTTGTTTCTTATTAAACTTTACCTGTCACTGGTTCATGTTTCATTTTGATTTCATTGACGACTGTAAAACTAAGAAATAAGTCAATTGAGTGAAGTATTTGAGGGTCATCACAATGAAAAAGTTAATTTACGCCGCTGCATTCACCGTTATGCTGGCATCTAATGCCCCCGCTACTGTTGCAGGAGGAGCCATGCAAAATGCGAATATTCCTCATATTGTTGGTAGCGCTGCAACTCCCAATAAAGCTCGCTTTCAGGGCGCTACCCATCATTTTGAAGTTCACGTTCAGGGAAGAGCTCTTTCATCAATGACCATTGATTTGCCGGATGATGTGAAAATGCGTAGCGGCATTGAGATAACAAATCAATCTGGTCAAAAAATCGAGTCTCAAGTTTCTGTTAATAACCGAAAAGCGACAGTGGTTTTCGCCCAACCTGTTTCTCCTGACACCACAATATCGATCAATCTGCGAGGCATTCACACTCCTGGTTACAGTCGCAATTGGATGTACCCGATCGCTGGTAAAATAGTGGGAATAAACACAGAAATACCACTCGGTACAGTTTTAATTCAAACCTATTAAATGTAGCTGGTATTTGGTGATTTTAAATTGCAAAAAACTTGAATCAATTAGTTAAATTTGCAATTTAAAATCTACGATTGGCAATTCAAAAAAATCCTTGATGTTAATCAGGTCAGTTTTCACGAATTATACTCGATTATATAAATGCACCCCATATCTCGATCGCACTTTATTTCCTATTTGGTAGCCTCAGTTTTTTTGAATGGGAAAAAGACTCGACCTGCTAGACTTTGAAAGTACATCCCACCGACAGTACCTAAAAACATCAAATAGCCGATCGCCTGCACGACATAAAGCTTATCCGTGTATCCAAACAACGAACTCAACAATAATCCGGGAAACTGTTCTTTTGGCAGCACTTGCGAGGTATTCCACACCATCGGCCCCAGAATGCAAGAGTGGACTTTAGCAAATCTTTCGTAATAGAAACACAGCCCTGCTGACTCGCGATTGGCTTGCGATAAAGTATTGAATACGGTGTCAAAAAGTCCCAGAGTTGATACGACTAAACCCGCGACAATGAACAGCAATAAAATGCCCATATATTTGAAAAACAGGCGGATATTAATTTTCACTCCCCATTTAAACAGCAGAGCACCAAGTCCGGCGACTGAGAGAATGCCGCCCAAAGCGCCAAGTGCGGGAATAATGCCTTCTTGAAACTTGGCAACGACAAACAAAACCGTTTCAAATCCTTCGCGTAAAACGGCAATCAAAACTAAGCTAAACACTCCCCAGCCGGCATGAGAATTTTGGGTTAAGGCGGCACTGACTGCGCCTTCGACTTCGGCTTTCATAAATCGCGCTTGTTTGGTCATCCAAATCAGCATCCAGCTCAACATGGCGATCGCGACGAGCCCAAAACTTGCCTCTAGCAGCGCCTCCATAATCGGTGCAAAAGGCTGATTGGATGTGGATAAAAGTTGAATAGTCCAGCCGAAAAGTACACCGATGAAAGCACTGGCAATCAGTCCAACTATCACACCGCCAAAAACCCAAGGAGTCAGATAACTTTGTCCTGATTTTTTGAGACAAGCTAGAACAATTCCGATAACTAAGGCTGCTTCTACTCCTTCGCGGAGGGTAATTACAAATGTGGGCAATGCTTCGCTAAAATTCATATTCTGAGTTGAGGTAATGTGTTGGCAATTGGCAAATATTTTACCAATTACCGTTGATTTGAGTTAACTTTTTTAGGATGCGGGTTTGAGAACTTTTTGGCTGTCGCTTTCGATGGTTTTAATTAGCTTGGTAATTTGTTCGGTGGTTTTTACAGGGGCGGCTGGTGCGATCGCAGTTGGCCAATTAGTCTTCAATTCTGCCATGTTGGCAACCATTGCTTTGTCGGTTTCCGGGCTGGTTTTAGCCACTTGCGAGGCGATATCTTTGTACAGCATTTCCGCATACATCACAAAACCCCGCGAATCTTGATATTCAATAATTGCGGAAATTTTGCCGTTGGCAACTGCGGCTCCGTATTCAGAATTAGCTGTATCCAGCAAGCCGTTAATTACTTGCAACACGAATTTCGGATCTTTGCGCTGTGCGTCGGAAATACCGGCAATTGCTCCATCAACTGCTTGCATGGATGCAGTAAATTCTGCATTCACTTTAGCCGGATCTTTTGCACCCGCTTTCACTAAATCTTGCAATTTAACTAAAGTCGTCTTGAATTCGGGAATTTTACGCTCGTTTAGCTGATCTTCGACATCGGCATAGATTTCTTCGACTGGATGCCCGATGTGCGGTTCTGCCTGGTTTGGTTTGCCTTGATCCAAGAGTTCTTTGGCTACTAAAAGATGCCCTTTCATCAATCCCATTTTAGTCATGAAGTCTACATCTTTGGCTTCCCCTGTCAGTACCACATCTTCAATAGTTACCATGTCTTTAATTTGGTCGAATTGGGCTTGATCGATCACCTTTTTTGAGACCAATTCTTCGACTTTTCCGAAGGGGCGGCTGGCTTGAATTTTGTTAGAAAGTGCCGGTACTCCTAACTTGGCTTCGATTTTGTCCAAGTCGGAGAGTAAACCCGTATTAATGTTGATTGCGCCTTTGCCGCCGTGGTTCATGCTGTGTTCGCTTGTTGCTACGGGGGTAGCTGTGGTGACGGGTGAGGCTGTGCTCTCGGTTTTGGTGGCTGTGGGGGCTGAAGTGCAACCGGCCAGAGCAACGAGGATTGCTGTAGCGATTGCTGTAGGTAATAAACGAAATGTTGATGACATGGGAGTTGCTAATTTTGACGTTGTGTGCATCTGGATTTACAAACTAATAAGAAAGATTCTCAATTATTTGCAAGAGCTTTATTGTACCTATTTGCGATCGAGCTTGGTAGATAATTTAATACTTTCTTCAGTATAATTGGCGCACCCTGGTAGCAGAATTTGGGTTAAGTGATGACTTCAAATATACCCATGCAGCCTGCTTCGGCGATCGCATCTTGATGAGGATGAAACATATATTTTCCGCCGTACCCGTAGGTAAATTCTAAAATATGTCTTTCAGCTACTCCCATTGTGATGACATCGGCTTTTTCACGGGGAATTAAAGTCATTCCCGTGGGATATACATCAAAAAAGTTCCCATGCAAGTGAAAAGTAACTGCTGCTTGGTACTCAATCATGTTGAGAACGTACAGCCGGACTAGCTGATTTTTGTAGATAGAAATAGGGTATTTCATGTAATAATGGGGCAATCCGTTAAAAGCGTAAAGCTCGTTCTTTTCATCATCGTTTACGTCATATCCTCCCATGATTAAGATTAGTTCATCGGCACTCGGGCGGGGTTTTGGCGGATCGATGATGAACATACCATAGAGTCCTTTGCCAATATGCCTAGTTACAGGAGCAATATGGCAATGATATAGATGCACTCCGTAGGGAGCTGCATCGAATTCATAAATAAATACCGAACCGTTTCTTACTGGTTTAATGCCATCCATTTCGCTGGTATGAAAGCCGTGAAAGTGCAAGGAGTGAGAATGTCCAGCTTTGTTAGAGAAAATGACGCGAATGCGATCGCCCTCAGTGGCCCTTAATGTCGGCCCTGGCACGCGATTATTCACATTCCAGGTGTTGAAAGTGACGGCACTATTAAGTTGAACGATCGAAGTGTTAGCTTCCATCCGAAATTCTCGAACCGTGCGTCCATTTTCGCGCGTCACCGTGCCATAATCAAAATCGCGCGCAATTTGCATCGGGTTGATGTTGCTGACAGTGACAGCATCAGCAGGCATTGGTGGTATTCTCGCGGCTGCTGGTCGTTTTTGAGTCAAGTTTTGAAGTGCGATCGCGCCGCCCGCTACTCCAGCACCAGCTATTCCTAGTTGTAAAAGTTGACGGCGACTCAAGCGCCCCGCCATTTTAAGGATGGGACGGTTTGATAAGTCTCCCATAATTGTTGAAAATTTTTCTCAAAAAGTTACTTACACTGCATTATAAGGCTTTACCACCTTGTTGTCAATTATTGTCAACTGCTATCTTTTTCAGGGAATTCATAAAGTTTCATGCTGATTTCATCTCAGTATGTGATTTTGTATGTTGGGGGTAGATGCTGTCGATCGCCAACAATGTATACGGATTTACCGCTGTAAATTAATCTGATGAGAGTTTTGCTAGTTGAAGATGAGCCAGATTTAGGAAAGGCGATCGATCGTACTTTAAAGCAAGAAAAATATATAGTTGACTGGGCCCAGGATGGGAATGAAGCTTGGGAATATTTAGATAGTCATTGGACTCAATACAATCTGGCTATTTTTGACTGGTTGCTTCCAGGATTATCAGGATTGGAACTGTTGCGGAGATTGCGTGCAAAACATAGCGCACTGCCAGTTTTGATGCTAACAGCAAAAGACCGAATGGAAGATAAAGTGGCGGGACTAGATGCCGGGGCTGATGATTATTTAGTGAAACCGTTCGGGATGGCGGAACTATTAGCAAGATTGCGGGCTTTGCAAAGGCGATCGCCCCAAATTCAACCGCAACAGCTACAGGTGGGAAATCTGGTTTTGGACTGTGGCAATCGAACAGTTTTGATGCTCGACAAGATTGGCAACAGCCTAATGATTTCTCTGACGAATAAAGAGTATCAACTGCTAGAATACTTTATGAAACATCCGAATCAAATTGTCACCACTGACTAAATTCGGAATCAGCTATGGGAAGTCAGTGCAGATACTTTTAGCAATGTGGTAGCGGCTCAAGTACGGTTGCTGCGGCGCAAGCTTGAGTCGGTTGGTGGTGCGAATTTAATTGAAACTGTCCATGGTGTTGGATACCGGATGAGAAGTTAAAAGTAGGACGGGCAGGATACCCACCCCACAAGAAAATTAAATTTTTGTGGAACAGGCATCTTGCCTGTTTAGCTAGTTCCTAGGCTCTGCTTGGGAACCGATATCACTGTTGCTCTGCCTCGCGATAATTGGAGGCAGAGCCTCCGGATCTGCGTTCCGCAGGCAGAGCCTGAGAACGAGTAGAACGAGTAGAATATAGAAAACTCGATCGCAAAAATGACTGCCATGAAAGATTTAATCCAACAAGAGTTAGACAAGCTCGATCTAGAACAACTCAAACAAGTGTTTGAATTTATTGCTTTCCTGAAATTTCGTGCCAGATTAGTTACTAATCTAGCAGTAAATGAAACTAACTTAGCTGCACTCTATGGCGAATTTGCCGAAGAAGATCGACAACTTGCGGAACTGGGAATGAGTGAATATGCAGAACTCCTAAAACATGAGGATTTGGTATGACAATCAGACGGGGTGAAATCTGGATTGCAGCCCTCGATCCTACACAAGGTTCCGAACAGGCTGGTGTACGTCCCATAATTATTTTCCAGAACGATACTATTTCCAGATACACGACTACTGTCATCAGTATTCCTCTCACAACTAATCTGCGCCGTGCATCTCTTCCTTCATCTGTTTTTATTCCCAACGGTGAGGGAGGATTGACTCAAGATTCCGTTGCATTGTGCCATCAAATGCGAGTTTTGGATAAAACTAGATTGCGGAATAAAATTGGTGAAGTTAATCCAGAGACCTTGGTACAATTAGAAAATAATGTATTATTTACCTTGGGATATTTACCTTAAAAAAACGACTCAATGTGAATCAAAATAAACTATTTAACCGGACCCGATCGCAATTAGCGATTTCCTACGCCGCAGTCATGGGTTTAATTTTAAGCTTGTTGGGATTTGGGGTATATAGGGCGATCGCCCACGCGCACTGGGTAGCCATAGACAGGGAATTAGAATCG
>Ga0209511_1004515_pt1 | contig 10050 bp, 4 predicted proteins | sample SSSSmetaG_FD_184141 | JGI IMG/M metagenome (GOLD analysis project Ga0209511, IMG submission 184141) | Glacier valley bacterial and archeal communities from Borup Fiord, Nunavut, Canada, to study Microbial Dark Matter (Phase II) - ​SSSS... | ecosystem: Environmental > Aquatic > Freshwater > Ice >... | reverse complement strand
ACAAACCGATAGACCAGATACTGGAGATCCTTACCTATATCTCCAGAATAGGATATAAAATGGAACCCAGGAACAATCAACCAAGCGTAATTCACCTTAAACATTTGCCTATGAAGAAGTAGAAAGCCGTAAAAAAAGAGCCGGAAATATTTGTACTATTCCCGACCCTAAAGCCCTGATTTAAAATATCAGGCATTCCGATTAAATTTTGAAATGCGAAAAAATTATCCAAAACTTAATTTCACAAAATTATGAAATTTTTTTATAAACCTTCACTGATCAAGTGGAGAATAACCAAACTATTGCGAATTATGAGAATCACAACTTTACTTCTCTTAATCGGTTTGATGCAAACCTATGCAACAAACTCCTATTCTCAGAACACTAAACTATCACTGAAGATGGAAAATGCCTCGATTGAGACCATCTTAAGCAAAATTGAAAAGATTTCTGAGTTTCACTTCTTCTTTCGCAGCAACGAAATCAATTCAAATGACAGGCATACTATTGATGCAAGTGAACAAACAATTGATGAAGTTCTTAATTCCTTGCTCAAAGATTCAAAGCTGACTTACAAGATTTTTGACAAATATATTGCGATCGTATCGAAAGAAAATGCGAACGGGAATATTGAAAGTCTTATTCAGCAAAAAGCCATCTTTGGTAAAGTCACCGATCAAGCTGGAGTTCCGCTGCCCGGCGTTTCTGTGGTGGTAAAAGGAACTACAACTGGCGTCATAACGGATAATAGTGGAAATTTCACGTTGACAAATATCCCCGAAAATGCGATTTTGCAGTTTTCGTTCGTTGGCATGAAAGCTCAGGAGGTTTCTGTTGGCAACAAAACGACAATTAACCTTGTGATGGCGGAAGAAACCATTGGGTTAGAAGAGGTTGTTGCCATCGGTTATGGAACCCAGAGGAAAGTTACTTTAACGGGGTCAGTGGCTTCTTCCAAAGGAAACGAGATACAAAAATCGCCTGGTACTAATTTAACCAATAATCTTGCTGGCCGCATTCCTGGTCTGACGGCTGTTACAAGAAGTGGCGAACCTGGAGCTGATGGTGCTACATTGCGTATCCGTGGTTCCAATACTTTAGGTGACAATAGTCCTCTTATTGTTGTAGATGGAACTCCAAATCGTGGCATGGAACGCATCAACCCAAGCGATATAGAAAATGTCACTGTCTTAAAAGATGCTTCAGCCGCTATATACGGTGCGCAAGCTGCCAATGGTGTAATATTGATTACGACGAAACGTGGTAGTCTCGGAAAGCCCAAAGTGACATTAAACATGAGTCAAGGGCTTAACCAACCTACCCGCATACCTAAAATGGCTGATGCAGCTCAGTATGCTACCATGCTGAATGAAATTTTATATTATAAAAACAAGGCAGGTGGTCGTAACCAGAAATATTCAGCTGATGATATTCAGAAATATAGCGATGGCTCAGATCCTTGGGGACACCCAAACACTGATTGGTTTGGTGAAGTTTTTAAGCCTTGGTCCAGCCAAAATCAGCAAAATGCTTCTATTTCCGGAGGCAGTGAAAATATGAAATATTTCATTTCATTGGGAGCCAAATTCGAAGACGGTTATTACAAAAATAGTGCTACCAATTATAAACAATACGACTTCCGAACTAACATTGATGGGAAGATAAATAAATATATCAACGTTGCTTTCGATGTAGCCGGAAGACAAGAAATGCGAAGTTATCCAAACCGTCCAACAGGAGATCCTATTTTTCGCACTTTGATGCATAGTAAACCGACTATGCATGCTTACTGGCCAAATGGCACACCCGGGCCTGATATTGAAGAAGGCGACAACCCTGCAATAACTACAACCGATGCTACCGGCTACGATCGGGATAAATTGTACGTCATTCAAAGTAATCTACGTACGAATATAATTATTCCCTGGATTAACGGGTTAACAATTTCTACGAATGCCTCTTACGATAAAACATTCCGCTTCCATAAAAAATTCGTCCGGCCATGGTATCTTTATACATGGGATGGCAATGCTGATCATATAACCACGAAAAACAAAAAAGGGTTTGACGGTCCTGAATTATCAGAAGACATGGCAGATGGACAAAATATTACTTTAAATGTGTATGCCACTTACGAAAAGACATTTGAAACCAAGCATAATATTAAAGCAATGGTGGGAACCGAAAGAAGAAGTGGAACAAATGATGTATTCAGTGCTTTCCGAAAAAATTACATTTCGGCGGCTGTTGATCAATTATTTGCGGGCGCTACAGACCAATATATGTCAAATGATGGATCGGCAAGTCATAATGCCTATCTAAGCTATTTTGGCCGTTTAAATTATGACCTGAGCAAAAAGTATATGGCCGAATTCGTATGGAGATATGATGGTTCATATAAATTCCCGACTGCTAAACAATTTGGCTTCTTTCCTGGTATTTCTGTAGGATGGCGTATTTCAGATGAGAACTTCTGGAAAAATAATATATCTTACATAAACGACTTTAAAATTCGCGGATCTTGGGGTCAAACTGGCAATGACCGTATTGAGGAATATCAATATCTTGCTACTTATGGATATGTTGATAACAGTACATATGTATATGGCACAGAGGACAATAAGCTTCTTATTGAAACAAAAAGTCCAAACATTAATGTAACCTGGGAAGTAGCCAATCAGGCTAATATTGGGTTTGATGCATTTTTATTCAATAATAAAATATCGGTTTCTGCTGATTATTTTAATAACATCCGTTCTCAAATTTTGATTAGGAAAAATGCTTCTATTCCAGCTTCCAGTGGTTTAACTTTACCTCCGGAGAATATTGGAAAAGTTCAGAACGGTGGATTTGAAGCATCCATTGGTTATCATGGAGAGGCAGGCGAGTTTAAATATGACATATCCGTAAATGGCAGCTATTCAAAGAATAAAATTATTTTCTGGGACGAAACGCCTGGAATACCAGATTATCAGCGATCTACAGGAAGACCTATGGGTTCAGCATTATATTACGAAGCAATAGGTATTTTTAAAGATCAGGCTCAAATTGATGCCACTCCTCATTGGCCTGCTACTCAACCAGGCGATATCATTTTTAAAGATGTAAACCCGGATGGTGTTATTAACGGATTAGATCGGGTAATGAATGAAAAGAGTAACATGCCCAGATTTATTGGTGGGTTTAATATTAACCTGAAATATAGGCAATTTGATTTAGCTATGCTTATTCAAGGAGCGGCGGGTGCTCAACTATACATTACTGCAGAATCGGGCGAAGTTGGAAACTATTATAAAGATTTTGCTGATAATCGCTGGACCCCTGAAAATACGGACGCATCATACCCCAGATCATATAACCGCTCAGATGAATACTGGAGAAGTCAGGGTAATACTTTTTGGCTCAGAAGCACCGACTATATTCGCTTAAAAAACTTTGAATTAGGTTATACCTTACCTTTGAATGTAAATAAAATATTAGGAATTGAGAACCTTCGCATTTATGTGAATGGTTTGAACTTGGTCACAATCGACAAATCAAAAGTTCTTGACCCGGAAGTATCTGATGGGTCTGGATGGTCATATCCACTTCAAAGAGTTGTTAACTGTGGCTTAACTTTAACATTCTAAAAATAAATTAAATGAAAAATATTTTTAAAATATTGATGATTCTATCTGTCATCGCAATCCTATTCTCCTGTGAAAAAAAGGATGAATTTTTGGATAAAAAACCATTAGGCGACTATTCTGAAATTGATGTATGGAGCGACCCTGCCCTTATTGGAACCTTTGTTAACAGCATATATAGAAATGCATTGGGCTTCCCTTTTGCTATTGAACGCCTTTCTTCTTACGCAGACGAATCTTATTTTACACACGGGTGGGGAGTTCACGACTTCAATAAAAGCTTGATGACTTCAGATGATTTATTAGGTTGGTCAGTAGATTGGGCTACTCCACAAACCTTGCATTTCTTCTGGAATCCATTTTACGACAATGTACGACGTATGAATATCTTCTTTTCAAAAATTAATTCCGTAGAAGCAGACCAATCAGTGTTGGATAGATTAAAAGGAGAGGTATATTTTATGCGGGCATGGACTTATTTTTATTTGACAAACCTTTATGGTGGTGTTCCTATTATTACCAAAGCGTATTCACTAACTGACAATTTTATGGTTCCAAGGAATAGCTATGAAGACTGTATAAATTATATTGTTGGGCAAATCGATTCTTCCGCTATGTATTTGCCCGATACCTATCCCACTGATGGTCATGTTTCCAAAGGAGCAGCACTGGCATTGAAAGCGAGAATATTGCTTTATGCTGCAAGTGATTTGCATAATTCTGCAAAGAATAGTATTGTTCTCGGTGGATTTTCAAAGCCGGAATTGTTAGGTTATACAAGTGGCGATGCATCTTTACGTTGGACCGCTGCTAAAAATGCCGCTAAAGCTTTAATTGATTTAGGTAAATATAGTTTATACAAGGGAACTCCTGCAATCAATGATTCAGTAGCTCAGAATTTCGTTGAATTATTTACCTCGAAGGGGACGGTTGAAGACATCTTATTGCAATTTTTTACCCCAAAAACTGATGAGGGCTGGAATGGATATGACCCTGGACTATTCGAGCAACCAAACGGTTACCACGGTTGGAGTTCAAATACTCCGCTTGGCGATTTAGTAGATGATTATGAAATGAAAAATGGAAGCAAATTCGATTGGAATAATTCTGTACATAAAGCCAATCCATATGTCAATCGTGATGCTCGTTTTTATGCAACCATTCTATATGAAGGCGTAAAATGGAGAGAACGACCCACTGATGCATTGGCAATTGATCCGTACAGCAAAATTCAGGTTGGTGCCGTTTATAATAATAGTGGTGTTGTTATAAAACCGGGTTTGGATACCCGCATAGGTCCTATCGAAAACTGGAATGGTGGTTATACCGGGTATTTTTTAAGAAAATATATTGATCCTGTGGTTGATTTTCAATTTGTAAAACAAGATGTTCCTTTTAAGCACATGAGATATGCAGAAGTTTTATTAAACTATGCAGAGGCTTGTATTGAATTAGGTCTTGATGCTGAAGCCCGGAAGTATATTAATATGATACGTACACGTGCTGGTCAACCAGATTTATCAGTTTCATTATCAGGCGATGCATTACGTCAGGCTTGCCGTCATGAACGGCGGATTGAATTTGCCTATGAAGATCAACGTTTCTGGGATATTCGGCGTTGGATGATCGGAGATTTAGCTTATCACCAAACATCAAGAGTGGATATTCGTTATGTCACATCTGAGACCAATGTTAAGCAATACAGAAAAGCTGATGGCTCAACTTATGGCAATCCAATTTTCAGTAAAGTAGAATTGGATGGAGATGCAAGAGTTTGGAATAATAAATGTTATTTTTTCCCGATAATGCGTAGTGAGATGAATAAAAATAACCTGCTTGTTCAGAACCCTGGTTATTAATTAAATTAGAAATTTCTCATAAGCTAATCGGGATTTAATTTCTACTTATTTTTTGCATCGGTTTTATCATTGCAATGATGAGTTTTAGATTTTCTTTTATCATTAAGTTATCGAAGTCTTTGCAAAGACTTCGATAACTTTTTAACCAAGTAATTCTATATTCAAAAGAATAAATATGAAAAAATCAATTATTTTATTGAATATCATTCTTTTAATTAATGTGTTAGCCTATTCGCAGAATAATTGGACGGTTGGGCAGAAATACTTGTTATTTAATGGAAAGCCCAAATTCATTACCGGTGCCAATTATATTCCTTCCAAAGGGTGGTTGCAAGCTATTGATAATTGGGATCCTATTTCGATAGAAAATGATATGATTGCCATGAGTAAAATCGGAGTTGAAAGTATTCGATTTTCGCCGTTATGGTATTTGTTACAAAACAAGGAAGGTGAAATTGACAAGATAAAACTCGACAGAGTTAAACAATTGGTAAAACTTGCCGGCAAGCATCATATTTCGGTGCAATTAAGTATTCTTAGCGGATTTGTAAGTTCTGCTGTGTTTACACCGGCTTGGGCGAATGGTAAAATGTTTACAGACCCAGTACAAATAGAGCGTACTGCATCTTATGTACGCTTCATCGTCAAAGAGTTTAAGAATAATCCAAATATTCATAGCTTCGATTATGGAAATGAAGTGGATGCTTTGAAAAATTTTGGCGGCTTTGAAGGTTCTCCAGACGATATAAAAATTTGGCTCAATAAAATTTATGCTGCATTCAAGGAAGGCGATAGTAGTTGTCTGGTTACAAATGGACTTGGGAATTATGATGATAACTTCCGTCTAGATCCCGTATCTAAAACATCCGATTACCTGTCGGTTCATACCTATCCTTATTTCAATGGAACTATGTACAACGACCCATGGATCGGGCAACGCACAACTTACAGTTTGAACTTTATAAAAAATTGGGCTGAAATGGCGGGGAAACCTGTGTTAACACAGGAATTTGGAATGTCAAGGGAATGGCTTCCGATCTATAAAACCTCAGATTATTTCAAAATGATTTACATGAGCAACTGGGCCAATAATTCATCGGGGTTTTTTTGGTGGTGTTCTCATGACATTGACACCGCATTTCATATCATTCCCGATAAAAGCACAGGACGCGATTTTCGCAAAAATGGAACTTTTGAGTCCCTTGAATATTCAATGGGATTGTTGAATTCAAAAAATCAGCCATATCCTATTGCGAATACCATGAAAGAGTGTGCCCAATTGGTCGAAAAATTGGGTCAAGGCTGGGAAGATAAATTACCGGTTTGTTATTTGTTGATTTCTTCCAAAGTGGAGGATATGAAAGCTTCATTTGGGATGATGATGAATGCCTATGTACTTGCGAAGCAGGCACATTTGAACATCCGGTTACTTTATGAAGATAAACCAATACCTGATGGTACCGCTGTAATAATTATTCCCTGTTTCAGCCTTTCCGAAACAGGGAAAATGAATGTTAAAAAATACCTTGAGAAAGGCGGAACGGTATATCAATCGTATTTCAATGATTTTGATAAAAACCTGGTCGTTTCGAAATCTGAAAGGAAATTTCAAAGCTGTGATCTAATACCGGAAAAAACGATGGGCGACATGCAGCTTACACAAAAAATACATATCGGTTTTGAATTTAACGGTTTAACAGTTGAGAAAAATTCAAAAATTGAACGATTACTGACTATTGCAGAATTGAATAAAAAAATTGTCGAGGGGAAAAGTGATGGGCTATTCTTTAAATCTAAAATTGCAAAGGGTAACTATTTCTTTTTTGCAGGAAACCTCGAGAATGCGCTTAACGAAACCTACAATCCATGGAATGATGATGATTCTTATGCAATTTATTCTTGTCTGCGTCCAGATTATGAAATTTGCATCGATTCAAAATTCGTTGAATTTTACCACAAACAATCTGCCGACAAACAGCTTGTTATCTTAATTAATCATTCTGAAGATATTCAAAATGTAATCCTGTATTCAAAAAAATCAATAAATCTTACTTCACTTGAAAATACTAAAGAAAAATATCGGGGAAGTAAAGCAAATATTTCAATGCAACCAGCTGAAACAAAACTCTTTTATGTAGATAAGTAGATTGTCTCTAAAACCAAAACATAAAAGTAAGGCTAAATAATGGGCGGTACATTGGCATGATCAGGATCGTGAAAACTATCTTTTGAAAAAAATGTCGATGAAAAGCTGAATATAGTTACCGGTATAAACGAATTATTTAAAAATTTGCTTTAACATTAAAACTATGAGGAAGTTTATTACTCACCAATTAATTGGTGTTGCTTTGCTTTTATTAACGCTATCCATTAGCGCACAACCTGTTCAAAACCATTTAAATGATAAACCAATAAATACCGGTTTGCAAGGTAGGCCATTTGATCATTATTGGAGCAAATGTGTAAGTGCAGGGCGGGCAAACGAAGGTTTGCGTGCATCGTGGCTCGAACAATTGGACATAGTGCATAACGCGTGTGGTTTTGAATACGTGCGTTTTCATGGCTTATTCCACGATGACATGTTTGTTTTTAACTATGATGCCGATAGTAATGTGGTGTATAACTGGCAATATGTTGATGATGTTTACGACCGCATGCTCGCCATGGGCGTTAAGCCTTTTGTTGAGTTTAGTTTCTTCCCAAAAGCAATGTCGCCAGAGGCTACGGTATTTTGGTGGGGAGCCCACGGAACGCCACCTTCAGACTATACGCAGTGGGGAAATATGGTTGAGGCATTTTTGCAGCATTGCATACAACGTTATGGTATTGATGAGGTTCGCAAATGGTATTTCGAGGTTTGGAACGAACCCAATTTAGGCAACTTTTGGAAAGGTACTCAGGAACAATATTTTCAATTATATAAAACTACTGCTACCATAGTAAAAAAAGCCGATAACCAGTTTAGGGTTGGCGGACCTGCGACAAGCAGCTATCATCCGGCCGAGGGTGTTTATGATAGTTTGCACCGAGCAATAAAGAATATTAAGCCATCCGATTTTGAGAACATTCAATGTGAAGGTCCATGGATTGAAGCTTTTCTTGCTTTTTGTGAAAAGGAAAACCTGCCAGTCGATTTTGTTTCGTCGCACCCATACCCTACCACCTATCCGTTTGGCGATGGGGGCGGACAGTTTGAAATGAGCCGGCCCGTGAACAGCCTTCACAAGGATTTGACATGGTTGAATAACGTAATTAAAAAATCGAAGTATAAAAATGCCGAAATTCATTTAACAGAATGGAGTTCGAGCCCATCGCCACGCGACCATACCCACGACTACCTGCACGCGGCAACGTATATTGTAAAAGCTAACATCGATTGTATCGGAATGGCCAATTCTATGGCCTACTGGATTTTTACCGATATTGTTGAAGAAGCTGGCGCAGGTGCATCTATATTTCATGGTGGGTGGGGACTGCTCAATTACCAGGGCATAGCAAAACCCGCTTTTCATGCCTACCGGTTTTTAAATGAATTGGGTAACGAGCTGGTTTATAAAGAAGATGGCTTTGTTTTAACCAAACAATCACAAACCGGTATTTTTACAGGCTTATTTTACAACTATCCTGAGGGTGTCGAGTCGGCTCCCATATCTACCGGATCGCGCGCCAAGGCCGAGAAAACCCTCAATACCGGCACCCCGAAGTCAATAAAATTGAATTTAACCGGATTAAAGCCAGGTAGCAAATTTGAGATTGAAATTGTTGACAAAGACAATGCTTTTGCCCTAAAAAGCTGGCAAGCAATGGGAAGCCCCGAACCTCCCACACGCGAACAAACCAAAGAATTGAAAGAGATGGGCTTGAAAACGTTGAAAATATACATCGAAACCAACAGTAAAGGCGAATTAAAATGGAATTACAGCCTAAAACCTTGGGCAATTGCTCTTCTTAAACAAATTAAAGAATAAAACCATGAAAAAATTGAAACGAATCGTCTGCTTGTTTGCAATTCTTTTTGCAACCACTTGTTTAACGGCGCAAAATACCCAAACAGTCGGAAAAAAATATCTGCTCGTAAACGGTAAACCCACCTTTATTAACGGTGCCAATTACTCGCCCTCAACCGGGTGGTTTCAAATATTGGATAACTGGAATGCCAAAACAGTTGAACAGGACATGGACTCGCTGAGCAGCATTGGCATCGATTTTATCCGTTTTATGCCTCTGTGGTATTTAATGCAACCAGAGAAAGACAAAATGGATAAGCAGAAAATCGACCGCCTGAATGAACTGATAACGATTGCCGGAAAACGGAACATTCAGGTACAGCCCAGTTTAATTACCGGCTGGCTTTGCGGAGGAATTTTCAATCCGTACTGGGTAACAAAAGATATGTTTACCGATCCGGAACAAATAAAAGCTGAAACCTGGTACATAAAAAATTTAGCCAAAAGTCTGAAAGACAATCCATATATACACAGTTACGACTTCGGAAATGAAATCAACGCGCTAAAAGCGGTGGGTGGTTTTACAGGAAATCCAGCTCAGACAAAAACGTGGATGGC
>Ga0209511_1004512_pt1 | contig 10059 bp, 7 predicted proteins | sample SSSSmetaG_FD_184141 | JGI IMG/M metagenome (GOLD analysis project Ga0209511, IMG submission 184141) | Glacier valley bacterial and archeal communities from Borup Fiord, Nunavut, Canada, to study Microbial Dark Matter (Phase II) - ​SSSS... | ecosystem: Environmental > Aquatic > Freshwater > Ice >... | reverse complement strand
ACTCGATAAGATGGAATGGACAATGGGTCCACTCACCATTTATCTTGGGCTAAAATGTAAATTACCTCAGGTTGAGCATCATAACTATTACCTTGGAGATAATTTCAAAGAGTATGCAAATAAGGTGTTTCAATCTTCAGGAACGCTTCAAAAACCTTATTATTACGTGAATGTATTATCACGCAACAATCCGGGATGTGCTCCCGAAGGTTGTGAGAGCCTGTTCTTTGTCTGCCCGGTTCCTGATCTGCGGTTTAAGAAAAGCTGGGATGATAAAGATGAAATCGTGAATAGCATCCTTGCCGATTTCTCTAAACGCATCAATCAGGATATCCTTCCTGAAATCGTATCTAAAACAATCTACACACCGGTTGATTGGCAAAATCAGTATAACCTTCATCGAGGTAGTGGATTAGGCCTTTCGCATAAGATGCTTCAAATCGGTGCTTTCCGTCCCACAAACTTTGACGAAGTTTTTAAAAATGTCTTTTACGTTGGTGCCTCCACAGTACCGGGTACCGGATTGCCAATCACGATGATCAGTTCAAAACTGGTGGTGAAAAGGATTGAAAAACTGGGGAAGTAGGAATTAATTCATTGAATTTAATTTACGATACAGGAATTTTCAACTCTTCTCATATTCGCTTCCTCTCATCTTCCCGTTTTTAGTTTTTGTCAAAAAACGACTAATTTTTCATTTATGATACTCCCTGAATTGTTATTTATTCTTGTATATCAATGACTAACAACCACCTCCTGCAGAGGCACTTTTCCTGACAGGTATCACTGTTTCGCTTTTCTGCCTTGCAGTTGTAGTCACCGATGTGTTCAATTCCTGATTTACGTTGATTGCAGCGGTATCCACAACCGATATCTCAGTTGAGGCGAGATTAGGTTCTTTAAATTCATTGAAAGCGGTTAATCCTCCTTTTAATAGTTTCAGGTTTTTGTAACCCAACTGCTGAAGTAGAAATAGGGGCGCGGTAGCCTGTAACATATCGCTGCTATACAAAACGGCCTCTTTCCCATTATCCAAAAGATCATTAAATAATTCTACTGATTCTTTGTCAAGGAGTTGACGGGTTGGAATATTGATTGCACTTTCGGGATGCCCTTGTAAAAACAGTTCCGGGGAGCGGATGTCTATTAATTGTTTCCCGGCAATATCTTTTACCTCAACTTGCACGGACTGATCATTCATGAGCTTTAAAGCTTCACCGGCGCTGATTTGAAAATCTGGTGACTTTGGCCTGAAAATGAAGGCCACTATGACAATTACCACAGCCAATCCGAGCAAACTAAGCCAGAGAGAATTTGTTTTCAGGAAACGGTTCATGTATCGAATATTTTGAAGGTTTAATGGATTTTCTTATTTCTCAGTCAGATCTAAACTTAGCAGCCTCCTCCGGATGCCGCTTTTGGTTCTTTACGGATAACCTGGATCTTTTCATTAGCAGCCGGATTAACTGTCGCATTAACCGTTTCTCCGGTACCAATGAAAAACTGACGCGCCGCCTTCCTAAAGCTTAAAAGGTCAAGATCAGTGGAGGATGGAGTTCCGGTAAATGCCTTCTCCTTAACGATTGTATTGAACCATTCGTTCATTCCGCCTTTCATGATATAGATCCGGCTTAATGAGAAGCGCGTACAAAGTAACCAAGCTTTTTCTGATGTCAGATCCGAATTGGCATACAATACTTTATCCTTGCCAGGCTGGTTGAAAAGTTCGAGGTTGGCCTGGTTAAGCAGGGAGTCGGTTGTAATATTGAGAGAGCCAGGCAGAGCAAAGGTTTTGAACTGATCCGCAGTACGCAGGTCGATAAGCAACAATGTCGGGTCATTCTCTATGATCCTGTGTGTGACCTGATCAACAGTCAGATATCGTGACTTCTCAGTAATAGCTGATAGCAGTACTTTTGGGCTGGTCTCCTTTTGCTCACTTTCCCGTGGAAGAATAACCAGTCCTAAGGCCAGTACAATCATAAGAAAAGCAAGTATTGTATATTTTCGTTCCATAATTGCGCTGAATCTAATAATTGACTTTTTTTACTTTCTTTTCCAGCCATGATGCCCCCATGAACATTCCCACAGCTGCTAAAACGAGAAGGAAAGTAAACAGTTCGGGCGAAATACCTAAGACAGTATTAATCATTTTGGCTCCTTGCGAACCGCTGTAGTACATGCTCTCTAACAAAGGAAATGATTCGGAAAATATGAATACGCCAATGAACATTCCTCCAAAGAAAACAAGACCATCAATTCTCCCTATTGCTGTTGCACACAAGCTTGTTCCAGGGCAAAAACCACCCATCGCAAAACCTACTCCCATGATGATTCCGCCTATAATAGCTGAAGCCATAAAGGTTGGCTGAATGTAGAGTGTTGAGAAATCTACTATTCCGAGGTAGCTGAAGTAAAGCAAACCTATAGAGGCAACAATGGCTGCGGTGAAAAATACTTTTACAACTACGAAATCGTAGCCAAAAAAGGTGCCGACAATCTTGCGTGCCGATGAAAAACCCGACGATTCGAGCGCGAAGCCAAAACCCATTCCAATTATAACTGCAAACAGATTGTCCCAGGACGGGGAAATTATTCCTGATGAGATGATAGATCCAATCATTATTTTTATCTTAAAGTGTTTAAATCCAGTTTTTACGGAATATCCAAGCCGTAACAAAGGCAGTGCCGAAGATCGCTATCATGGTAATGTAACCACCATACGACAACACGGCCATCCCACTAAGGGCAGCACCGCTTGTACAACCACGTGCAAGTTGCGAACCAAAGCCAAAAATTAATCCACCCAATAGGGCAAAAAACAGCCTCCGGCGCGATGTGATTTTGGGCGAATGTTCCACTTTTAATTTCAGTCGGTTAAAGATAATTCCCGATAAAAATGCTCCGGCCAAAACTCCAAGCACCTCAAAAATAAGCCAGTTGCTCATGGGTTGGTTATCACCGCCCGCAAATTGGCTATAATAAGCTGATTTTGCCACATGTTCCGGTGCAATTACATTTACAGTCGCTGCTACAGAATTTTTTACGGCTCCGCTGGCACCGAGACCGCGGCCCGAAATATAAAACGAAAGCAAAAGAACTGTTCCCAATATCACTCCACCCAAATAAGGGTTGAGATAGAAAGATCCGTCGAATTTTATTTTGTTCATTTTTCTTTAATTAATAAAGGTATTTAGTAATCTGGCCTGCCTCAACAATTAAAAACCGGAAGATTAATCCACCGATAAGGATTAAAGCTGCAGGAACAATAACCGGCACCTTGTATCCTTTGAGTTCTAAAATTTCAAGTATTGCCGGGAAAATAAGCCCAAGTAACACAACAAAAGCGAAAAATGGGCCTGTGAAACTTCCGCCCAGGAACAAGTTGGCTGCATTTATCGACGCTTCCGATCCTGCTTTAAAACCCATAAATAAATGGATGATAAAGAATATCTCGATCAAAATAAGCAGGATATCAATTCGTCCCATAATTTTCCGCTCCTTGTGGTCTTTACTGAGCAATAAGACAACTGCTGCACCTGTTGACATTCCGGAAACCAAAAAAAGTGGCCCCAAAATTGAAGTGTTCCACAACGGTCTGGCATTGAAGGCGGAAAGCAAAATGCCGGTATAAATACCCAGGATAACTGCATAAATAGCCATAGGCCATGCGATTAGAATCCTGTTTTTTATAACCCAGGCTTCAAAATCTTTCAGGAACTTGAATTTCCAATCCCAATTTGGGAATATCTCCCTGACATAACTGGCTGACCAGATAATTGAAATCGGAGTCATGATCATTAAAACCCATGAGCCCCAACCCATTGGCGATTCAAGGCGGATAGTGGTATAAAGCTGCCAAAAATAGAGTTTATGTTTCAGATCCAAAAACAGAAAAAACAAACCGAGAATGAGTGCAAATGGCACAATCATCGGCGCAATTTTAACTGCTGTGGCCATCTTGTGTTCTTTACCAAGAATGGTAAACACAGCGGCAAAAAAGAGGATGCCAGCGGCTAATCCACCAAGGAACAGGTAACTGGGGATCTGCCAGTGCCAGATGTTCAGGTAAGGGTCAATATTCGGGATGTTACGCCCGCTCACGAACAATTCTTCTTTCATAATTCTGTAATTTTCGCGGGTTTATAAGAGATAAAATATTTGTGGTTTGGTACCTGCTTCGGGAGCCAGTGATTTGAATTTCCGGTTCTTCAGCATATTTATAATCTTCGAATTCGGATCATCGAGATCGCCAAAATACATGCATTTGGTTGGGCATACACTCACGCAGGCAGGGTCTGAACCCTGGCGTACCCTGTGAATGCAGAAAGTGCACTTGTCCACATATCCATCCGGATGAGAATACCGGGCATTGTAAGGGCACGATTGGATGCAGGCTCCACAACCGATGCACTTTTCGTGATCTACCACTACGATTCCACCATCTTCAAAATGACTGGCACCGGTAGGGCAGCAACGAACACAAGGAGAATTCTTGCAGTGGTTGCACCTTTCGGAGCGTAACTCAATACTTACGTTGGGGTAAGTACCATCAACCACTTCGATTACCCAATCACGACAGAATCCCACGGGTACATTGTTTTCGGTCTGGCAGGCCACGACGCAATCGCTGCAACCTACACATTTCCGGGTATCAATTGCCATTGCATATCTCATGATTTAGCCTCCTTTTTTGGTTCATTCTGAATAAAAGTGACAAAATTCCCCCGCATTCCTGTTCCCCCCATAATCGGATCAATTTTTATGCTGGTTATTAATTCGGTATCGTTTACTCCCCTGCCAAAAGCATAAGTAAGCGGTTTGTGATGGTGTCCAAATCCATGTACTATATACACCGAATCCCATCGGATACGTTCTGTGATACGTACTTTAACTGAAAAATTAGAAATCACCCCATCCTGGTTTTTAAGCCAGACATACTGGTCTTTTTTTAATCCCCACAATTCAGCTACCTGGGGATTGACCCACACTGAGTTTTCGGGCATCAAAGCCACTAAATTCCGGTTGTTGGCTGTTCGGCTGAAGGTATGCATCGGAGCCCTTCCGTATATCAGACGGTAATAACCTTGGCCTGGCTGAGCATGGGCAGTATATTTTGGCATCGGATCGAATCCGGCTGCTTCCAGTTCGTGGGCATATAGTTGTATTTTTCCTGATGCGGTTTTGAACTGATAATCGGAACCGGGTTCGATATAAACAGGGGTTTTTCGTGCAAATTTTTTCACGCCGATACGTTCCAATTCACTGAGCGATAAACCCACCTGTTTTAATTGCCAGTCGAGTACGTCTTTGAGATCCTTATAGTTATAATAAGCTCCGAGTCCCAGGCGTTCGCCAATTTGTTTCGAAATCCACCAGGCAGGTTTTGTATCGTACAAGGGCTCAACGGCAGGCATTCGCAAGGCAATAGTAGGTTCGCGATGGGGGGAAGTACGCAAATCGTCGTACCTTTCCAGGTAAGTACATTCGGGTAATACCACATCGGCAAAACCGGTTATTTCCATAGGCATTGTATCTACAACAACCAATAATTCAAGCGACTGCATCGCTTTCATCAATTGTTCCTTCAGCGGTACCGAAACCACGAGGTTGGTGCCGGAAACAATCCAGCCTTTTACAATGTGCTCTTTTCCCAGTTCCGGAATCGATGCCTCTATAATTGTGTTTGTAACGGCTTCTTTTGCGAAAGGATACCTTCCGTTAAGCGTCTCCAGCCATGACCAGGCAGGCTTTGGATAGGCAGGGTGAGGAAATTCAGGAACTCTGAAACCTTCTTTGAGGAAAAGTCCGCCCCTGTTTCCCCATGAGCCCAATAACGCATTCAAAATGGCGATTGAACGTGAACGCTGAACATCGTCACCGTACCATGAGGTATGCCGGCCAGGATGAACGATTACGGATGGAGCTGCATTTGCCATCTCGCGCGCTGTTTGACGGATCAGTTCAGGTTTTAAGGTTGTGATACCGTAAGCCCATTCAGGTGTAAAACCTTTTACATGTTCTTTAAGTTCATTGAAGCCTTCTGCATATTTGGCCACATATTCCTTATTATACAGATCATCATATATGAGAACATGTATCCAGGCTAATAATAGTGCAATGTCTGTTGAAGGTTTTATAGGAAGCCAGTATTTCGATTTACTCGCAGCAGTCGACAGGCGCGGATCTACTGTGATGATTACGGCTCCTTTATCGATTGCTTCCGACATTTCCTGCACCTGACCATTGTGCATATTCTCTCCGATGTGCGATCCGATCAGGACAAGACATCGCGTATCGCGAATATCAGTTACTTCGGGGCTGCTAACCGATTCGCCGAAAGTGAGATCAAACCCGGTATCGCGCGGACCGCGGCACTGGGCAAACGAAGGTGCTGCTATAGTGTTTGAGCCGAAGGCATTGAGCAGATGCGTGAAATACTTGCCCGAACTTCCATGATTGAAAAGTGCGATGCTTTCAGGTCCGTCTTTTGCAGCAATTGCTTTCATCTTGGTGGCGATAAAGTTGAGCGCTTCGTCCCAACTCGCTTCACGATAGGTCTGTACCCCGTCTTTTGTGACACGCATTAAAGGTGTTTTTAGGCGATCCGGATCCGAAAACATACCAACACCACCTGTGCCTCGTGGGCAAAGACGACCATTGCATTGGGGATCGTCGGCATTTCCAATGATTTTCTGAATCTGATTGTTGGGTGTAACATATGCCCATCCGGCACATTTCCAAAAGCAAACTTCACAATAGGTTGCCACCTTTTTTCCTGGAACTAAAGATTGTGATCCGGTTGAAAGATTTTTGGATGAATTAGCACCAACCACCCAATTCACCATTCCTCCGGTTAAGGCAGCAGCTCCTAATCCCAGTGAACTAATTTTAATAAAATCCCTCCTCGTACGCATTCGCCTTATATTTAGAGTTTTCTGAATAATTTAAGATCCCAATTTTTTAATGGCACTCTTTTATTACAGCCAAAAGTATCTGATTGACATGTCATTTGCAAATTGACTATAGAAATAAGAAAATTTATAAATCACAGAAAATAAGGAACATACACGATTTAATATTATAAGAATTAAAAAATATATATCTAATTAATTGTAATTGAGATAAATATATAATGCAACCCAAATATGTATATAATTGTATGTGATATCTTATGTGTTTGTATATCAAGAACATAGTATATGATTAATGTCCTCATGTAAAATGATGATTTGGGTCATAAAAAAAACTGATATAAAACATTTTTTGTCGAAATTGTCTTTAGGCGTTCCGAAATAATTTGTAGTAGCTTTGGATGCTCCAAGATAGCACTAAATGGAAAAACAAAAGCGGATTTCCCGAAAAATATTTTTTCGATGGACAGCAGGAGTGATCCTCGGTATTTCAGTCTGGATATGGCACCGCATCACCAATTTTCAAAGCGAACGTGAAAACAGGGTTGAATTCAGACATGGACAGGATATTATTCTGGGAATCAGTTATTTTGGAAAGTATTATATTTTCCATACCGAAAATTCGGTTCGTGCGTTTTCAACTATTTGTACCCATGCCGGATGTCGGATAGGGAAGGGAAGCGCGAATACACTTCAGTGCAATTGTCATGGATCGCAATTTGATGGAGTAACCGGCAAACCCATTAAAGGACCGGCAATAATGCCTTTGCAGGAACTTGAATGCAGGTTTGATGCCAAATCGGGACAGTGGATAATTAAATTTCCTTCGCAAAATAGGCGTGTGTAAATCTAAATGTATATGGATCTGCATAAAATAAAAAAATTTGTACAATTCGATACCGCTGGATGGATTGCAACCTCCGGGTTGTTGTTATGCGTCCTTAGTGGAGTTTTGCTTGCCATTCCATACGATTTTACCGAAGCGCACAGTTCTGTTTCGGAGATGCTGCTCATTAATCCATCCGGCACCTTTATCCGGAATTTTCATTATTGGAGTGCTCAGATATTTTTCATATTCTGTCTTTTGCATATTTATGACCACCTTAGCAAATCGACTGAAACCAATATCCGGATTAAAAGAACCTGGTTGATTTTGTGCGTCGCTGCCATCTTTTTGGGTTATGAAATGATTTCGGGGTTTATATTGAAAGGTGATGTTGGCGGAATTCAGGCCCGAAGGATTGTTGCTTCAATGCTCGAATCGATTCCTTTTGCCGGAAAAATGTTGAGTTCCTTATTTACAGGAACTGAAGACAACTGGCAGGTCGTTTATATTCAGCATGTAGCCACGGGAACAATTTTCTTATTTATTGCTGTTTACGAACATGTAAAAACGATCTGGCCCAGGCTGAGAACCTTTGTTATCGTATTTATAATGCTTTTCGCGTTAAGCTTGCTGTTCAGGGCGCCATTGGGGCAGGAGATGAGCGGCCAGATAAAAGGTCCATGGTTTTTTGTTGGAATCCAGGAATTGCTGCATCTGACGAGCCATCCCGGTTACGTGGTTTTAATTTTGGGAATGCTGTTTGTTGTGCTTTATCTCATTCCGGGGATTTCAAAAGGATACCGAACGATCATCAAACGAGTTCTTCTGACCGGAAGTATTTTTTACCTGGTTATGACCCTCGCCGTGCTATTGTTCCGGGGTGAAAACTGGCAATGGCAAGGATGGAAGGATGTTGTTCATTCAGGTGAGCCAATACTGATATTTGATCCTGTTAATTTGTTTGAAAAGAACAATCTGGTTGTTATTCCTGAAAATCAAAAAACTGAAGGCTGTTTATTTTGCCATAGTGCAATGACAGGTCTGTCCGAATCTCATAATCCAGCGGTTATCGGGTGTTTTGCCTGCCACAAAGGAGATCCGTTCTCGTCTGATAAAATGGTGGCGCACAATAAAATGATTAAAGTTCCCGGAAATTTTTCGAATGTGCGGCAAACATGCGGAACGCAAAATTGTCATCAGGAAATTTCCGGACGGATGCTGAACTCTCTGATGACCACTCAAAGTGGGATTATTGGTGTCGATAAGTTTGTATTTAAGGAGACCCAATCATTAAACGATACCTTCCACGTCAAAAATCTTGGACATTCACCAGCTGATGCCCACCTGCGGAACCTTTGTGCCGGTTGCCATCTTGGAAATGAAAAGAACAGTACCGGAAATGCAGCCTGGTTGGAAAGGGGCGGAGGATGCAATGCCTGTCACCTGCTTTACTCTGATGAAGCTTCCGCCAGTATGAAAAGGATGCAATTAAAAACTTCAGAGGCAAACCTTGAAGTGCATCCAACCATCGACATTCAGGTTTCGAACGACCGATGCAAGAGTTGTCACAGCCGGTCAGGGAGAATTTCGCTTAATTATGAAGGGTGGAATGAGACAACACTCAAGGTTTCGGAAGTCACTGATTCCATTCATTTCAAGGTTTTACCTGACGAACGGGTTCTGGAATTTGTTCAGTCAGACGTCCATTATCAGAATGGAATGGCTTGCATCGATTGCCATGGCTCATATGAAATTATGGGAAATGGGAAGCATCAGGTACATAAGGAAGATGCTGTAAATGTGCAATGTATCGATTGTCATCCGTCAGTTGGCGAAATGCCAAATTCTTTGGCTATTGCGAAACTGCCAGACAGCGAATCACAGCTGATTGCCGGACTCCGGAAATATAATCCGAAAAACCGCGTGGTGATAACAGCTAAAGGCCAGCTTCCGTTGATGAACACCCAGGTTGATTCTTTGGGCCGGATATCGCTTACGGACAAGCTTTATGGGAAGAATCACCCCTCGAAGCCGCTTTCTGCAGTTTGTACAAAAGGGGAAGGGCACAGCCGTCTGAGTTGTGAATCATGCCATACATCTTGGGTTCCGCAATGCATCGGTTGCCACAATGTCTATGAAAAAGAATCAAAAGGATTTGATTTGTTGACCAACAAACCGACACTGGGCACCTGGGTCGAATTTGCGGGTAAGAATTTTGCCAGGGCACCGGTTCTTGGTATCCGCGACAATATCACCAGTAAAGTGGTGCCAGTTATGCCTGGAATGGTTTTGACCATTGATCAGGAATCCTTTGCTAAA
>Ga0209511_1004492_pt1 | contig 10085 bp, 8 predicted proteins | sample SSSSmetaG_FD_184141 | JGI IMG/M metagenome (GOLD analysis project Ga0209511, IMG submission 184141) | Glacier valley bacterial and archeal communities from Borup Fiord, Nunavut, Canada, to study Microbial Dark Matter (Phase II) - ​SSSS... | ecosystem: Environmental > Aquatic > Freshwater > Ice >... | reverse complement strand
GTCCCATAGCAATACTTCCGGCACAAATTTCTGCAATACCCGCAATTACAATTATTGTACTACTGCTTACGGCACCACTTAATCCAGCAGCCAATGCAAACGGAACCGTTAGTCCATCGCTCATTCCTATAACAATATCTGTTAGCATTTCAGAACTTTTTAAATGAGCTTCAATATGGTCGTGGTGTAGGTGCATATCCATTATTTAAATTGATTTTATTTTTAGTAAAGATATTAAAGTAAATGTTTGAACCGAATAAAAGCGAGATAGTATGCAATTGAAACCTGGTGGCTGATAAAGAGAAGTGCTGCAAGAGCCATCGGAGGAGTAGTTTGCACAAAAAAAGAATAATGTTACATTTTAAAATGTTCTTTCATTACGTTGGAATAATGTGCTATTGCTACTTCAGGTACATCAATTTCAGGATGCCATAATTTTTCCCATTCAAAACTGTAATAACCCTTATAGCCGTTGCTATTTAAAATGTCAATCGCTTCAAAAATAGGTATTTCGCCGGTTCCCAATAATGTGTATTGTTCTTTACCGCCAATAAACTTAAGGTCTTTTATATGTGTGTGCCTGATGTATTTTTTTAGTGTTGCGTACACTGCGGCAGGAGACTCCTTTGTTACCGACCACATATTTACAATATCCCAAATCATGCCTACACTTTTATGATTGACAGTCTGCATAATTTTTAGAAGATCTTCTGTATGAACCAGCTCTCCATGAGATTCCAATAATATGGTTACATTTTTTCCTTTTGCATAGTCACCCAATTCTACCAACCCGCTAATGATAAGGCCAATCGTTGCATTTCGATCCTGATCTTTTGGCAAATTGTTTGGAAAAACTCTGATGTAAGGACATTGTAATTGTTGTGCCAGGTCAATAAATTGTTTTGCATCTGCTAAATTCTTTTGCCGTTCAACACCATTACCGTGATGCATGGCAGCAGAAGAACCAAGATCAATAAACTTAAGCCCTTTTTCTTTCATCAATTTATTTGTAGCCAATATGCTTTCAGCACTGTTAAATTCTTTACATTTTGTAAGATCGAGTTCTCTTAATATGCCACGGATTTCTAACCCGTTAAAATTATTGGCAGCAGCAAAATCAACGATTTGCTGAAAAGTCCAGTCGGGGCAACCGAGTGTGGAAAAGGATAGCAATGGCATTTCTTTTTTACTATTGAAAGAGCTGCCAGTAATACCCATTGCCAATAACACACCTGAAGTTTGCAAAAATTCTTTACGGTTGCTAAGTTTCATAATATAAAAGGTTTGTTGTAATCGTTTACCTTAATCCGGGTTTAAAATTTTATAATTCAAAAAATCATCTTTAGAAAAATAAAAAACCGGGTATTTATAACCCATTTTTTACATTTTTATTCAATCAACTGCAAAAATATTCATGCTTAATGATTATAATTTTACAACTTTAAGCTCCATCATATTTGCTGGTTTTGCAAGATGTTTAAAACCAAATTTGTGATACAAACCATGTGTATCCTTTGTACAAAATCCACATTTTTTTACGTCCTGTAAAGCAGGATAGTTTATAATTTTTTTTATTAGTAATTTACCAAATCCCTTACGCCTTTCATTGGCTAGAATAAACACATCCATTAGCCAGGCAAATACAGCTAGATCGCTTGCTAATCTTGCAAAACCAACCTGGTTATTTTCATCATCGAAAACACCAAAACACAAAAAATGTTCAATAGATTTTTCTATCAGTTTCAAACTCCGGCCTTTAGCCCAATAGGATTGGTTACTTAAATAATCAAACACTACTGCAACATCTAACTTCGATTTATCAGTTGATAGGTGATAAGTATTTTCCATCAATAAAAAATATAAACAGCTCTTAATAACTGAACTGTAGAATAAAGTAAATAATAAAATTGGGATATAATTTTCATCCACTTTTATGCCAACGATTGTAAACTTTTATCAATAATATCCACGCATTCCATCACCTGCTCTTTTGTGATTACCAATGGTGGAGCGAAACGTATTTTATCGCCGTGAGTTGGTTTTGCTAACAAGCCATTTTCCTTTAAGGTTAAACATAAATCCCAGGCTGCTTCCGGATTAGTATGCTCAATTACAATGGCGTTTAACAATCCTTTGCCTCTTACCAATGCAACAAAGGGAGAGTTTAATTTCCGTATTTCACTACGTAACAATTCTCCCATTACCTCGGCATTGGCCGTTAAATTTTCATTCTTTAAAACTTCCAATGCAGCTATTGCCACAACACATGCCAGTGGGTTACCTCCATATGTGCTACCGTGCTCGCCGGGTTTTATCGTCATCATAATTTCATCATCACATAAAACTGCACTTACCGGTAATACGCCGCCACTTAACGCCTTACCCAAAATCAACATATCAGGACGTACATTTTCATGGTCGCAGGCCAGCATTTTTCCTGTACGTGCAAGGCCCGTTTGAATTTCATCGGCAATCATCAACACATTGTATTCAGTACATAAATTCCTTATTCCTGTTAAGTATCCTTCATCAGGTACTACTACGCCAGCTTCTCCTTGAATGGGCTCAAACATAAAAGCAGCCACGTTTTTATCTTGCAGTGCTTTTTCAAGCGCAGCAAGGTCATTATAAGGAATAAGTTCAAATCCGGGCATAAAAGGACCGAAATTATGATAACTGCTTGGGTCGGTAGAGGAGGAGATTGCCGCCATAGTTCTTCCCCAAAAATTACCCTCAGCGAAAATTATTTTTGCCTTATTTTCGGCAATTCCTTTTACTGTGTAGCCCCATCTGCGTGCCAGCTTAATAGCGGTTTCGCCACCTTCTACACCTGTGTTCATTGGCAATACTTTATCGTATCCAAAATAATTGGTAATGTATTTTTCATACTCACCCAACAGGTTGCTGTGAAATGCACGACTTGTTAAGGTTAGTTTAGTGGACTGTTCAATTAAAGCCTTAATAATTTGGGGATGACAATGTCCCTGGTTAACAGCAGAATAGCCACTTAAGAAATCGTAATAACGTTTACCATCAACATCCCAAACAAACACACCCTCTCCACGATCTAAAACAACGGGAAGCGGATGATAATTATGGGCACCGTATTTTTCCTCAATATCAATGTACTGTTGAGTATTGGCAGATAATATTGTAGTTGATTGCATGATAATTTTATTGAAAAGTTGAAGTTGAACTGCTAAAATATTCAACAAAAAATAGTTGGTATAGAAAGAAATTTTTCTCTCCAGAAATGGGAGAGTGGATAGGAGCAGAAACTCAGTGATTCAGCAAATCGAGGTTATTGCCAAGGAAGTATAATATGTTCTGCGAAGTCTTGATATCTTTTTTTATTTGAATGCAAAATACAAAAATTATTTATAAAGTATACAGCTTTTTAAAAACCTGTATACTTTATAAACTTTCTTACAACTCAAATTTTATACCTTGTGCCAGAGGTAATTTATCTGTGTAGTTAATGGTATTGGTCTGCCTGCGCATATACACTTTCCATGCATCACTTCCGCTTTCCCTGCCACCACCGGTTTCTTTTTCGCCACCAAAAGCGCCACCAATTTCAGCACCGGAAGTTCCTATATTAACATTGGCAATACCACAATCGCTTCCTGCAGCAGAAAGGTATTGTTCGGCTTCCCTTAAATTATTTGTCATGATTGCTGATGATAAACCTTGAGGAACTCCATTTTGCATGGCAATGGCTTCATCGAGAGTTTTATATTTCATGATGTATAAAATGGGAGCAAAGGTTTCATGTTGCACAATGGCGAAATTGTTTTTTGCTTCAGCAATACAAGGTTTTACATAGCATCCACTTTCGTAGCCTTTGCCTTTAAGTACACCACCTTCTACAATAAAAGTACCGCCTTCAGCTTTGCATTTCTCAATGGCATCTTTGTACATTTCTACCGCCATTGTATCAATCAACGGCCCCACATGATTCTTTTCATTTAGTGGATCTCCAATCTTTAATTGTTGGTAGGCGTTCACTAATTTTTCTTTGAACTTATTGTATACTTTTTCATGAATAATTAAACGACGGGTAGATGTGCAGCGTTGTCCGGCTGTGCCAACTGCACCAAATGCGGCACCAATCAATGCCATATCAAGATCAGCATCTTTAGAAATAATGATGGCATTATTGCCACCTAGTTCCAGTAAACTTCTGCCCAATCTTCCGGCAACAGCCGCAGATACAGCCTTACCCATTCTTGTGCTACCGGTAGCAGATACCAATGCAATTCTTGTATCATTGCTCATCCATTCACCCACAACGCTATCTCCAACTATTAAATTATTTACACCTTCAGGTACATTATTTTTATTAAACACCTTTGCGGTGATATTCTGACAGGCAATGGCACATAAAGATGTTTTTTCGCTCGGTTTCCAAATACACACATCTCCGCAAACCCAGGCCAGCATGGTATTCCAGCCCCACACAGCTACAGGAAAATTAAATGCAGATATAATACCTACAATTCCCAACGAATGATATTGCTCGTACATTCTGTGACCCGGTCTTTCACTATGCATTGTTAAGCCATGCAACTGACGGGAAAGTCCTACAGCAAAATCGCAGATATCAATCATTTCCTGTACTTCGCCAAGGCCTTCCTGCAAGCTCTTGCCCATTTCATAACTTACCAATTGTCCCAATGCATGCTTTTGCAGTCTTAACTCTTCTCCAATCTGTCGTACAACATCTCCACGCTTTGGCGCAGGCCATTGTCTCCACGCAGTAAAAGCTGTTTGAGCCTGCTGCAATACGGCTTCGTAACTATCTTTGTCGGCACTTTTTACAGAGGCAATTAATTTACCATCAACCGGTGAGTAAGAATCAATTGCCGCACCTTTTGATGTAAGCCATTTTGTACCCGTTGATACACCCTTATTTTTTTGTTGTACCTGCAATGTTGAAAGAAAATGCATAGCTAATTTTTTGCGAAGTTACGGTTGATTTTTTAGGTTCTTAGTTGATAAGGAAAGAATGGAATAAATTCAGGTAATTTTTTTGTCTACACATAAAACAGTCGTCATTTTTTAACTGCAATGATGATCCCTGTTGCCCACACTTGTTTGGTTAGCCATAAATCATCTCTTGTATCTAAATATGACATTAAGTTAATTGCCTTTTCCTGGTGTCCATCCGGCCAGTTTGGTTGCGGCAGCATATCATCAATAATATAGAGCCCGCCTTTATTTAACATTGATAACACTCCCTCTAAAAGCAGGTATTTTCCATGCCAGGTATCAGCAAAAATATAATCAAATTTTTGTTGCTTATTTGCTTCCACCCAATCGGCGCCATCAATGGTAATTAAATTTAAGCGATTATCGCTGCCCAGAAATTGACGGGCAATATCCAAAAAATTGGGTTCATTGTCAATCGAGATTAAAGAAGATTCGCTATCCATTCCATCCAGTATCCAGGAAGTTGATAATCCTGTTCCGGTGCCTAATTCAAGAAATTTACCAGCTGGTTTTGAAGCGGCAAGTGTTCGCAATAAAGAACAGGTTTGTACATCAGAAGCCATTGAAAATCCTGAAGTGACTGTTGCTTCATTTATATCCAAATAAGTTTTTGGTAATGGCTGGTATATATTTTCTGTCATTATTTTTCTGATTGAATAAAGCTTAATTACAATTTTTTTAGGAGAAATATCTCTTTTCAAAAGTGCATTTACTTTTAATACTGCTCATTTTCGTTTGGAAAATCGCTGCTTTTAACGTCGGAAACATATTTCTTAATTGCTCCGGTTATTTGTTCATCAAGGTTTAAATATCTTCTTAAAAACCGGGGTTTAAATTCTGTGTTAATACCTAACATATCGTGCATTACAAGCACCTGCCCATCGCAGGCGCCACCTGCACCAATACCAATGGTAGGAATATGCAAACTTTCCGAAACTTCTTTTGCCAGGGCTGCAGGTATTTTTTCAAGTACAATTGCAAAGCAGCCTGCCTCTTGTAATATCAAAGCATCTTTTTTTAATTTTTCAGCTTCTGTCTCTTCCGTTGCCCTTACCACATAAGTCCCAAATTTATTAATGGACTGAGGCGTCAATCCCAAATGCCCCATAACAGGTATTCCTGCACTTACTATTTTTTTTACAGAATCAATGATCTCTTCACCGCCTTCTAGCTTTACGGTATGGGCTCCACTTTCCTTCATAATCCTGATGGCAGATGCCAGTGCAATTTCTGAATTGGATTGATAGGAGCCGAACGGAAGATCAGTAACCACGAGACATCTTTCTCTTGCACGTACCACACTTTGCGCATGATAAATCATTTGGTCAAGCGTGATAGGAAGTGTTGTTGTATGACCAGCCATTACATTACTGGCACTATCACCGACCAAAATAATATCAATACCTGCGGCATCGAACAATTTGGCGAATGAATAATCATAGGCTGTTATCATGGAGATTTTTTCCCCTGCAGCTTTCATTTTTTGGAGCGTATTGGTGGTTACTTTTTTAAACTCTTTATCTACAGTCATTTTTTAAAGTGGATTTAATTTTATGGATTTATTTTCTATCAGCGAAAGGGGGAGTTGACTCTGCATTAGAATAAAACAAATCCGGGAAGAGATCGCCGGATGTAAAAGTAGATAATAATTGTAGAAAAGTACCAGGACATCAAGTAACTATGACAAATAAAGTATTTAACCAATCCGCCGAATGTCTATTTTAATTCATCCCATAAATGACGAATTAAACCATCCACTAAACCAATTTTTGGTACATAAATTTCCACTGCACCGGCCCAGCGCATTGCATTGATATAAATTTGAATGGCGGGCACAATCACATCTGCTCTATCCGACCTTAAATTATAGCTGGTAATTCTTTCAGCCAATGGTACAGCACTCAACTCTTTATAATAATCACGCAGTAATTCCAATGAAAGTGGCTTGCCGTCCTTCTTCTTACTTAGCGAAAAAACTTTATTGATATTACCACCACTACCAATTGCCACCACTTCTTTTTGCCCTTTTGCAGCGGTACGAATAGTATCTTTCATTTCATCCCAATCGCTATCAGTTACCATATTTTTAAGTAAGCGAATGGTGCCAATATTGAAAGATTTTTTAAAAGCGAGCCGGCCATTACTAAAAAAAGATAATTCTGTACTACCACCGCCTACATCAATATATAAGTAGCTGTGTTCTTTGTCAAGGTTTTCTGCAATATGATTTTCATACACCAAACCCGCTTCAATATCGCCACTGATGATTTCTATTTCAATGCTTGTTTCGAGCTTTATTTTTCGGATAATATCTGCTGAATTTTTTGCATCTCTCATGGCACTGGTAGCACATGCCTTAATATGCTCTACATCGTACGCATTGCACAAATGTTTGTAGGCCTTCATGGTTTGCAGCATCATCCCTATTTTTTGTTTGGAGATTGAACCAGCTTCAAATACATCAAAACCCAGCCGCAGCGGTATTCTAACCAAATTCAATTTATTGAATGTTACTATTTCCTTATCATCCTTTAAAACTTCAGTTATTAAAAGCCTTGCCGCATTACTACCAATGTCTATTGCTGCTAATTTCAATATATTGACAATTTAATATTGTTATGGTTAGATGTATATCACAAATATACCACTGTAATTCACTAACCAACAGGGAACAATAAAAATGAAGTAATTATGTGGATAATTTACGATACAGGTAATTATAAATTTCTACCTGGCTACGCACTTTTTTTGTATTTCGGGGATTGACATATTGGTTACTTAATGCATTGTCTAATTTCCTTGCTTTTGTATTGTCTGCTAATTGTATGTGTACAATATCCTTTATTTCACTTTGAATATTTTTTTCAAAAATGGGGCAGGTAACTTCTACACGGTGATTTAAATTCCTCAACATCCAATCTGCTGAAGAAATGTATACTTTTTCTTTACCCCCGTTGTAAAAAATCATCACCCTGGCATGTTCAAGATATTCATCTACAATACTGATTGCCTGTATTGGGATTTTTAATTTTTTATTTTCTGTAAGCATACAAAAGATGCCTCTTATAACCATCTTAATTTCTACACCTGCTTTTGCAGCTTCATATAATTTATCAATAAGCAATTCATCACTTAATGAATTTAATTTTAGCGTAATAGCTGCTGTTTTTTTTGAGTTAGCTGCTTTAATTTCTTTATCAATAAGTTGTACCAGTTGCCTTCTAAGTGTAACAGGACTTACCAATAAAGTTTTACAGGCTCTCAATAAAGAAATCCTTGTCTTAGGCTGCTCCAGGTAATTAAATATTCTGTTTACATCAGCCATAATAAACCTGTCGGAAGTAAGCAAACAATGATCTCCATAAATTTTTGCTGTACGTTCGTTTAAATTGCAGGTTCCCACAAAGCCGTAATGAATTGTGCGCCCGTTTATGATTTTTTTTATCAAACAGATTTTTGCGTGCACCTTCATATTGGGCACACCAATAAACACTTTAACCCCGGCTTCTTCCAGCTCTTCTTTCCATTCAATGTTGGCTTCTTCATCAAACCTTGCTCTTAGCTCAATCACCACAGTTACCTCTTTTCCATTGCGAACTGCATTGGTGAGGGCATTTATTATTTTAGACCTTGGTGCTAAACGGTAACAGGTTATTTTAATACTTTTCACTTCAGGATCAATTGCCGCTTCTCTTACAAGGTCAATTAAGCTATCAAAGGAATGATAAGGAAAATTTAGCAGCACATCTTTTTCTAAAATAATGTCTGTAACCCTGTTTACATTTTTAAGAGCAGGGTGTAAAAAGGGTTTTTTTCTGCTGCTTTTATTATCAAAAACTACATCAGGGAAATTTATGAAATCTTTAAAATTATGAATTCTGCCCCCCGGTATTAAATTATCTTTTCCGGATAGTCCCATTCTTTTAATAAGGTAGGATAGGAGCGCAACATCAATCTCTTTATCAAAAATAAACCGAACAGGTTTCCCTTTTTTTCTGTTTTTTAAACCTTTTTCTAATTTTTGAATAATTGATGTTGAAATATCATTATCAATATCAATTTCCGCATCTCTTGTTACTTTAATTATATGTGCTGAAAAAACATCGTATCCGAAATAAGTAAAAATATAAGGTAAACAAAATCTTATCACATCTTCCAATAAAATAATATGGTGTTCATTTCCTTTGGTGGGCAAAATAACAAATCTGCTTAAGCGCCTTGTAGGTACCGATACCAATGCAAACCGCTGTGGAATGCTCTTGTCTTTTTTCGACATTTTACAAGCAAGGTAAATTGATTTGTCACTAAGGGTTGGAAAACCCTGGATACTTTCGATCATCAGCGGAACAATACTGCTTCGTATTTCATCATTAAAATATTCTATAACGAAATTTTGTTGCGCCCTGTTTAATTGCTTTTCATTAATTAAAAATATTTTTTGCTTTTTTAATTCCCGTAATATCTCGTTCCAAATTCTATCAAATTCTTTTTGTTGTTCCACTACCTTTTCCTGTATCTCTTCCAGTATTATTTCTGGAGAAACTTCCAGGTGCATATTCCCTTTATTGCCAACTTCAATCATTCTTTTTAGTGTGGCAACTCTAACCCTGAAAAACTCATCCAGGTTATTTGAAAAAATACCAAGAAACTTAATTCTTTCGTTAAGAGGGACCGTTTCATCTGCAGCTTCCTGTAAAACACGGCTATTAAATGAAAGCCAGCTTAAATCTCTACTAATTACTTTTTGTTTTAACAAAGCCCGAAAATTTTAGTTATTAAAAGTGTGAAATTAAATGTACCGGAAACAATATTACAAAAAGCTCTTATTAACTTTAAGTGATTTTTTAAGTTTATTCAATCATACAGAATCAATAATCTCCTTACCAAATTGGGTTGGTCGTTTATCTTTATTAATGAAATATAATAAGCCGAAACATAATAATCCAAAAAATAAAATGATAAATGTGGTGGTCCCCCACATCAACCAGCCAAAAGCTTCACCAGTTGATTGTTCTATATTATATAAACCAAGTACTAAAAAAATAGCTGTTGGAAAAGTGCCAATTCCCCCGGTGGTTAAAATCATTGCGAAA
>Ga0209511_1004489_pt1 | contig 10090 bp, 9 predicted proteins | sample SSSSmetaG_FD_184141 | JGI IMG/M metagenome (GOLD analysis project Ga0209511, IMG submission 184141) | Glacier valley bacterial and archeal communities from Borup Fiord, Nunavut, Canada, to study Microbial Dark Matter (Phase II) - ​SSSS... | ecosystem: Environmental > Aquatic > Freshwater > Ice >... | reverse complement strand
AATTATCAACGAAAAGGTAGTTCAATATAAGCAAAAGTATGCTTCGAAAGACCTGCAGGATTGCCTTGCTATGGCAACATTGCAGTTTGTAATTCAGAAGTTTGATACTGAAAAACGTATTGATATTTCGCCATTGGTCGACGAATTGGAAGTGATGAATGATTTTCTGGCAGAGTTTCTTGAAAAGGAGAATTAGTTTTTAGATTCTATATAGACCCGCATTTTTCAATTATTTCGGATGATCAGCATTTGCTGCTTAGACGGATAGTTTGAATTTGCGGTATTTTTTTGTTAAACCTTTAATTGTATTTTACTAATGGACATAATTATCACAGGCATTCTTACACTGCTGATAGGAGGTACAGCCGCCTATTTTCTGTGGGATATGATGCTGACGAAGAAAAAGGAAAAATTACTTGCCGATGCAGAAGTACAGGCAGAAGTGTTAAAAGAGAAAAAAATGCTTCAGGCGAAGGAGAAGTTTATGCAACTAAAATCAGAGCATGAAACTTATATTAATGAGCGGAATCTTCGGATTTCGGGTACTGAAAATAAGCTGAAACAAAAGGAAGCCATTTATCTTCAACGGAAAGAGGAACTTCAGCGCAGCATTAAAGATTTTGAAAATTCGGAGCGTGAAATTGATTCGATTCGCGAAAACCTGAATATTCAGCTCGAATTAGTGGAGCAAAAAGAGGAAGAGATGCAGAAACTGCATAAACAACAGGTTCAGCAACTCGAAGCATTATCAGGTATTTCTGCCGATGAAGCAAAATCGCAGCTTGTTGATTCATTGAAAAATGAAGCTAAAACCGAAGCGATGTCATTCATCCAGGAGATTATGGATGAAGCTAAAATGACCGCCAATAAAGAGGCAAAAAAGATCATCGTCAAATCCATTCAGCGTGTTGCTTCCGAAACTGCGATCGAAAACTCGGTCACCGTATTTCATATCGAAAGCGACGAAATCAAAGGTCGGATTATCGGACGCGAAGGCCGTAATATCCGCGCTCTTGAAGCTGCCACAGGCGTTGAAATCATTGTTGATGACACGCCCGAAGCAATTGTTCTCTCTGCTTTTGACCCGGTTCGTCGCGAGATTGCCCGGTTGGCGCTGCACCAACTCGTAACGGACGGACGTATCCATCCTGCACGAATTGAGGAAGTCGTTAATAAAGTAAAGAAACAGGTTGAAGAAGAGATTATTGAAACCGGTAAACGTACCACAATCGATCTTGGTGTTCATGGATTGCATCCTGAATTGATCCGTCTGATCGGAAAAATGAAATACCGCTCTTCGTACGGACAAAACTTATTACAGCATTCGCGCGAAACTGCCAACTTATGCGCCATCATGGCTGCTGAGCTTGGACTTAATCCCAAACGTGCCAAACGTGCCGGTCTATTGCATGATATTGGTAAAGTGCCGGATGATGAACCAGAATTACCGCATGCAATTTTGGGGATGAAACTGGCCGAAAAGTTCAAGGAGAAACCCGATATCTGTAATGCAATTGGATCTCACCATGATGAAGTTGAGATGGATAGCTTACTGGCCCCGATTGTTCAGGCTTGTGATGCTATTTCAGGTGCCCGTCCGGGTGCCCGCCGTGAAGCAGTTGAATCGTACATCAAACGGTTGAACGACCTCGAAAACATGGCGCTTTCATATCCTGGTGTTACAAAAACATATGCAATCCAGGCAGGACGCGAATTGAGGGTGATTGTTGGAAGTGATAAAATGACGGACATCGAAGCTGAAAATCTTTCATACGATATCGCAAAGAAAATTCAGGACGAGATGACTTATCCTGGTCAGGTGAAAATTACAGTTATCCGAGAAACACGGGCTGTAAGCTATGCAAAATAAAAAATTCAATTCAAATACAATATGAAGAAAGGGGCCGAAAGCCCCTTTTTTCTTGATCAGTATTTTCGAAGTTTATCGAGTAACTTATCAGTAAGACCTGCTTTTCCTTCATCTCCTCTCGATTGGTAACACTGTTTAAGGGAAATGAGCAATTTTTTAATCAGCGTTTCTTTACTCAAAGGAGTGGCATTTTCAATGATTTCTTTATTCTCGTGCACGAAATACTCCAGCTCTTTTGCACCGATAATTGCCCCCTTATGCTCCATATTGATATAGAATAGGTAAGGATCGGCATTCTCCCCGTAGACTTCTTTCGAAATCTGTGGTTCGTAATAACCTAAAATCAGGTATTGGCCAATTCCAATCGGGTGGATCGGAAGATTTAACCTTTGCGCAATAATGCAGTACAAGGTTGATAAAGAGATCAGGTTACCTTTCCTTGAAACAAGTAAGTTATTGATCAGACAATTTTCAGGCGCATAAATATCAGGCGTATTCAATCCAAAATGGTACAGTTCGAAAAATACGTGGTTGATGATCGAAACTTTTTCGATCGAGGTCAGCGAATCGTTAATTTCTATCCAGATATCCCGGACAATTTTCTGGACAAGGACATCAATTTTATCGGGAGCAATGGAGGGATACTGTATGGTGCTTCCAAGTATCCATCCGTCCAAAAGTGTTTTTTCTTCCGCCATTACCCATTGAACTGTTTTATCGATCAGTTTCGACAGTTTGAGTTGATTAATGATCAGCTCAAGGCGCTCGTGTTGCAACAAATTTGAGGAGGAGCTTAAAGCATACTCCAATACAGGTAATATGGCAGGACCGGCTTCGATTAATTTATCACGCACGGCAAAGAAAACCTCCTCGTCGTGATCGTCAATCAATGCAAGTAGTGTATCAATGTTTATGATGTCTTCCATACTTTTCTATTGCGTCAACTTATCGAGAATTTTAACTACAAGTCGTCTCATCACTGGCTGATAGTCGCTGCTGGCATCGCGGCTGATGCGGTTTGCAATGATAATACAAACTGTAAGTGCCTGATGTCCTAATAATTTGCTAAGACCATATATTGCAGAACATTCCATCTCGTAATTCGTGATTTTCATATCATCGAAACGGAAGGCTTCAATTTTATCGTTGATTTGGCGGTCGATAATATTTAACCGCAGTTCTCTGCCTTGAGGTCCGTAAAATCCGGGTGCCGAGATTGTAATTCCGGGTATAAAATCACCATCTGTAATTTTATTGTAAAGACACAGATTACAGTCAACAACATAGGGTGAAGCCAGTAATGGATTCCAGTTTGTGTAGCTTTTGAAAGCATTCTCAAATGGCAGATCTGCAAATTCTTCACGTCGGGCATAGAAGTTCATCAATCCGTCGAACCCGATCGCTTTGCGTGATACTAAAAATGCATCGACCGGAATATCGCCCTGTAATGCTCCCGAAGTACCGATTCTGATAATATTCAAGCTTGTTTTATCTGGTTTGATCTCGCGTGTCTCCAGATCGATATTTACCAATGCATCAAGCTCATTGATTACAATATCGATGTTGTCGGTTCCGATACCTGTCGAGAGCACGGTAATTCTTTTTCCTTTATAACGCCCTGTGACAGTAACAAATTCTCTGTTCTGCGCTTTAACTTCAATCTCATCAAAAAAGCCTGCAATCATTTCAACCCTGCCCGGATCTCCGACCAGGATAATATCACTGGCAATTTGGCCCGGTTTAAGGTGTAAATGAAAGATGGAGCCGTCGGCATTTAGAATCAATTCAGATGGTGCTATTTTATTTGTCATTATTGTTTTATAAACTAGTTTCAATCAAAACTATTCAAAAATATGGACATAAGCAAAATCCGCCTGAAATAATTGTTTTTAACTCATAATTGATATTTTTGTAAAAAAATAAAAAACAATGATTCAGAGAATTCAAACAGTTTATTTGCTGATTGCTGAAATGCTGATCGGTGCCCTATTTTTCGTTCCGTTTGCTGAAATTGCCGGAAAAGAAGGAAGTATTTATCGTTTTGATATGAAAGGTATTTATCTTGAAGGGGTTCAGAAAGCTGAAATTATTTACAGCAGTTTGCCCTTGGTCATATTATGGGCGGTGAGCCTGATCCTTATTTTGGCAACCATCTTTCTGTTTAAAAACAGAATTCTTCAGATGAGGCTTTCAACGATTAATATTTTTATCCTGCTTGGTCTTGGCGGTTTAATCTACTACTATGCTTGGTCCTTCGCCAAAATTTTGTTGGGTGTATATTCACTGACTATTTATCTTGTCTTTCCTTTAATTGCCTCAATATTAATTTATTTGGCTATCAGGGCAATAGCGAAGGATGAATTACTCGTACGATCAATCGACAGAATTCGATAAAAAACAAAGCCGGATGATTCCGGCTTTGTTTTTTATCTGAAATCAGAACAATACGGAGAGTTTCTGGCAAACAGATGTCAGAAACTTTTCGTCATCTATGGTAAACGGAGACGGGGCGTGCGAATCGATATCAATTTCGGCCACAAACTTATCATCCTTAAGAATTGGTACCACAATTTCGCTTTGTACATCGATACTGCAAGCGATGTAGTTCCCTTCCAGACTTACATCCTGAACAATTTTAAGTTTTTTACTTTCAGCTACCTGCCCGCAAACGCCTTTTCCAAGAGCTATTACGATATGTTCGGTTGGTTTACCAACGTACGCGTCCAGGATTAGTTTTGAATCAACAAGTAGATAAAATCCAACCCAATCGTAGTGAACTACTTTATCCTTCAGTAGTTTGCAGGTTTTTAGTAAAATTTCGCTTCTTGATGCTCCTGAGGCAATAAAACTTTCAACATCATGAAGTAGTTGTTCAAATTCTGAATTCATCTTGCAATACGTTTGTTTACTGGTTTTGAATATTAAAAGAATGCCATTTCGTTTTCGTTCGTGATTTTTTCGCAATAGAAACATTTCATGGCGATTGGTTTGTCGGTAAGAACGTCGAAACGGGTGGGAATGTTTTCTGCATTTGTGATGCAGCTTGGATTGAAGCATTTGACAATTCCCCTGATTTCACCTGGTGTTTCTACCACCCTTTTTTCAATTACCTCGTAATCGCGAATGGTATTCAGTTTTGCATGAGGCGCCACCAGCGCAATTTTATTCACCTCTTCGTCAGCAAAGAACCGGTTGGCGATTTTGATAATTGCTTTTGTTCCCATTGCTTTGCTGTCGAGGTTATTACCAAAAGTAACCATCTGGCTGCATTCTTCAAGTTTGAGGATTTTAATTACCTTAAAAAGTGCTTTTGTTGGGATATGGTCAATGACAGTGCCATCTTTGATTGCACTAACTTTTAGATGTTTTTCCATGACAAATATTTTAAAAGTTTATTTAAGGTTCAATAAATGAGCGATAATCGCCATACGAGTGTAAACACCATTTTTTGCCTGTGTGAAGTAATAGGCTTTCGGGTTACTATCGACGTCGGTATGTATTTCGTTGATTCGCGGCAGCGGGTGAAGAATTCTCATATTCTCCTTTGTATTGTTAAGCATTGCATTCCTGAGAATATAAACATTTTTAACTTTCTCATATTCAACAGGATCAATAAACCGTTCTTTCTGAACACGCGTCATATAAATAATATCGGCAGCGTTAATAATATCGGTGAACTCTGTATGCTCGAAATACCTGATTCCTTTTGAGGCAAGCAGTAATTTGTACTCATTGGGCATAGCGAGTTCAGGTGGTGCTATAAAATTGAAAATCGGATCTTTAAATTGCAGCATGGCCATCAGCAGGCTGTGCACAGTGCGACCGTATTTTAAATCACCTACCATAAACAGGTTGATGTTATCAAGACTTCCCTGCGTTTTGATGATCGAATACATGTCGAGCAAGGTTTGCGATGGATGCTGATTGGCGCCATCACCGGCATTGATTACAGGAACACTCGATACCTCAGAAGCATATCGGGCACTTCCTTCCAACGGGTGTCGCATAATGATCATATCTGCATAATTACTCACCATCTTGATGGTATCATGCAGCGTTTCGCCTTTCGAAACACTCGACGAGGCTGAATCCGAAAAACCAATGATCTTACCTCCCAAACGGTTGATGGCTGTTTCGAAACTTAACCTTGTTCGTGTCGATGGTTCAAAGAAAAGCGTTGCAATAACTTTTCCCTGAAGCAGTTTCTGGTTAGGGTTGGCCTCAAAATCTGCAGCAAGACGCATAATTTTCAGGTACTCTTCTTTCGAGAAATCCGTAATTGATATTAAGCTTTTTGCACTCATTAGTATATGAATAAATGGTTGTTACTAAAGCCGATAAAAAGAAAAACCAACGGTAACTGGTTGAACAGCGTTGTTGGTTTTTGTGAAAACGGTAATATATTTTGAATATTTTTTGAATGGTAAAAGCAAATCAGCCGGTCAAAGCGTTGAAGCTTTTTAAAAATGAAATTCATAGGTATTTTACTTTCCGTGTAATTGTTCTCCATTCTGTTCGGGTATCAATTAGTGTACAAAAATATAAAATTTAGGTGTTATCCAACGGAATCCGTCCATTAGTTATCCACAATTAATGAAGCACTTAATTTGTCTATTTTGCCAAGCTTTTCCATCACGATATCTGTTAATTGTTTTCTTACCAATATTTTAGCCCGGCATGAGAGATCAAAATGACTTTCCTGCATCTCAAGTTGGAATTCCTTCAATAATGTCATAAAGTCGTTCATTGCAAGGTAATCGAATTTTACTTCAATTGCGGTTTCTACAATCTTTTCCACAATAACGGCATTTGTAAGTACATCGGAGGTTGCTTGTTTATATGCATTCGTCAATCCGCTGGTTCCCAAAAGAATTCCTCCGAAATACCGTACAACGACCACCAAAATATCTGTCAATTCGTGTTGCTGGATCTGGCCGAATATTGGTCGTCCGGCTGTTCCTGAAGGTTCGCCATCGTCGTTGACCCTGAATAGTTGATGATCGGGTCCTAATCGCCAGGCAAAACAGTGGTGCCGCGCGCTGTGGTGCTCTTTTTTCAATCTTGCAGTGATCTCCTTTATCTGTTGTTCGTCCGACACCGGAAAAGCATAAGCAATAAATTTGCTTCCTTTCTCTTTGTAGAGTCCCTCAGAAGGTGCTCCGATCGTTTTATAGGTGTCTGTGTATTCCATCGAAAAAGAAGTTGCTTTTCAGTATGATTATAACAGCGGTGAAAAAAAAATCAAAAAAAAACAGACCCGATGGCCTGTCTTCAACAAATTCGAAATTAATATTTTAGCCTGTTTTCTATTTCATCGAGGTATACCTTGAAGTTTTTGTCGGTATCTTTCAGATTGGCCACTGTGCGACAAGCATGGAGTACTGTGGCGTGATCCTTTCCTCCAATTTGCGAACCAATAGCGGCAAGGGATGATTTTGTCATACTTTTCGAAAAGTACATCGCAATCTGCCTGGCCTGTACTGTTTCCCTTTTGCGCGTTTTTACAGCCAACGAATCGATGGGAAGATTGAAATAATCACAAACAGTTTTTGTAATATAATCGATTGTAATTTCGCGTACCGAACACTTTACCAGCTTATTAATCATTTTAATGGCCAGATCGATGTTAATCTCTTTCTTGTTCAGGGTTGCCTGTGCAAGAAGTGAAATCAATGCGCCTTCGAGTTCGCGAACATTACTATTGATGTGTGATGCAATGTATTCAAGCACTTCTTCGGGGATCTCGATACCGTCTTTGTAAATTTTCTTGCGCAGAATATTCATCCGTGTTTCGAAATCGGGTATCTGTAAATCGGCGGTAAGGCCCCATTTAAATCTTGAAAGCAATCTTTGTTCAAGCCCTTTTAATTCAATAGGTGGCTTGTCGGAAGTCAGAATAAGCTGCTTTCCGGTTTGATGCAAGTGATTGAAAATATGAAAGAAAGTCTCCTGTGTTTTCTCTTTTCCTGCAAATTCCTGCACATCATCGATGATCAAAACATCAATCATTTGATAGAAATGAAGGAAGTCATTCCGGTTGTTGTTGCGGGTTGCCTCCGAAAACTGGGTTTGAAATTTATTTGCATTTACATACAAAACAATTTTCTCAGGGAATCGTTCTTTAACTTCAATTCCGATGGCCTGTGCAAGGTGGGTTTTTCCCAAACCCGAATTTCCATAAAGCATCAAAGGATTGAAAGCTGTACCACCTGGTTTTTGTGCAACAGCATAGCTTGCGCTACGGGCAAGGCGGTTACATTCGCCTTCGATGAAGTTATCGAAGGTATTGTCCTGTTTCAGCTGCGGATCGATATTCAGTTTTTGAATACCTGGTATCACAAAAGGGTTCTTGATTGTACTGTCATCATGAAATGATGAAGCTGCAACCGGCCTGTTTTTCAGATTGTTGTTCTGATTGGTCGGCAGTTTTATGGTATACGGTTTGTTATTGGTATTGAGGTTGTTATCAACGACAACGCTGTATTCAAGTTTGGCACCAACACCAAGCTCTTTTCTCAGTGTCTTCCTCAGGATATCAATGTATTGCTCTTCAAGGTACTCGTAAAAAAACGGGCTTGGAACCTGAATTGTAAGAATATCGTTATCCAGCTTAATGGGGACAATCGGTTCAAACCAAGTTCTGTAACTTATAAAAGGCACGTTGTCTTTTATAATTTTCAGACAATTTTCCCAGATATTATTGTGGTCTCTATTCATTTAGGATTTAGGCTCATGTATTATTGAACTTCGTTTTTTATTTATCCGGTCGCAAAGATTGGAATAATTTAGTCGGAAAAAAATGGCTTAAAAAGTTGCATTTTTCTATGATTTTAATATCCAGTTTATTGAGGCCTAAAAATTTTTCTTAAAAATATAATCATCTCATTTATAATGAGTTACGTTCTAATTGTTTGCAAGCATTTGATTCATTGTGCATTGTAGAAAACAATTTCCATCAGAATTTTTACGAATTTGATACTATAGAATTTGACTTCGAATACAGACAAAATATCTCATTCGAGAGGTCTAAAAGTAAGTAAAAAACGATACGAAAAAAACTAATTTTTGTTTGTTTTTATTGCTTTTATTAAACTTATTTCTTTCCCGTTTTTGAAACACTTTAAAAATGCCTCAGGAAAAGCACGTTGGATCTTATTTAGATTCATTATAACTTTATCATAAGAAGATTCTTGCGGGGTAACATAGAAATATCTGTTGCCTGATTTTATTTCTGAAATCTCTTCAATTCCCTGAAACATAGGGGAGGAGAGGCTTACCGGATTCTCCGAAGCGTATACCTGAATCCTAAATGTAATATTATCAGCAAATTGCTTGTCTGTAGGCGAGGAAACATAAACTTCCTTTCCAAAATCAATAGCAGAGAAATGAATATATTTCTTCGGATTAAGGCGAAAATCAACCAACAAACGATTCATACTTTCACTTGTTTGGTTAAGATTTTGGTACAATCTTGGATCATTGACTAACAGTCCGATGGTGCCGTTTGCAGTATCAATTTTACTTAAAATAGTCTGAAGATTAGCAACTGAGCCATTCAAATGGTCAATCGTACCTTTGATCTCCATTTTAGTAAGCGAATCGCTGAATGAGGAGAAATTGTCCATGATGTGTCCAAGCTTTGCTGAGTTAGTTTTCAAATTTCCTGTTATTTCACTCAGGTTCGAAATGGTTGACGAAAGATTCTTTTTTTGATCGGTAACTACATCGTTCAGATTACCCGAAATCTTTTCGAGATTTGTCATTGTAAGATTGATCTGCCTTAAACTTTCGGAAATGTTGTGTTGCGAATTGCTGCTAAGAATTTTTGATACGGCTGTGACGATAGAGTCAAGATTCTCAATCATCCTTTCTGCCTTTGCCTTAATTGGTGCAATTTGCTCATTCACTTGCTGCAGAATGTCGGCTTCCATTTTTGTCGCCAGTGTGTCGTTTGCATACAAGAGCATATCCGATTTACCCAAATTAAGTTTGACAACTTTTGAACCAAGCAAATCACTGCTGGCAATTTCGGCAGAAGTTCCCTTGGGCAGCGGAAAGTCGTTGTGAATGGCAATCTTTACAATTAAATCTCCTGACAAATCTTCTGCAAAGTAAATCTCTCTCACATAACCGACTTTTAATCCGTTCAGGGTTACTAATGTGGTTGCTGTAAGACCGCCAACATTTTTATAGCGGGCATAAAAAACTTTTTCTGTCCTG
>Ga0209511_1004487_pt1 | contig 10092 bp, 4 predicted proteins | sample SSSSmetaG_FD_184141 | JGI IMG/M metagenome (GOLD analysis project Ga0209511, IMG submission 184141) | Glacier valley bacterial and archeal communities from Borup Fiord, Nunavut, Canada, to study Microbial Dark Matter (Phase II) - ​SSSS... | ecosystem: Environmental > Aquatic > Freshwater > Ice >... | reverse complement strand
ATTATGCGACTCGTAAGTGTGTCTTTCGAGAGTATGACGATGGGCTGCCCAAACAAAAATTGAAGCAAGCTGTTGAATATATCAATGAAAATTTAGAGATAACCGTCTCGTTAACCGCGATCGCAACCGAACTGGGAATGAGCCAGTACCACTTTTGTCGATTATTTAAGAGATCGATTGGCATAGCTCCCTACCAGTACTTGATTCAACAGCGAGTTGAACGGGCAAAGCAATTGCTGAAGCAACCAGAGAAAACGACTACCGAAATTGCGTTGGAGTGCGGATTTGCGAATCAGAGCCATTTGGCTAGGCACTTTGGTAAGCACATGGGGATGTCACCCAAGCAATTTCGCAAGTTGTAGCAAGAACGTGTTCATTGAGCAAGAACGTGTCTGACTCTTTTATAAGGCGCTGGTAGAATCTCTTCAAATTCTTACCTGCTTCGTTGTAAGAAATGTAACCGTATCACATTCTTCAGGGATCAATTTTTTGGACAAAACCTCATGGAATTTGAAGTTAAGTCAGCCGTGTCGTGTCTTTTCTCTTAGTTTGTTGCCAGATCCCTAATTTTTGACCACGTAATCAATGAGTGCAACTGCTCCCCTCTGCATAGAAGTAAGTCCATTTTGGTGAGAGGGGACTGTGAGTGGACAATCCTGTCTTACTCAGATTGGTTAACGCTTTAACGTTGGCTAGGAAAGGGTGACACCCTTGCTCCTATCTTTCCTGTCTTCTTTGCCTTTCTTTAGTTCACAACTCATGATTAAAAACAGGAGCTTTAAAAATGAACACGTCTACCACGTTTACTTCTCTTGATCAAGCTATTGATACTGCCTACGAAATCCTAGAAGCATTTACCACAGACGAAGAATTTGAAACTAAAGTCACAAAAGCTTTTGGTACTGATTTTGACTATCAGAAGTTAGAAAGCCTGAAGCAGCAATGGCAATCTAGTGACTTTTCAGAACTGCCGACCGTTGAGGTTCTTCCGGCGGCTACGCTCAATGCAGCCAAAGGTGCCTACTCCTCCAGCACGAATACAATCTATCTATCGCAAGAGCTGATCAATCAAAACGCAGATACTATTTCAACGATTACCGATGTTTTGCTGGAGGAGATTGGTCATTTTATTGATGCTTACATTAATCTAGCTGATGCTCTGGGTGATGAAGGGGCAATTTTTGCAATTTTGGCACAGCACAAACTGCTAGATGAATTAACTCTACAAGCACTCAAGATAGAAGATGACATCACCACAATCATGGTAAATGGGCAAGCAGTTCAAGTAGAAAATGCGGTTGGACCAGGAATTGTTACCCTTTCTGGCACCATTCTCTGGACGGATGGAGATGGTCAGACTCATCCAGTTCGTGGGTCAACGGTAAAAATTTGGCAGCACAACTTTGTTGGTTCTGATGAACTCATTCAAACTGAACCCATTGTTACCGATTCTCAAGGAAACTACACAGCTACCTTCGAGAATGGCTTAAACGGGTTTAGTCGGGATGTGTATGTAGAAGTATTATCTGATGGAGCAGCTCATTATGTAGAGTCTGCAGGATTACTTGGTAACATTTACTCCCAGAAGTCCAGTACTTTCTTTGATATTCCTAATGGCAATACTCCGGACATTTTTTGAGGCAGAGGCTGAAACCCGCATTCCACCGTTGGTATTTGCCTCAGTGATGATGCTGAAACCCGCATTCCACCGTTGGCGATTTAAAATTGTCCGGACTGTTGTAATGGGTCTACCACGTTAAATTTAACAATAAGAAATAATACCAACGCGGAACGATCTTTTTCAATTAGCGATGCATTGTTTGTTGGGGAAGCTTTTGCAAAAGCTGTACGTGGAGGATTACCACGAAGACTAGAGGTAAACTTTCCAGTAAGTGGATCAGCATCAAACTTTGACGAATTCCCCTTTACTGGGAAAGATCTTAATATCACATCGCGTCGTCGTTGGGCATGGGACGTAATCCTTCACGAATATGGTCACTTTTTGGCAGATGAAGATAATCTAGATGATGTCTCTTTACTCCCTCTTGGTACAGATCATGTTTCTGGAAAAAGCAATATTTTGGAGTATGGCAAGGCTAAAGGAGTCCAAATTGCTTGGAGTGAAGGGCTTGCTACTTATTTAGGAATTGCAGCTCAAAAGGTCGCTGAATCAACAGGGCTATTGCCAAATAATCCTTTTATTCCATATACAGGCAATACTTATTATGATTCTTTCGATGCAGATAATCCAGCTAACAGCTTTAGCCAGGACTTAGAAACAAAGGCTGCCCGAAACGATACAACTAATTCTTCGACCTACTCCTTAAACGAAAAGGGAGAAGGAGATGAGGCGGCAGTATACCGAATTCTATGGGATATTGCGGACAATAGCTCTGAGGAAACTTTTGACGAGGTTTCGCTAGGGCACGAAAACTTATATAAAAGTCTTAAAATTATTCCCGGCTTAAAAAGTTTGAATGATGTTTGGAACTATTTCTTCAATAATTCAAATGATGCTGAACGAGCAAAATATGGAGCGATTTTTGAGGAGTATAGCGTATCACCTAAACCTGGTGGTGATTTGACGAGTAAGATTCTTACCGGCGCAAGCTCACCCAAGATCACTTGGGAAAAGGGTAATAACAGTGCTAACGATGAGTTTCAAGTTATTTTTTTTAATGATGGTTATTTAAATCGTGTCCTCGAAAGCCCCAAGTTGAAGAATGTAACGGAGTGGACAATTCCGCAGGAGGACTGGAATCGTATTCTAAGTGTTTCAGGCAGTTATCACTTTATCGTCTCTGGCAGCGACACAGATGACTTCACAACAGGTTCTTACTGGAGTGGTGCCAAAGATTTCACAGTAGTCAATCCTTCCACATCTGTTTTAGCTCTTGCTCCTGTCCTAGATAGCTTAGATCAATCATTAAGCGCTCTCCAAAATGCCATTAATAATCAAGTCTTCGAAACGAAAGGACTACAGAATATGGGAGGGTTATCCAGCCTCCCTCTGTTGGGCAATCTATTACAGGCTGGAGAACAGCAAACTGGTGTTTCGGCACTCCAAGCTTTTGCTAGTCAGAACAACTATGCTCCTGAAACTCAATTTATTCAAACGCTTTCTGACCAGATTCGCAGCAAATTTGCAGCAAAGTTTCCATCGGGCAACGCATCAGCAGAGGAAATCCGGGCAGCATTAGCAGAGTTATTCAAGCAACCGATTGATTTCACTGTAGAAGGGTCTAAAGTTAAGTTTGCGATCAATCTGGAAGGCACGAATACCTTTAATGCTCTACTGCCCTCCCAAATTGGCATACCGAATTTGGGAATTGACATGGGTGCTAATGCTAAAGCATCGGTGGATTTGGGCTATGCTTTCAAGTTTGGGTTTGGCATTGATACCTTCACGAATGAAGTCTTCTTGGACACCACTCCCAATCAGGATGTCACACTCTCGCTTAAGCCATCCTTGGAACTGGGCGCAAATATTGGCTTCCTGAAAGCCCAAGCTAAAGATGTAGGAAGCAATTTGGCATTCACCATTGACCTGACTGATGGCAATGACAACAACCTGACCGTCAATGAACTAAATAATCTGAAGGTTTCTCCAACGGGCACTGCCGATATTAAACTCAACTTTTCCACCGGGTTAGATACATCAGTCGTTGCTCTCCCAAAAATTCAAACTGATTTTAATCTTCATTGGGATTTCATTTCGGGTAACTCTGCTCCAACCGTTGGCTTCTCCAATACCAGTATTGATTTGGGTTCCTTAAGCAGCTTCATTAAAACCACGGCACTTTCAGAAATCCAGAACCAATTTAGCAGCATTACCAGTCCAATCAAGGGCATTACCGAAAAGCTCAGTGCAGACCTTCCTGTTGTTGGCTTTTCTCTTAAAGATGCAGCTCAAAAACTGGCTAGTAGTCCTGGCTCACCTCTAGGTTCAGGACGATTTGCTTCAAGCACACTGGACTTTATCAGTCAGGTGAATGAAGGAGTCAAACTGCTCAATTCTATCGATGCCCTTCTCAAAATACCGAATGCAGATGGCACTCTTAAACTTGACGCTTTCAGTCTAGGGGATGGATTTGATATCCGAACCACTAATGTCCGGGAGAGCCAAAGTGTCCCTAAACCAGGGAGTCCCCTTGACTCCGCAGGCAGCTACTTCAGATCTCCAATTTGGGAGGAACCTAAATCTGCGATCGGGCTTTTACTAGGGCAGAATGTTGATTTCCTAACCTACCAAACCCCCAAACTGGACTTTGGGTTTGACTATCACTCCCCTCCAATTCCGGTTTTTGGTCCGGTTGTGCTGACGATTGGTGGAGCAGCCGAAGCAGCGGCACAACTGAAACTGGGTTACGACTCTCAAGGCTTAGAAAGCTTCAAGAGCAGCAATTTTAGTGATGCCAAAACCCTTCTGAATGGACTATTTGTCAGCAATCCGGACACAAAATTGTTTCCCGATGACGAGAAAAACCGTAGCTTGGGGCTGACGGGCGAACTGACTGCGGACGCAGGGGTTACGGTAGGTGTTCTTTCCCTAGCAGTTGGTGGTGGAATTGGGTTAACCGTAGGATTGGGAGTCACTGATCCCACAGGTAAAGCACGACCCGCAACCACCCCACCACTCTGCTTGTTTGATCCTTCCGGTGCTCTATCGGCGCTAATGTTTGCGTCCTTCCGGCTCAACTTTGGCTTCTTCAAAATTACCAAACGACTGAACCTACCCGGAACGCCAATTAACATCATTGACTTCAGTCCTTCCATTGGTGGGTGTGACGTTCCTCTACAAAACCACTTTGATGTTAAAAATCCCAAGCCAGATCCGCAAGCAGCAAAGAAACTGGCAGATCAGGGAGTTATCGATCGCTGGGGCAATGCCTCGGGCAACATTATCACAATCACTCACACTGCCGACGCAGAAGATGCATCTAAGCGCGATTTAATTGATGGTCGAGTTTTAATTGATGGTCAAGTAGCACTGAAAGGAGTTATTCCCCTCGACAATCCTAATGGTGCCCCAACCACTGAACCTGAGCCTTACAAAAATGTTGAGCTAGTTGTCATTAATGCTGGTGCAGGTAATGATCTGATTGATATGGTTGGCATGGTTGCCAGCGGTCAACTTGATGGTGAATCGGGCGATGATGTTTTGGTAGGCGGACTGGGTGATGATTTTTTGACTGGAGGTGAAGGAAACGACACACTCAATGGTGGCGACGGTGGGATTAATACTGCCGTTTATGCCAGTTCGCCTGAAGGGGTCTATGTCAATCTAGAAACAGGTGAAGCCAATGACGGCTTTGGCACTATAGACAAGTTATTTAATATTCAGGGAGTAGAAGGCTCTGATAAAGATGACATCCTGATCGCCAATCGTGCAGGGAGTATTTTCAATGGAGGACTGGGGAATGACAAGTTAATTGGGGGAGATGGCGACGATGTTTTACTCGGAGGCGCAGGAGCTGATACGTTAGAAGGAAACGGTGGGTTCAATACTGCTACCTATCTAGATTCTCCATCTCCGGTTTATGTCAATGGCTCAAACCGCGATGTCATTCTTACTTTCCCACTGGATACTGTTTCAATTTCCCTCGCGGCTAATACTGGCTACGGTGGAGATGCGGAGGGCGATCGCGTTAGCAATATCAGCAACCTTCAAGGCTCAATCTACGACGATATTTTAGTGGGCACAGATACACAGGGAAATACCGCAAGACCGGATCAGAAACTTTTCTTATTCACTAACACCAATTACCTTGATGGGCTGCTAGGAAATGACTTCATCATTGCAGGTGCAGCTAAAGAATTGATTGACGGTGGCACTGGACTCACTGGTGTGCAGCAAACCACTAAACTAACGGCTCCTGTGGGTGATGAAGCAGACTGGATTTCCTACCAAACCTCAACGGGTGGCGTTAAAGTCAGTCTCACAACAGGCAGCGGATACGGTGGTTATGCCGAAGGAGATATCCTCAGGTTTGTAACCGATGCTAACGGCAAGGACGTTGTCTTTGACAAAGATGCAAATGGAAATAATCTCTTCCGTAGCACATTTGAAAATCTAGAAGGCTCTGATCAGAGCGATATATTGCTAGAAGGTGACGCAGGCAAAAACATCATCGTAGGTCGAGCAGGTGATGACGTTCTCAGAGGGGAAGCCAATGATGATACGTTGGTCGGTGGTGCAGGAGCCGATACCCTGTATGGGGGGATCAACAACCTAATTCTACGATCGCTCACAAACGACCTAACAGGCGGAGGAGATACCGCCAGCTATGCCGAAGCTACCAGCGGTGTTACCGTCAACTTAGCGGCAAGTGTGAATAAAGAAGTCATAGGCTTGGGTAGCCGAGGAGAAGCCACGGGCGATCGCCTGATCAACATTGAAAACCTGATCGGTTCTGCCTATGGCGATAATTTGATCGGCGACGCAGGTGACAACGACATCAACCCAGGACTCAGCAGCGATGAAATCGATCGTGTTGATGGGGGTGATGGTTTCAATCGCCTCACTCTCAACTTCTCTGTGGATGACTCCAGTGAGTATGGCGGTCTCTACGGTGGTTTTGGCACTGTGGATGGTCAGTACATCGATCGAGAGAAAAAATCCTTTACTTTGGATGGCAAGGAGCCTTTCTTCCGTGATCGCGTCGAATTCACCAATATTCAACGCCTGTACATCATCGGCACTAGCCAAAATGACACACTTTTCGGCGGTAGCTATGGCGATGTCCTGCTCACAGGTGCGGGTAACGACACAATTTACGGCGGCTTTGGTAATGACATCATCAACGCAGACGATGGCAATGATGTAGTGATTGATCAAATGATTGCTGATCTACTGGGAAATGCCGGATTTTCTAGCACGATTGCCAATGCCATTGTGCAGCTCTCTGGTGGCAACGGTGTCGATACTTTATCTGTTGATCTGTCGACTAAGACAGACGGCATAACCTTGATTGGCATTGATCCAAGTGTTGCAGTTGAAAGTTCCAATCAATTTCAATCTTTTAGCGATGGTAGTAGTATTACTGGCTTTGAAATCTTTAAAGACATTAAAACAGGTAGTGGCAACGACAGCCTCCAACAGGCTGGACGAGTTGCTAACCAATTCTTTACCGGAGCAGGAAATGATTTTGTCAATCCAGGACTTGGCAAAGATAGCGTCGATGGAGGTAGTGGTATTGACACCCTAAAATTAGACTATTCTCTAGGGGATACAGGCAGCAGAGTCGTCATGATAGTCAATCCTGAGACATTAGCTGGCAATGCTTTGAGAACCGTTGTTGACAGCAACACGCCCCTCGACCAGATCGCTTTTAGTAACTTTGAAGCCTATGACATCACGGGCACCAGCAAAGATGACAACATTACTACTGGCGCTGGAAACGATACGCTCATTGGCGGCGATGGCAATGACACACTGGCAGGCAATTGGGGAAATGACAATCTGAATGGCGGCGCTGGCAATGACATTCTTATCGGCTACAGTCAGACTCCATTTGAACGCGCAGAGAGTCCTTTTATTCTCGTTTTCAACGACAAAAACGGTAATGGCTCTGCCGAGATGAATGAGCCTGGTATTTCAGGGATTGTAGCAATCCTTCAGAAAGATGGGCAAACTCTTGCAACCTCGCTGTCAGATTCCTCCGGTGCACTCTCTTTTGGCTCATCTGATTCGGCGGAGGGTAGCTACAGCATTACTGTAACCCAACCTGTGGGATTTCAGAACACTACCAGCAATCCACTCGAGTATTTCGTTGGTGGTCTACCAGGTTCTTCATCTGGTATTAGGATTGGATTGCGACCAGTTTCAGGTGATATAGACACCCTGACAGGTGGTAGTGGTGAAGACACCTTTGTTTTAGGTGATGAGAACAGCACTTTCTATATCAACGCCAGTTTAGCTGATTATGCTCTCATCACAGACTTCAATCCGACTGAAGGTGACAAAATTAAACTGCACCGCTGCATTGACGACCAGACGAATGGGCGAGATTACTATCTCGATGCTTCGCTAAACGGGAGCGGGGTTGCCATCTATGCCGGGAACCCTAACGCACCAGGAGCAGGACGATTGCCCTCTGACCTCATTGCAATTGTTCAAGGTCAGGGCTTGGCTCAACTCGGTTCCTATGGGCTTATTGATCCATCCAAAAATTCGCTGTTTACGCTTGTAGGATCACCTTGTCCAACTCCTCCAATCATTCATTAACTCTAAGCCGCTAGGTGAACTTGTCAGCGACATTCTGTTACAGCATTGTTTGCTTTTGCATCAAACATAATATTCACCTCAATCTTTCGACAGTCCTATGGTTTTTCAAGTTATACAAAACAGCGATCGCAATTCCCTTCTAAGCTCAATTCAGAATGATACTAGCGGACTTGCTGGACTCAGCCAATTTCAAGTCAAGCTCGTTGGCGATAGCCGCGCCTTTGGCTCCTTCAGCAGCGATCCGTTTAGACTCCGTTCTGGGGTTGTCCTCAGCACCGGACGGGTCGCCGACCTACCCGGCATCAACACAGCCGATGGCAAAAATACTTACACAGGTGGCGAAGTCAAGGACTCTCTTAAAGACTTGAGCACAGACTTTGGCTCGATCGGTGTGCTGGGAGATGACATTCAACTCCGAATTGACTTCTTCGCCGATGACTCGAAAGATACTTTGTATTTGTATTTTCAATACGTCTTTGGCTCCGAAGAATTTAAGGAATATGCAGGACAGTCATTCAAAGATAACTTCTCACTCTCGCTCAACGGGATCGAACGTGCCGCTCTCCCTAATGGCAAACAAGTCACCATCAATACCATACTCAACTCTCCCATAGATAGTGGTGAGCCTTACTACATCGATAATCCTGTTGGCACCGGACCTGCCAGCGACCAGACCCGCCTAGACGGTTATACCATTCCTGTTTTATTTCAAGCTCCCCTCAAGAAGAACGCCATAAACACCTTGATTATGCGGGTTCAAGATGTAGGCGATGGATTATATGATTCTGCTGTATTCATCAAAGCAGGCACCTTGGGAACCCGTCGCCCTCCTGATATTGAAGGTGCTGGAACACCTCCATTTGCCAAAGACGATATTTACAGCACTAATGCAAGTACTCCCCTGATTATTGATGCAAGTAGAGGAGTTTTGGCGAATGACACAAATTCCACTACTGCTACGCTCAATGCAGCTCTAGTTGCGTCTCCACAAAATGGCTCCTTAGTTTTAAACCCAGATGGCTCTTTTAGATATACTCCAAATCCCAACTTCATCGGTACTGATCGCTTCACCTATAAAGACACCACTTCAGTCGGAGAATCTCAACCTGCTGCGGTGACGATCGAGGTAATTCGGAATCTTATCGTTGCCAGAGACGATATTTACAGCACTAATGCAAGTACTCCCCTGATTATTGATGCCAGTAGAGGGGTTTTAGCAAACGACACGACCAACACTGCTACGCTCAATGCGACCCTAGTTGCGTCTCCACAAAATGGCTCCTTAGTGTTGAACCCAGATGGCTCTTTTAGATATACTCCAAATCCCAACTTCATCGGCACTGATCGCTTCACCTATAAAGACACCACTTCAGTTGGAGAATCTCAACCTGCTGCGGTGACGATCGAGGTAGTTCCGAATCTTTTCGTAGACCTGATTGGTACACCAGGTCGTGATGTTCTTGTTGGAACAAACCGCGCTGAGCGGATTATCGGACTTCAAGGCGGAGACACGCTCACAGGCGGCGGTGGTAGAGATCAATTTATCTATCAAAACATCAACGAGGGCGGCGATCGCATCACCGACTTCACAATCGGCGAAGACAAGATTATTCTTACTGGCGTAATGCAAAGCATTGGTTACTCTGGCTCTAATCCCATTGCTGATGGAATTATCAGTTTTCGTCAAGCCAGCGCCAATCTAGCAACTATTCAAATTGATCCAGATGGTCCTAATTCGCAAAAATTTAAACCCGTGCCCTTTATTCTCCTCGACAACATTACGATCTCAGGTCTGAGCAATCCTGACAACTTTGTATTTTGAGCTATTTCAATTAATTCTTTTGCTGTGGAAGGAGTGATCATCA
>Ga0209511_1004485_pt1 | contig 10094 bp, 8 predicted proteins | sample SSSSmetaG_FD_184141 | JGI IMG/M metagenome (GOLD analysis project Ga0209511, IMG submission 184141) | Glacier valley bacterial and archeal communities from Borup Fiord, Nunavut, Canada, to study Microbial Dark Matter (Phase II) - ​SSSS... | ecosystem: Environmental > Aquatic > Freshwater > Ice >... | reverse complement strand
CTGGAAGAGCATCGACGGCGGCATTTCGTGGCAACCGATCTTCGATGGCCAGCCGGTCGCCGCGATCGGCGCAATCGCGGTTGCCGCAAACGATCCCGATGACGTGTGGGTCGGCACGGGCGAACCGTACCCGCGAAACGACGCCGAGGAGGGTGATGGGCTTTGGCACTCGCGCAACGGCGGTAAAACGTGGATGCATGTCGGGCTCGCCGATGCGGGCGCGATTTCGCGCATCTCGATCGACCCGCGCGATGCCAAGATCGTCTCGGTCGGCGTGCTCGGACATATCTATCGCGATGGGCCGATGCGCGGTGTGTATCTCACACGCAACGCCGGAACGTCCTGGACGCGAACGTTATTCGTCGGTCCCTCGAGCGGCGCATCCGATCTCATCCGTGTGCCGGATCGGCCGTCGACGCTCTTCGCTGGCATGTGGCAATTTCGCCGCGAACCGTGGAAATTCACGAGCGGTGGTCCGAACGGCGGCCTCTATCGCTCCGACGACAACGGCGCGTCCTGGCGCAAAGTCACCGGTGGTGGCTTCGCGCGCGGACTCACCGGACGCATCGGCGTCGCCGCCGGTACCGGCGGACGCATCTACGCAATCGTTCAATCGCGCGCAGGCGACATCTGGCGCTCGGATGATTTCGGTAGCACGTGGACGGTCATGCCGCATAGCCCCTACGTCGGCGCGCGGCCGTTCTACTTTACGCGCCTGTATGTCGATCCGGCGCATCGCAACCGACTCGTCAATGTTTCGCTAATTTTATCGATGAGCACCGACGGCGCGCGGTCGTTCCAAAAGATTGCGACCAACGCCGGTGGTGACTATCACAGCACGTGGTGGTCGGCCGATGGGCGCCGCTTGATCGTCGGCAGCGACGAGGGAGTCGTCGCCTCGCACGATGGTGGCACGCACTGGTCGCAAGCGTATGCGCTTCCCTTCGCGCAACCGTATCACGTCGGCTTCGATGCGGGAACGCCGTCGTATCGCGTGTGTACGGGATTGCAAGACAACGATTCGTGGTGTGGGCCGGCATCATCGGACAACGGCGTCGGCATCTTGAACCGCGACTGGGTAACGGTCGGACCGGGTGATGGTATGTACGCACTCTTCGATCCCCACGACCCGCACTTGATTTGGACGACGGCTACAAATGCTGGCCCCGGCCAGATCTACGTTTTCGATACGCGCACGCAGCAAACGCACGACGTCTCACCGGATTCAGAAATCAATTCGCGTTTGCTTGCGACGAAAAGTCATCGCTTCAATTGGGACACGCCCATCGCGTTTCTCGAAGACGGCACGACGCTCGCCGGCGGCGAGTCCATCTTCGCAACGACGGACCACGGCTCGCACTGGAGGACGATCAGCTCAGATCTAACGCGCAACGAGAAAAATCATCAGCAAGTCTCCGGTGGTCCGATCGGCGATGACGTCTCGGGGGCCGAGAACTACGATACCATTTTGCGAATCGCTCCTTCGAAGGTCGACCCGAAGCTGGTGTGGGTCGGCACCGACGACGGACTCATTCAGCTCTCGCGCGATGCCGGCGCGACCTGGAAAGACGTCACCTCGCCGACGTTCCCGCATTGGGGTCGCGTGTATACGATCGATCCCGGAAATACCGACGCCGGCGTTGCCTATGCGGCGATCGACAACCACATGCTCGGCGACGATCGACCACATCTTTTCGCAACGTCCGACTACGGCACGACGTGGACCTCGATCTCCGGTGACCTTCCGCCCGATCATTTCACCCGCACGATTCGCGAAGACCCGAAGAATGCAAACATGCTCTATGCGGGGACGCGCCGTGGCGTGTTCGTCACCTTCGACCGTGGCCGCCATTGGCAAGCGTTGCGGCTCAACATGCCGGCAACCGCGATCTACGATCTGCAAATCGTGCCGCAAACGAACGATTTGCTCGTCGCCGCGCACGGTCGCGGGGTTTGGGTCTTCGACGATCTGCGCCCGCTTCAAGAACGAAGCGCCGCGAACGCCGTAAAACTTTTCCAACCGACCGATGCGTATCGCATGTTCCAATATGCGCCGATCAACACGTTTCAAGACGGAACGATCCCCGACGGCGATTTCGTCGGGAAGAATCGCAGCTTCGGTGCGATCTTCACCTACGATCTTCCACGGCCGGCACAAGCGATTTCGCTTGCCATCATCGATAGCAAAGGTCACACCGTCAAACACATCGTTGGGAACGTTCTCACGCGGCATGCCGGCATGAACCGCATCGCGTGGGATCTGAATGAGGACGGCCCGACGCTCTGGCATGCGACGTACGACCAAAATCGAGGCCCGAAGACGGGCGCCGAAGCGCTGCCCGGCACGTATACCGCGCGACTCGTTGTCGATGGCGCGATCAACGAAACCCCGGTCGCGGTAAAACTCGACCCGCGCGATCCCGCCACGCCGGACGAAACGACGGCGCGTCACGACCTCCTGGTCGAATTGTTCGACGAGCTGAGCGGAGTCGACACGATGCTCAATACGATCGATAAACAAACGAAGAATACGTCGCCTGCCGATCGCGCGACCTTACAGCGCTTGAAGGCGCGCCTAACCGTTGATCCGCACAACATCGAAGATCTCAAAACGACGGCGCAAATCCGCGAGGGATTGCTCGATTTGCTCGGGCGGATCGGAACGACGTCGTTCCAAGCACCAACCGAATCGCAGCGCGCGGAAGCCGCGCGTCTGCACGATCTCTATCAGGTCGTTGCACGTGAGGGTAAATCGGCGGGATTGCTTTGATCGCAGCAAGCGATACGCTTTACTTGCGTAAAAATTGGGCGTACACTTCACTCATCTGCAGACACGATCGTTTTGAACAAAGGAGGGTGGTTGAAACCGCAAGATCCACCTAATCAGCGAAGAGGAAGCGCGCAAGACTAACGCACCGCAAGGTGCGCCGACGTAGCGGACGTTTCCGTGCGCGCGCCCCACGATCAATCATGCAAAAGCCGTGTAACCGCGGCTTTTGCTTTTTCTTTAGGAGCGCATGCCTGCCGAGGCGACGACGACATCGACTGCGCGGAGATACGCGCTGCGCTGTTCGCCCGTGATGAACGAGGCTTCAAACGAATTGCGCGCGAGTGCAATCAGTCGGTCATCGCCGAGCGACAAGGCCAATTGCACCGCGCGGAAATTATCACCGACGTAGCCGCCAAAATAGGCCGGATCATCGGAATTCACGGTCGCAACGATTCCCGCATCGAGCATCTGAAGGAGCGGGTGATCCGTCAATCGATCGACGACGCGCAGCTTCACGTTCGAGAGCGGACAAACGGTCAGCGGGATCCGTTCCTCACGTAGGCGTGTAACGAGCGCCGGATCTTCGAGACTGCGCACGCCGTGATCGATACGCGATACGCCTAGCACGTCGAGCGCCTCCCAGACGTACGCCGGCGGACCTTCTTCACCGGCGTGCGCGACGGTCTTCCATCCTACTGCGCGCGCCCGCGCGAAGACCTCGGCGAATTTCGCGGGCGGAAATCCGAGTTCAGCGGAGTCGAGGCCGACCGCCACGATGCGTTCGCCGTACGGTATGGCCGCGGTCAAGGTCGCGAATGCGGAATCCACGCTTTGGTCGCGCAAAAAACACATGATCAATTTGCTTGTAATCCCGTACCGCGATTCGCTCGTACGCACGCCCGACCACAATCCATCGATCACCGTTGCAAAGGTGACACCGCGTGAGATATGCGCTTGCGGATCGAAGAACATCTCCACGTGAACCACACCTTGTGCTGCGGCACGGGCGAGATACGCATCGACGAGCGCCGCGAAATCATCCTCCGTCCGCAGTACCGTCATCGCCGCATAGTACACGTTTAGAAACGATTGCAGATCGGTGAAGTCGTACGCCTTCCGCAGCGCATCGATCGAAGCAAACGGTAGCGTGACCCCATTGCGTTCGGCAAGCGAGAAGATCAGTTCGGGTTCGAACGTGCCCTCGATATGCACGTGGAGTTCCGCTTTGGGAAGCGTGAAAGCAAGATCGCTCATGAGTTGCTAGAGATCGTACTCGCCTTCGATCGCCGCGCGCAAGCGGAGCGCGATTTCGTTGAATCGCAACGGCTGCGCGTGCTGCGATGGATCGTGCACGGTATCGGTGATGTGGATGATCTTCGAACGCGGAAATTGCCCGGTCGAGGAGAGCGTCGTGTGATCGCTCGCGTAGGGTAGGATGGCATTGACCCACTTGTACGCGCGTCGAAGCGACGCCGCGCGATCGTCACCCGTGCTCAACATCGCCTCCGCGAACGTTGCGGCCGCCGCTGCGAGGATGGGAAAGCGAACGTTATCAGGATTCGGATTCAAACGCCTGATGTTCGCGCACGACAAAAATGCGTTTTCGGCGTCGCGCGCGGTCGGAAGATCGACTTCACGAATCTTTTCAGCGAAGATCTGCGCGTACCGTCGCGCATCGCCGCATTGGGATTCGAGTGAGGCGCGATTGATGTCCGAAAAGACGTCGGCCGCGCGATAGTCATCCTCGGCGCGAGCTACCGTCGGCATCGCAGCAAGAATCGAACAGCACGCAGCGGTCGTAAGGGCCAGGCGAAATCTCTCATTCATTTGCGAACGCCGACGCTCTGAGATCGATTGGTTGCATGGTCGGTACTACCCGATGGAGGGTCGTCGCTCCGCTCTGGGAACTCAGCCGCCAATGCGTATCGAACAACCGGCCCCCGTCGATCGCCGTCGCCTCGTCGTTACGATCCTCGTCACGGTCGCCGTTGCCGCCATAACGAACGGCGCGCTCGCGGCATTCGGTTTGAATCGTCCGAACAATCAACTTTGGCCGAGTTTCGCACCGCCGGGAGCGACGATCGGGCTCGTGTGGATCGTGCTCTTCGCAGGGATGGGCGCAGCATTGGCACTGACGGCGCAAAAGCGCGCCGTCGCGGGGTTGATCGCGCTCTGTCTTGCCTACCCGTTCTACACGCATGTTTTGGGAGGTCACCTGACGGAGCTGATTGGAAACGTGGTGACCTTCGGGTATGCGGGATGGCTGATCGTTCGACTCCGTTTGGACTCCCCGCTCGGAGCGTTTTTCATCGCCTGTGTCGCAGCGTGGATTGCGTTTGCGACGGTGCTCGTATTCGCACTTGCGCGACTCAATGGCTGGGGATAGGCGCGGGAGTTCTTCTTTACGCGGGCCGAACGGCCGGATTCCATGCAAGAGTGCGGCGCCGGGCGCCATCGAGCGACCGGGACATCGTTTCGGGTCATGGTCGGAGGTATGCCAGCCGATGCGTCTGCGGAAGGAGGCACCGGAAGACGCTCCGGTTGCCACCCGGTAACCATCCAGGCGCGACGTTAATGCCTTCGTAAACGGTCGATGTGAGGCTCATCGTCTTGTAAGAATCGACTCGTTCGCCGATGATAGGGGTCTATGAATCCAACAGCCCGCCCGGTCGGACACGGTATTCAGCCCCTGGTCGAAGCCGTGGAGTCGTCCGGTGGAAATCCCGAAGCTATTCGGACCGCCGCGTGGCATGCCGCCTGGGCGCGTGGGTACGACGACGTGATCATTCCGGCGATCGAGATGGGCTTACGCGCGGAAGGTTTTCTGATCGTGGTACAGCCCGTTGGCGACTCCCGATTCGCAGCCATCGTTGATACCGGTCACCAACTCTGGGCGATCAACGTTGCGGGGCATGCGCCGCCGCCGGGATCGCGCGTTCGCGTTTCTTCATCGAACAACGACGTGAGTGGTGCTTGGGATGCAAAGATTCTCGAAGCGCTCACGATGGGCTTTCACGTCGCCTTCGAACAGCGAACGTCGGCGCCCGACACGACCTGGGCCAAAACGATAAAAGCCGCGCTGCACCGCGTTCGCGAGTCCGAAGCGCACCGCCGACGTGCGATCGATCATGCCCGCACGTCGCTCCCGACGCTCGATGCGGTGACGAGCGTGCACGATCTGCTCGCGACCCTGCAAGAAGAGTTGCGCGAACGCATCAAAACGGAGACGGCACCGAACGCGCAGGATCGCGCGGCATTCGAAAAATCGAACGCGAGAGATCGGGTAAAAATCGCCGAGGAACGCAAGCTGCTACGCGCCAAGCGATTCGAGGCGGAAGCGGCAAAATTGCAAGCCTCCGTTCCCGACGTACTCGCCGAACGCGACGTCAAGATCGCGCGCAATGCAGAGACGCGCCTGGCGATCCAGCGTCTCGAGGACACATCGACCCGCAGTCGGGCGATGACCGAGCGCACGCATCTCTTGGATCGGCACCTCGATGCGATCGCCAATTCGAATCTCCACGTGGACGTTCAAGGCGACGTTTGCGAGCGGATCGAGGACGAAGCCGTCTTCGCGGAGGTGGCGCGCAATGTCGAGCTCCTGCACGCGTTGATCCCCCGGCATCAAGAAAAGGCCGCCGTCCTCGGGTAGCCGGCTCCGAGGAAAATCAAGCCTCCCACCGCAAAAATAGCGTATGGCCGCTAAACGCAAAATCGCCCCGCCCAAGCCCGACCCCAACCGTACCTGGTCCCAACTGACCACCGCCGAGCAAAGCGCGCGCTACTCGCTCGCCCTCCAAGCGTACACCCAAGGCAGCGGTCCCAACCCGCAAACGCGCGGGAAATTTTTCCGCGAGCAGGCCCAAGCCAAGGCCTAGTGGCGCACGCGCAGGCGCTCGTCCGCGCACTCAACGCGCTTGCGAAGTCGCCCCAATTCAGCTACGTCCAAGCACGCGCAACAGCGCGCAAAGACAGAAACGTCGATTGGACGCAAACGAAATCGCGCAATGTGGATTTTAATGCCGATGTCGACGGGTGCGAATCGTTCGTGATGACGGACGGCAGCGTGTGCGAGTGGATGTCAGCGACGTACGCCTTCGTCGCGCGCGGCTAACCGTCCGGAGGACGCCCCGATGATGACACCGGAAATCGCCCCGCGACCCTTCGTCACCGAGCGCAGCGGCTATCGAATCGTTCCGCATGCCGACCATGCGCGACTGTATCACATCGTGCCGGCAAACGTAGCGCTCGCCGCGTTCTTCGCCTCGGTGCGCGACATCGACGTGCAGCGTTTGACGTACGTTCCGTACATGCGATTCGTCGTTGCGCAACGTCTGGAAGCGGCGTTCGGAAGTACGTTTCTCGATGACGTGCGCGCGATCGTTCGCGACCGCGAATCGGGCGGTTTTACGATCGGCGTCGAGAGTTCGACGCACGATGCGGGCGATTACGTGAAGTTCGCCACGGGTGTGAGCTATTTGATCGGGCCTTCGAACTTCGATGCGATGTCCGGCACCTACTATGCGCGATTCGACGTCAAGCATACCGATGCAAGCGACTCCTACCTGCGCCAAGCCTACCGCACGATGACCTTGCATACGGACGGCACGTACGTCGACGAACGGACGGACTGGCTGCTTATGATGAAGTTCGCCGAAGAGCAGGCCGTCGGCGGCGAGACCCGCGTGTTGCATCTCGATGATTGGGATGCGCTACAGAGGTTCAGTGAACATCCGCTCGCGACGCATATTTTCACGTATCGTTCGCCGCCGAGCAAAAACGTCGGCTCGATCATGCATCGCCCGACGTTCTTCCCGATCGATGGGAAGCCGTGCATCGCCTACATCGATCAGTTCGTCTATCCGGAGACGATCGCGCAAGGCGCGTATCTCGATGCGATGACCGAATCGATGGAAGCCGCCCGTGGCACCGTCGCCGTGCCGTTGCCGGTCGGCGATTTGATCGTGCTCAACAACGCGTTTTGGTTGCACGGCCGGGCGGCATTCGAGCCGAGCCCGCAGCTGCATCGTGAATTATTGCGCCAACGCGGTTACTTTTCGCCGTAGATCTGCGTTCACACAGCGATGAAACGATTTTTCGCCGCCGCGATCGCGGGTTCGGCCCTCCTGACGACGCTTGCGACCCCCGCAGCCGAGCGCCCCGCAGCTGCCGCGAAGGCACATCTCATGACGAAGGCCGAGATCGAAGCCGCGCGGCAGCGTCTGCGCGATGCTGCGCCAGCCGATAGCTATTTTGGCCGCATGAAGCTCAGTTACATCGGCATCAATAATATGTTTCGCGATGCAATGCGCATGAGCGGCGACTCGACGACTTCCTCGAGTATCGCCAACCGGGTCGAACAAGCCGATGAGGCGTTGCGCGATTTTGCCACGCGCTTCCCGCGTGATTCGGCGCTCGCGCAATCGTATTTCCTAGCCTCACGCGCGCACAAAAAAATCTGGATCGAACACAATCAAGAACGCGCCGTCGTGTATCTCAAATTACTGGTTTCCAAATACGGTACGACGTATTTCGGCCGACTGACGAAAAAAGATATCGCCGGCGGAATCACCGAGCACTGGTACGCAACGGCCCTCGCGTGCGCGACACCGGAACCGACGCTCGCGCCGACCGCAACGCCCGAACCGACCGCCGTGCCGCGTGCCACGCCCGCGCCCAGTGGAAGGCGCGGCCGCGCGACGCCCACGCCGACGCCATCGCCGACACCCGCACCAACCGAGAGCCCGAGTCCCACCCCCTCGCCGGTTCCAACGCCGCAATTGACCTCAGCGCCGAACGGCTCGAAGATCGTCATTCTTCCCGCGGCCTGCACGACGCCCGCGCCGACACCGTCTCCGGTTGCGACCGTTGCGCCGACTCCCGTAGCATCGCCAACGCCCGGAGCAACGATCGTTCCCTCACCCGCTGGAAGCCCCATTACGGGGTCAAAAGCAAACCCCTCACCATCTCGAGCGGCGACGCCGGTTGCGCCAAGTCAAACCGCTCCGGCAACAACACCAACTCCGCTCCCCTCGCCCTCGCCGCGCCCGACGAGCTCACCGCGTTCGCGCTAGCCGTCGCGCCTGACGTAGTCGGCTTCGATCGATTCGCGGAACGTCGTCAGGAGCCGACGCAGTGTTGCGTTTGCGATACTCGAACCGATGGCGGCATCGAACATCGCTCCGGCAAGATCCCCCGGCGCGCGATAATCGCCTTCGATCACGAGCGTCGAGGTCGTCGCGGTCGCGCTCGTGCTCCGGACGATTCCCTTAAAACTCGGAAACGGGCCTTCGCCCTCCGGCCGCCACGAAAGTTCGATGATGGATGAGTGATGGTCGGCCGATCGCGCGAGATGGGCATCGACATCGACCATTTTCTGCACGACGAACGAATTGGCGAGCGCCGAGAGCGGAACTTCAAGGCACATCTGCGATCCCGCCGCCCCCGGTGCGCGCTTCGTCAGATACGTACTGAGAAACGAGATCGCGAAATCCGCCGGTGCACCCACCTCGACCGACGATGAAATTGTGCGCATCATACTTCCAGTCTGCTCGACTGCGGTGAATGTTCGGCGAACGAATGCTTCACGAGATTCGCCACTGTTCACGAACCTCGTGAAGAAAAGACCCAGCCGAAGGCAAGGCCGATTCCGGCCATCGCTATGGCCAAGATGGAAAGCGCACCGCCCTGCGTGAATGCACCGGCGCTGCGTCCGCATTGCTCCGCTGCCGCCGATAGCCACAGCCGCACGGCCGTCGCACGATCGATCGGCGCGCCGGCATACGTACGTGCGATCGCGAGCACGTCATTTGCCGCCCAACGGTTACCCGAGATCGTGGTCGCGATTCGACCGCTGCGATCGAGCAGAACGACTTCCTCATCGTGCACGAGTCGATTTCCCGCGTCACGTCGGAGCGCGGTCATGCCGAAGCGGGCAATCAGTTCGTCGACGACCGGCGGTGCGCCGGTCGCAAGCCGCCAGCGCGCGGCGTCCGCACCGAAGTTTTTTCCAAACGCGAGGAGTCGCGGCGGAGTATCGTGTTCGGGATCGAGCGTGATTGCAACCAAACGGATCGGCTGTGCGCCGATCTCGCTCTGCATGTGCCCGAGCTTACTCGCCAGTAGCGGGCACTCGTTGACATCACCGCATGCGGTGAACAAGAACGAGACGACGACGACGTTCCCGCGCAAATCGGCGAAGCTGAACGCGCGCCCGTCTTGATCGACGAGCGGCAGCGAAGGCACCGTATCCCCGGTCTGGAGCGTCGGGACGAATCCGTTTAGCGCAAGACCGAGGAGCAGCAGTGCGATCACCAGGTTCGCA
>Ga0209511_1004483_pt1 | contig 10097 bp, 23 predicted proteins | sample SSSSmetaG_FD_184141 | JGI IMG/M metagenome (GOLD analysis project Ga0209511, IMG submission 184141) | Glacier valley bacterial and archeal communities from Borup Fiord, Nunavut, Canada, to study Microbial Dark Matter (Phase II) - ​SSSS... | ecosystem: Environmental > Aquatic > Freshwater > Ice >... | reverse complement strand
ACAGCCTATCATACTTAGGTTTCATGTCAATTGTTATTTGTATTTTTCCAGTATCTTTATCAAATGTAGTTTTAGTGGTGAAGACTTCTTTACGGTTATTCATTAGGTTCCCCCTCCACATGTTTTATTAACCTCTTCAAGTAAAACTCCGCTTTCTTCAAGTCTTCCAGTGGATTGTTCTTAAACTTCCATCGCCACATGTATCTTATGACCTGCCATGTTAACCCTGCTTCCTTGCCCTGAAGTCCTTCTACCGCTGATTCAAGTCCGTCTATGGTTTCCACTTTTCCTCGCGTGTAGTGAGGTGGATGGTTCACCATGTCGGGTTTGGGTGCTTCTATAAACGGTTTATAGATAATCGGTATCCCTATTCCATTTTCATCCCTTATGCCACTTTCATCCCATGTCAGTTTTTTACTTTGGCTCGGTTCTGGTTTAGTGTTTGGCGGTATTGGTTTCTCATTCCACTTTTTTAAACTCATATATCCTCCCACTCAATCTTATTTTCCTTACAAAATTCCATCTCCAACCTGCAGCCTTTCGATTCCTCCCAACCCTTGCAGAATATCGCGGAATCACATTCGTTCAGCAGCGCCTTGCAGTAATACATTCCTCTCTCATATGAAACGGTCTGATACAGAAAACCAAAGGCATGAATCGGGCTCACATACACTCGATTCGGGTTCTTCAGGGATAGTTCTTTGATGATCAGTTCCACTGATTTCTTGTTAGATGCTAGGTTGTTGTAGGGGTGTGCGATGTAGATCATTCTTTACCCCACACTTGTTTGTACCAATCCATTAACTCGTCATAATCCCTTATTACTTCGCCTTGAGCATGAAAATGTCCTTCATGGTCAATTGTCACACAAGCCAGATATCCATCACACTCACCTGACTGACCCAGAAATGCTGATATTGCTTTTTTGGTTTTCTCTAGCTCTATCTGCTTTTCAAGGGCTTCTCTTCCAAGTTGCAATGCCTGTTGAAACGCATCCTTCCCATCTTGTGTGTATTGTTCCCACAAATTATCATCTGCGATCATCATGTCAAGTCTATCTATCGCTTCTTCTGGTGTCATTCCTCTACCTCCGCATAACCCCATCTATATTTGCCTGCTGTCTTTCTCAATCCCTGGCAACATGCAGCAATGTTTGTTTGGAAGATATCCGTGTCCTCTTCAGCCTCTGCAATGGAGTTATATGTCTTTAGGGTGGTCCCTTCCTTGTCCATCATTTTTATTGGTTGCTTAATGCCCCTCATTTTCTGCCTCCTTTCTATTTTTCTTATCCTTAGCGAGCTGTTTTTTCAGTTCGTCGTACAGGATCCACTCGCCTCCGAATGTCGCTCTTCCAATGTTCCTGGATACCCAGGTGAGTTTGATTTTCGGATATTTATAGATAAACATCTTCTTTCTCAATTCGCCTTGCTGGGTAGCGGTTCCCATGGACTTAACATCAATACACTCGCTGGATCCGTCCAGGTGGATGACAAAGAAATCCGGGGTGTAAGTTATCGCCTGATATGACTTTCCGTCTGTGCCCTTAAATTTAGGCTGAAGTTCATATTTCGGCTGGAGGTAGAAGTTAATGATTTTGTCCTCAGCCTTTTGGTTTAGCAGATAATTGTAAAACCTTGATTCATCTCTACTGTCAAAGGTTATTCCGTCTAACGTGATTTTGTTATTTCCATATTTACTTCTAGTCGCCATTACTTGCCTCCCAACAATTCTCTTAGCAGCTTACTTTTCTCTTGCTGTTTTTCATTTCTCAAACTTGCTTTGTCGTTATGAACTGGAGTACACATTTCCAATATCCGGTCATGTGTTCTGTCTCCGTATCTAGTTTTTAAATCCTGCATGGTGAAGTTTGTGGTAATGATGAGTGGTAGTCCGTTTCGGTATCTGGAATCGATGATGTTGTACACTCTTGACACGCTCCACTCACCTTTGAACTCTGTGCCTAGGTCGTCAATGATCAGTAGGTCGGCATTGGCTAAATTCCTTAGAATTGCATCTTCACCCTCTTGTCCCCACTTGTTATAGGTTTCCTTAATTCTGTTGAGCAGAGAGTTTATTGATACACATACCACCGGAACGGATCTGTTTAAAAGGTCATTGGCGATTGCAACCGCAGCATAGGTTTTCCCATTGCCTGGATTGCCATGAAAGAGGAGACCGACGTTTTCAGCTTTCATCTTCTGGAAATTATCTGAATACTTCTTTGCAATGTGATAGATTTTCTCGTTGCCTTTCTTTCTGTCCCATGCTTCAAATGTCTTTTTCTTGAAGGTGTCATCCATGAGAGAGTTTTTCATTACCCTGTCCAGTCGCATTTGTCTATCCTGTTGCTCTGCTTTTTCATTCAGTTCTTTAAGTTCATTTTCTCGACACAAGCAGATCACTTTGACTTTCTTCTGGGTTCCAAGAATATTGATGATTTTCTGGATTGGTTGACCGCACACTTCGCAATGTTCGATATTAGAATCCAATTCCTTGTTCTCTGAGTCTTGCTGCTTCTTCATCAAATCCGCTAGATTTTGCATTGGCCTCCTCCTTTCGTTTGCTACCATTTCTTACGACACCTTTCAGATATTTCATGGTTCTCACATTTTTCTCAACACATATGTCGATTCCTGACTTAACTTTCTCTTCGCCATATTCGTTCATCATGTGATCTAATTCCTCAACTAAGTTTGCACTTATCGGTAATCCCCATTTCTCTTCCAGGTAGCCGTATATATACTTATTAATGTTATTATTGTTATTATTGTTATTGTTTGTGTCACGTTGTTGATACGCCGTTGTCATGTTGTTGTCTTTTTGCTGATATGTTCGCCCATCATCACCCTGATATTTCTCCCAATTTGCAACGGTTACAACAGTTTTTTTGTTGTCACTTTTTAGAGTGAGCATTGAGAGGTCTTGAAGAATTTTGAGATATTTGTAAAACGTGCTGGGATTCATTTTAAGTTCATCAGATCCCTTAAATCTGCCCGTGATAAATTGTCCTGGATTCAAATCCACTATCTGTAAACCAACCATCAATTCGTAATCTTTATGTGTTGCTTTCAATAAACACCATATCCAAACTTTCAACAAATCAGCATTTTGGAATACGGCACTGTCTAATAATTTCCGATGTAGGCTAATCCATCCATCAATCTTACTCACCTTCTTTCATGAAAACCAACCAATGTGTCTTACTTCTCTTGTCTCCGAAAAGTGGTTTTTGAGGCGCTAATTTCAATACTTCACTTAGCTTGACTTGGTCTTCATTCCACTTGAAAATTAAAATCCCGTTGGGTTCTAACACTCGGAAACATTCGTTAAATCCATCTTCTAGATCCTCCTGCCAATTGACGCCTAACACTCCATACTTTTTACCCAACCACGATGTTTTACCTGCTCGAATCAAGTGCGGAGGGTCAAAGACTACAAGCTTAAAGCTGTCATCTTTAAATGGAATCTTGGTGAAATCAGCCATTATATCTGGATTGATGACTAACTTTCTACCGTCGCACAATGTATCTTCTAACTTTCGGTTATCCATGTAAATAGCTTTGGGATGTTGTTTATTAAACCAAAACATTCGGCTTCCGCAACAAGCGTCTAAAATGAGTTTGTTCATCTATTCACCTTCTTTCATAGAGGGAGAGATTTACCCCCTCTCCGCTAGTCTTGGTTTTTCCTTTTAATATTTGCTATGTCGAACAATAAGTCTTGTGCCTTTCTCTTGTTAAGCACGAATGCTCTCTCGTGGTTTCTAGTTGGAGCATCAATTCCAAAGTTGTTTCCGTGAAGTGTGAGGTACCCATTACTGTCAAGTTCTTTATCGTAATACTCAGTGCAATCACTCGCTAGGCCCGTAGCTGCTTTGGGTTCGAGTCCCGGCCATACATCAAGGATAATTTCTTCAAGTACACCTGCAACGTGGCAAATGCCAACATTGTTGTACGTTCTTCCAATTTTGTGCTGATCCGGATATTCATCTCTGTCGATTTTGAAAACAACTCTATTTTTCTCACCACACACGAAGAGTCCGTCCGTGATTTCAACTTCTAAATACTCTTTCATCTTTTTTCCCTCCTTAAAATGGAATATCCCCATCGTCTATCGGTTCCATGTCGCTATAATCACTGCTGCTGTTTCCCTGTGGTTTATCTCCCCACTCCAGGAACTGGACTTCTTCAGCGACCACCTCGGTGACATATACCTTGTGTCCATCCTTGTGGTCGTATGATCTTGTTTGTATTCTTCCAGCGATTCCAAGAAGCTTACCCTTGCCTACATATTGAGCAGTACTTTCCGCTTGTTTTCCCCATATTACAACCGGGATGAAGTCCGCTTCTTTCTTTCCGTCTTTTGTCTTTTGTCTGTCTACTGCTAGTGTTACGGTTGTTACCGCCGTTCCTGCACCTTGTGTAAATTTGAGTTCTGGATCTTTAACGCAACGGCCTATAATCACTACTTTGTTCATTTACTTTCCTCCAATTTCATAAAACATCCCCAAAATGTCTTTGACTTTTTACCTGAATGATGTCCGAACAATGGCTTTTCTCCAATTGCTTTCCATAGCTTTTCTGCTGGGATATCATATTCAGACCACTTAAAAATCAGTGTTCCATTTGGCTTCAATACCCTCATGCACTCTTGAAATCCGTCATGTATCATTTGTGGCCATGTATCGTCTAACTTTCCGTACTTCTTGAGCATCCATGAATTTTCACCTAATTGGAGTAAATGTGGTGGATCAAAAACCACTAAGTAGAAAGTATTATCTTCAAATGGTAAATCTGTAAAATCGGTTAAAATGTCCGGATCCACAACACAGGTTCTTTCGGAATCTCTATTTGTGCTTGTCCATATCTTTGTAAATGATTCTTTTCTTCTATCGCAGTAAATTGCGTTAGGGTGTTGTTTGTTAAACCATATGGTTTTGCTACCACAAGTTACATCAAGTATTTTCTTTTCCATAGTTCCTCCTAAATCCTTTCTTCGAGATCATATATATTTATTGGCTCTGTCAGTTTCCTTGTCGATGTGCAATAATCACAATTCTCACATCTTTCAGGTTCAACCTCACCACTCTTTAACGCCTTTAGCCTTGGCATGTTACTTTCGATTTCTTTCAACCTGTCAGACAACATTTGATTAGGTAGCCAAATAATTTCTTTATCCGTTACCTTTTCTTTTGACAGTGCAGCGATATAAAATGGTAATGTTTCGCCTGAATTTTGTCTTTCAATTTCCTGGTATATTGCCGCTTGAATGTCGTAACCCCAATATTCAACGAAATTGACTTTTCCTACATCCTTAACCCACTCAAACTTCCGAATACTGGCCATCACTTTTCCGTCGATGATTGCCATATGCTTGAGGTAACTATCATGCTTTACCTTAAAAGGAACTCCTTTAATTTTGCCAACCATGATCACTTGTTTTTCGCCACTCATAAATTGCATAAAAACTTCATCAGCTTCAGCGACTTGTATGATTTCTTCTGCCTTTTTGAATCCGGCTTTAAGCTCACCTTTTTGAGTAAATATTTCTGGATTCTGACTTCTGAATAAGTCCAGGGTTCCTTCGAAATGAGCATCGACATAAGATCCAATGAGAAGGGCGTCAGTTTTCTCCATCGCCCATTCTCCTCTTAACTTTGCCATTGCCATTGCTTCACATCCGTGATGCCCCATACTTCCAAAAAAGTCTTTATATTGTGATGATCCACAGTATTTCCAGTTGTTTTCTGGTGAGAAGTAATTTTCGTTGGTTAACATTTAATTGCCTCCAAACGGTGTACCTTCGAATATATCTTCTTGCTTAATTTCAGCATCAATAATCTCCGGTTCATCCTCTTTCTTTTTAGGTTTCTCGAATATGTTAGGTGCATCCATTTTTACTTTTCCGAAATAATCTTCTATTTTGCCCTGGCCGTCTCTAATTGCCTTGAAAACTCCCTGAAGAGTAAAGATTTCTTCTTTTCCGAACTCGCTTAAGTTTCTCTGTGCAAATTCCTCAAGCTGCTCTCTGGTGACTTTCATTTCCTTGAATGCCTTTTCTAGCTTTTTGATACGGTCCTGAATTGGTGTTTTATCCTGATTGGTTACTGTCTCTTTGCAAACATTGACTGCCTGATCAATGACATCGCCTGGAATTACTGAAAGGATGCAAGCTCTCAATCTTCTTGCCCCAAAGTTTGCGGTTAATTCATACACGTCTCGTGAGTCTGTGAGCTCTTGTGAGCCTTTCTTTGTATCCCTGACATGCTTTACCTTGAACATCTTTGTAACTCGTGTGTTCGTCTCCAAGTCCCACGCGTATGCCATTAGTTCAGATGCTCCGTTTTTGTTCTCCAACTCGATCACTCCACAGTCGATATTCCCCCAGGCTTGAGCAATTGCTTCAGCCAATCGGATGGATGGACCTGTGACTTGCTTTCCGCCCTTTGGATATGAATAAGTTGCCTGTTCTGCAAGGTTCATTCTCTCGCACATTCTTTCAATTCTCGACATGGCTGCGTATTCGTCTCTTGGAAATTGCTTAGCCATGAAGATGGCACCTTGTACCTCTTGCGTTTGTCTTGAAATCATTTGTTGGGTTTGGCTATTAGCTACTGGTGTAGCGCCTTTAAACTGTTCTAAATAATTATTTTCCATTTATTCCTCTTCCTCCTCTATTTCTTCATCTGCTTCTGGTTGCTGTGAAAACATCCAACAATCATTTATGTTCGTAACATCAAACTGATCCACGCTAACCCTCCCAGCTAATTTCAAACTCGTGGTAAATCTTGAACGAATCTTCGTTATAACATGTGATCTTAACTTCACCGTTTGCCGCGTACACATCGAACCCCTCATCAACAAGTGCTTCAAATCCTAGTTTTGACAAATACGGAACGGTAAGCGAATACTCACCTTGAATCGCCTTTTCTTCGATTTGTTTAAACAAATTAAATGGTTTCACTAAATCTGCTACTTCTCTTGCTGTTTCTGCTGAAATTTTACTCATTTCATTCCTCCTAAATTTCGTGTTATAATGTGCTTGTATAAATATCCCTATCGTCGTTCCAGGAGTTGACGCTTCTGAAACGGCTTTTTTATTGTCCTTCCTCCTTCTGTTCCCATTCGGGGCAATTAAGCTTATAACCCATGCTCGCCAGGTTGGGTGCCGACCGGTCCTCGTGGTCCATTGCACATGATACTGACCATTCTTTGCGGCTATAGTGCCCGAATTCCGTGTGTCCTTCATCTACTTCAGTCTGGTCCCAGCCGTTATTATGCTTGCAGGTAAAGCAGTTCTTCTTTTCTGGATCACGCTTGCAGTCGTGTCGGGTGGTGGTCCGGAAATCTTCTTTGCAGTGGCTGCATACATATCTGGTTACCGGTGTAAATTCCTTCATTGCTCTTTCTCCTCCTCTATCTTTTCCATCGTGTAGTACCTGGTTGGAAATATGCTTTCGGTGCCGGTGAAGCTATCCTCCACAATGTAGAGATCATCGTTGGCGTACTTCAAGGTGCCATTGATTATGGTGTTGCTGTGTATTGCTGTGAGTTTTACTTTTTGTCCTCCGGTCATCTCTACACCTCCACTCCACATAAATATTTGACCGCCTCGAACCGCGTCTTAAACGTTTCTGTTTCGCAGCTACCGATTGTGTTGTCAATTGCCGTGTAGGTGCCATCTGATTCGGGCACAAGGAAATTCCCGAAGTCCTCCTTCGGCTGTGCGCCCATCTCATATCTCAAAATCAGTTCATGCGCTTGCTCCTGGGTAATTGTCTTGAAATGTCCTGCCATTTTCATCCCCCTCCTAATCAGCCCTTGTGCTTTGTCGTCTGTTCCACAGTGCTGCCTTGCGGTTTCCCATGATGGCATCGCACTGATAACAGTCTGCTTCTCGTTCTTTCTTCTTCAGGTATTCTGTCCTGGCTTTTCTGTATGCTTCATAGCGTGTCATTTGATTTCCCTCCCGTTTACATCAATTTCCACGAAAGTAAACAGGTTCTTTCTCAGGTGCCGGATTTCTGCATCAACCTCCAGGTAAATCTCCGCAACGTTCTCATCTACGAATATTCCGGATATACGAACCCAGCCACCCATGGATGTTGCTCTAACATAATCGCCCTTTTTCATTACTTAGCCTCCTCTATTAATAATTCAAATAGGTTCATCTGCCTGCCTTAGATTTCAATGTATCCTTCTGGAATAAGTCTGTTACCTCCCCATTGTTCAGCCATTGCCTTTGCTATCCCCTCGTATGTCTTGCTTCTTAATTTTGAGCGTTCGGGTCCCGGTGGAAGATAATGTATTCTCTCCTGTATATTTTGGGGGAGATTTAACATTTTTTCCTTCACATTTTCTGTTTCCGTTAGTTTCGGCAAACCTTTAAGCCATAAGCATGTTGCTTTCCGTTCCGTATGCCCGAACATCCAGGGTTGAATAATTTGGTCGGGCTTTCTGTAAAGGTTTGACATTATCCCTATGGGGTTTTCTATCGCGATTCGAGGACAATCAACATTAGTAAATAGATTAAAGAAGTCGATACCCTGTTGTTGTCTGCCATCTTTCCGCTTTTGTTCGAACCACGCTGCCCCGCTTACTGCCAGGTGGGTACAAGGTGGGAAGGCAATAATCATATCCCACTTTTGTTTTAGTAATGGCACCACATCTTCTTGTAAGTGCCATTCGGGGTGTCCACCACTACAAGGCTCCGTGTCACAGGAATATGCTTCATGCCCTAACTTTCTTAGTTCAATCGTAACTGCCTGACTTTCTTCACAGGCTACCAATATCTTCATCACATCCCTCCTAAAGGTATGAAGATTACTGCCCCGAAACATACAGCCAGGATGGTCATGAGGATTGCCAGGGTGTAGATAAGAGCTTCGGTGTTAAGCTTCATCATTTTCCACATCCTCAAATCTAGTTTTGAGTTTTGCCCCTCTGACTCCCTTTAACTCGTAGAAGACGCTGAAGCCGTCTGAAATTTCGTGTTCCACCTCGTACACTTTGCCTTTTTCTATGTTCAATCCGTGGCCTGCGTCGATACATTTAACCTTTTTCACTTCTTTCCCCTCCTCTGAATTTCTTTATCCATGGCCTTCCATTTCTGTCTGGTGCTCTTCCACTCACGGTTCTGCCAGAGCCATTGAATGCAGCGGTAGTAATACTTAAGTTTCTTCATTTCTGCACCACCGGACATTCGGTAATGCTGTAGCGATATAGGAGACCATCTCTTTTTTCCGTGTAGGCTTGCGCCATTTTTAGGGATTTATAGACATCTAAGATTTCCGTCGCTCCTGAGCTGACCCATATTTTCATAACTACATAAACTCTTTCGTTTTTCATTTCATTCCCTCCCATATAAGCAGTGCAAGTTCCAACATCAAGGTGAGTGCCACCAGTGTGAGCAACACTGCCGGGAAGTATCGTTGGAAGAGTCCAGGCGTACGGTATTTGTTACGCTTCTTTTTCACTTCTTGACCTCCGTTTCTTTTGCTTTAGGCTTTGATGCCTGTGGTAATTTCCTTTGACTACGGCCGATAAGGTTGCACCATTCATCAAAACTTATGCTGCGTTCTCGGTATTCATCTTTTCTTCTGGCTGGGCCCTTAAATCTGTTCATCTACACCATCACCCACATGACCGCGAACAGCAGGACACAAGACAGAATCAGCAAACCTAACATAGTAAATACTGTTCCCCAGGATTCCTCTCTAGTTTCCAAATGTTATTACCTCCTTAATAATGTTGTTTACGCATATTTCACCTATACCTTCAAGTGCTTTTAAATACGCGTTATACGCTTCGGCTTCTACACCGAAATTTCCTAAGTGTTTATCTTTTCCGTTTATAGTGATATACGCCCGCCATTTTTTATCCTTCTTGTGCCAACCCACACCTGGGTAAATTGAACTTTTGGTTGCGTGTCTGTTCTGAGTGTTTTGTCGGTGAGTCACTATTCTCAAATTTGATTTGAGGTTATTTAAACCATCTCCATTTATATGGTCTATATCCGCACCTTCTGGAGCATTCATGATTGTTTGGTGCATGTGCATCGTTGTTCGGTTTAGTCCTTTTACATTTCTCCCAGCGTAA
>Ga0209511_1004479_pt1 | contig 10102 bp, 6 predicted proteins | sample SSSSmetaG_FD_184141 | JGI IMG/M metagenome (GOLD analysis project Ga0209511, IMG submission 184141) | Glacier valley bacterial and archeal communities from Borup Fiord, Nunavut, Canada, to study Microbial Dark Matter (Phase II) - ​SSSS... | ecosystem: Environmental > Aquatic > Freshwater > Ice >... | reverse complement strand
ATATATTCAGCACTGATCTTGTCTCCGTTTTCGATATATCCCCTCCCTTTAAATTCGGGCGAAGCTAATTTTTCGACAATTTGCCTGGCATAATCAATATCCTGTGAAAACGTAATAAGGTGGAAAGAAAGTAAAATCAGGAAGAATCCTATTTTTTTCATTAGTTACCTGTTTGATGGTTTAAGTCAAGCTTATCAAATCCTCCTTTATTATTTTAATCCTCTATACCTTGATGAATATCTTCTTTTTATAAAGTACCAACCCGATCAGCCATAACATCACAATGTGCGCAAGTGCAAAAAGCAGTGAAGATACTTTTGGATCGGAACTAAGTGGCACAAATATATGCTGATAAAGCCAGGTAGAACCATTTACAACGGTTCCATCCGCCTCGGTTACATGAATAAATCGTGAGATAGATTTGGCGTAAAGCCCCGATAATGCAAAGATAAACAATGGATTCATGCCAAATACAACGAAGAAGGAAGTCCATTTTGTATAGCCTTTAAGGTCGATCACCCAGATTAGAAGTGCCAAAACCAGAAGTGCCCAGCCTGCGGCATATAGAACATAGGAACTGGTCCATAGTGGTTTATTGAGCGGAAACAGGAAGCTCCATAAAAATCCGGCGATGACACCAACAATGCCATAAATGGCCAACGTGCGTGGCACTTTAAGCTTCTCCGTCTGTTTGATGATTGAGCCAGCCAGGTAACCCAAAATCACCGTTACAATGGCAGGAATCGTACTTAATAAACCTTCAGGATCGAAAGGAATTCCAAATCCCTTGTACAAATGACTTTCGCCGAGTATGGCTTTATCGAACGGGACAGCCGCATTGTCTGCAAGCGAATAGGGATCAGCGCCACCGAAAAAATAAAGTATTCCCCAATAAGCTAAAAGGATAGCAGCACCCGCATATGGAAGGTATTTACGATGAACAGCCAAAACAATCAGCGATCCAACTCCGTAGGCAATTGCAATCCGTTGAAGGACACCCATAATCCTTAATTTCGAATAATCGGCCATCCATTGCGGGAAAGAGTTTATAAATAGTCCAATCGCAAAGATCAGTAGCGTTCTCTTCCCAATCTTGATAAGCGATTCTTTGTTTAGTGAATTATTGTATTTCGAAAAAGAGAAAAACATCGATACGCCCACCACAAACAGAAAGAACGGGAAAACAAGATCGGTAGGGGTGCATCCGTGCCACTTTGAGTGTTCCAACGGAGAAAAAATATGTGCCCAGCTTCCGGGGTTATTCACGGTGATCATTGTGGCGATTGTGATTCCCCGAAGGACATCAAGGGCCAGGTAACGTTGTGTTGGTTTAATGGTCATGGTAGTTTATTTTATATATGAAAAGCTAACCGGACTGCTTTCAACGTTCGATTTGCTGACGGCGGTTACCACATATTTAAATCGCCTTGGATCAGTCCGTTTATCAAGCGCATAAGTAACCGAATTGTCAGATGTTGTCAGGAAAATATGTTCGGGCTTTTCAATATTTTTTCTTTGCATTTTCTTATATTGATAAATCACAAACGATTTCGTATTTCTCCCCTTTTCCCATGAAAAATGAATTTTGTCATTTTCCACAGTTATTTGAGCATCTGTTGGTTCCTGTGGCACAATGGGATTTATTCTTTGGTTTGACGGGGCAAGCGCCGGGTAACGGTAATACCGTTTTTGCAATTTTTCATGAAGCTCCAACGGGTTTTTGCGCATAAATTTTGCGCTGAAAAACATACTTCCTGAAATCTCGGGGTACTTTCGGTTGAGTTTGATCTGGCGTATAATTTCGTCAGCACTTTGCCACGATTTATCTTTCGATTCGGGATCAATCCGGTATGGAGCTTGTCCGATATACAGTTGTGTACCAAAACTATTTTTGCTCCACCAGTCGGCAATGATTTTATAGTCAGCAACTTCTTTACCTATTTCCCAATAGATTTGAGGTGTAATGTAATCAATCCAACGTTCCCGCTGCCATTTGAGGACATCAGCGAAGAGATCATCATAATTGGTCTGACCTGCTTTGGTTTTTGAACCTGCAGGATCTTTTGTACTGTTGCGCCAAACCCCAAACGGCGAAATTCCGAATTCTACCCATGGTTTTATTGACTTGATGCTGTCGTGCAATTGTTTGACAATCAGATCAACATTGTTGCGGCGCCAATCGTCGCGCTGACTGGCTTTATAACCTCTTGGATAAGCTTTAAATGATTTATCATCAGGAAATTCAATATTTGCAATCCGGTATGGATAAAAATAATCGTCCATATGAACCGCATCGATATCATATCTACGAACAATATCGCTGACTACATTTGCAACAAAATCGCGGGTTTCAGGTAAGGCTGGGTCGAAGTATTTGGTCTTACCGTAGGTTAGAAACCATTCAGGATGCGTATTCGAGATGTGATTGGGAGCCGTCCTATTATTATTCACATCCGAAACTGCACGGTAAGGATTGATCCAGACATGGAGATCGAGGCCCCGTTTGCGACATTCAACGCTGGCAAATGCGAGCGGATCATAATCAGGCTCTTGACCTTGTTTCCCAGTGAGCCATTGAGACCATGGTTCATATTTTGAGGCATAAAAAGCATCGGCAGATGGCCTGATCTGAAAGACGACCGTGTTCATATTGTATTCCTTGCATAAATCGAGTAACTCCGTAAACTCTTTTTTCTGCTGCATCGTTGTAAGATTTGACGCTGAAGGCCAGTCGATATTTGCCACAGTTGCGATCCACACAGCCCGCATCTCTCGCTTGGGATATTTTTGGGCATATAGATTGATTGTTAAAAGTACTATCAGACTTAATCCGATTAATTTTTTCATGATTTCTTCAATTTCTATTCCATTACAATTTCTATGATAAGCAGCTGGCGGTTTGTTACTGGCAACCGGCAATTTCTCATTCTAATAAGATACTAATAATGACTCAATGAATCAATGACTTAATGACTCAATGGCATAATGACTTAATAACTCTTAGTCTCTCCCTCACACCTTTGCTTCCTCTTTTTTCTTAATTCCAAATGTAGGATCGATCTTTAAAAACTTAATCGCTATCATTCCGGGGATCGCGCAGATCATCACATAAATAAAGAAATGCTGATAGCCCAGCAACTCTTTCATAAATCCGGAGAGCATACCTGGGATCATCATTCCCAAAGCCATTAATGATGTTCCAATCGCAAATTCGGCTGTTTTAAATTTACTCTCCCCTACAAACGAAAGCATATAAAGCATATAGGCAGTGAATCCGAAACCGTAGCCCAATTGTTCTGCTGCGATGGACAAATAGATTGACAGGTCACCCGGAACCGGTTGAGCGGTTGATAGATAAACATATACACTCACCGGAATGTTCATCGCGAAGGCCATTACCCAAATCATCTTTTTTAATCCGAATTTGGAAGCGACAACACCTCCAAGGATTCCTCCTATCGTAAGACAAATCATCCCAAGCGTTCCATAAGCAATTCCGTATTGTGCCGAGGTTAAACCTATTCCGCCGCTGTTCCGTGCATCGACTAAAAATGGGGTCGCTACTTTTACCAGTTGAGCTTCACCAAGCCGGTACATCAAAAAGAAAATCAAAGCAGGACCAATGCCGGGTTTAGTAAAGAACGACTTAAATACTTCGCCATATACTTTTAAATCGATTTTTGTTTTTTCTTTTATTTCAACCGGTTTAGGCAATGCAATCCGATGATAAACAGCCAGAAGCAATAAAATGATACCGAGGGCTCCTAAAGATACTGTCCAGCTAAAAGCGATATTGCCGGCTGTTGCCCTGAACTGTGAACTGGTTTGACTGGTCAGGTTGTGATCAACGCGAATAACCGCAGCAACTGGTTTATCCCAATTTGAAGCTGTAAATTCGAAACGTCCGGTTTGGTTTTTGGGAAGATCAATATCCTTACTTCCTGTTTTACGTCCCAGGTTTACAACAATCGTTTCGTCCGGCGCTGGAGATGCCGACAACGCGACAAAAATTTCAGCCGAATCGAGTTTGGAAGTCCCTTTTTCGAAAATAGGTACTTGTACATTTTCGGGATAGATGATTATTTTAGGAATACCTTCCTGTTTTGTAATCTTAAAATCAGCAATATCTGCTGCCTTATACTGACTTGCAGGAACGGCATTCACCTCGAATGAAACCGGTTCAAGTCCTGTATTTTCCTGAATTACACCGGCAATCAATGGAAGTAAACCCAAGGCTGTTAGCATCGCAAAACGGTAGAAAGTGCTTCGGATGCCAACAAAGAACGCCTGTTTATGCTGGTCGAGTGATAGCATATAAAAACCATCCGCGGCAATATCATGGCTTGCTGAAGAGATGGCAATCACAGCAAAAATTGCAATTGTGACCGGAAAATAGAACGGAAGCTGCATCGCGAAACCGACCGCAATAAACGCGATTCCGAGTAATAACTGTGTCCAAAGAATCCAGTTCCTTTTCGTTGAAACAACATCAATATAAGGACTCCACAGCGGCTTTATTGCCCATGGAAGGTAAAGCAAACTTGTCCAGAATGCAAACGTGGCGATTGAGACTCCCATTGTCTTGTAAATCAATCCCGAAGTGATCATTACAATGCTATAGGGGATTCCCTGGTAAAAATAGAGACTTGGAATCCATGCCCATGGATTGCGGGAATTCTTTGGTTGGTTGCTGTCGGTCATATTCATTTGTTGTTTAATTCTTTAAATTATCTCATTTTGTGCAGTTGGCGACTGGCTACTTGCAACTGGCTGCAAAATATCATTGACCCTTATTTTTCACTTACGATAATGCCTTAAAAGTATACCCTTTTTTTGACAATTTTTCAATGATCTGATCCAATGAATTATAAAATTTATCGGTCCGGTCAGGGTGTGTTCCAAGGTGAATTAATACGATGGCTCCGTTGAGATGATCAGGATTTGTCGATTCAAATTTCAATAACTTTTCTGTCAACTCCTTCGATGATTTATAATTGGCCAAATCCGGTGTTGTATAATCTGCATTCGTACCAACTCCAGGGGTAAAATTAATCAACTGCATCTTTCGATCGGCACTCCATTTCGTGATTTGATGATTGTTCCATTCATAAGGCGGCAGAAAATATTTCACAACTTCGGGACGAACTCCAAATTTACTAAGTTGTTCTAAATTAGCGCTTATATCGTCATCAAATTGTTTCCTCGAAACCAATAATGAATCCCGCTTTTCCCATGGTGCATACAAAAGATGGCGATCAGAATGTGGCCCAACGTAATGATGATCAGCAATCATCTGTTTAACTGTACTTTCAAATTTCGGATTTCGAAGAAAATTTCCAGTCAGGAAAAATGAAGCTTTAATTTTTTTTCGGGATAAGGTTTTTAAAATCTGATCGGCTCCTTCACCGAACTCATCAGCCGAAAATATAAGGTAGACAGCTTTCTGACTGTTATCCAATCTTACGATTGCACCCGTCTCATCCAGTGTGCTGTTTTTCATTTTGAGTTGGCGGATTCCCTCTTTTTCGAGTGAAGATAGGTAATAACTTAGACTGGCAGTTCCGTCCATTGTTGGCTCGTTCGACGTGTAATCACCCATATCGTCATGATATACAGCAACTCCATTTTGAAATGGCTCATAAACATCTTTCTTCAATAAACCAACGCCGATATGCCCGTTAAAGATTTCTTTGTAAACCGGACCATCAACCAATCCACCAAAGGTTGTTTCTCCATTAATCACAGTGTATGATGAATGTGGATATTGCGGAGAATCACCATTCGAAGGTAGTCCGCAGATCATGCTGGTTCCCCATGGATTGCAGCCTAATAGCCAGTCACGCAAGGCAGCTTCCATTTCGACATAAGTCGAATCTGAAGTCGATTCAAAATAGAGTTTCGCTTGTGTGATCGCAGCAACATTCAGATTATTTGAACACCAGATATATGGAATTCCATTCAGAAACGGATCAGTCTTCCCCCTTTCGTAAATTGCCTTTAATCCATTGTTCATAAAGCCTGAGAAGTTCTTCGATGTGGGAGAATCCATATTCGCCAGATTGGCATGACCTAGATTTACAAAGGGATAATACTGATAATGACGAGCACTTCCTTTCTCCATCCAAGGTGTTATCGGTTCAAGTTGTCCCCAGTAATTGGCTTGTTTCAGGTAGTAATCTTCTCCGCATAACTTGTAGAGTTCATATGCTGCTAATTCCAGGTCATCAATGTAATTGTCCTCTTCATAAAAGTAGGGTGATACCACACATGCTGTCTGTGCTATGCCAAGATCTGTCAATCCAAATGCATAAGCTTGTTTCGCTTTAATAGCCAGAGTTTTGCTAAACTTCGGATCCAATTTCTGAAAAATCTGTGCTCCAATTGCGAACGCCGAACTGAATTTTCCGGCAGTTGAAGAAACACCTGTCGACCGATTTTTAAATTTAGATAATCCTTGAACTTTACCAGTCACAAAGTAGACGGGACGGTACAACCCATTTCCGTAAGATGCTGTATCTTTGTTAGGTAACCGAAATCCTTTGTGATCACGATCATCGGCAATCTGATTGTACATTTCAGTGCTGTCCGGATTCATCTTCACCAGCCAGTCCAGTCCCCAGCGGATTTCATTCAGAATATCGGGAATACCGTCGGCACCTGGAAGTCCTGCAGCATTGAATTGATCACCGTATACTTCCGGATTCTTTGAATAGGCAAAGAGCATTTGATAAACTGCATTCGCAGAAGTGGTTGTGTATTGCAGATAATCAGTTGCATCGTGCCATCCACCTTTTACATCTATTATTTGGCCTGATTTAGTGGGGTGATCGACAATAAATCCGTCGTGTGTGTGGCACGAATCTTTCAGATAGGGGTTGTAGCCACATCGTTGCTGGCGCATATAGTTCAATATATAATCAGCAGAACCTTTATAAACATCCGGGGCAATCGTAAATTCAGCAGAACGGGAATTACCCGCTTTCAGATAATATCTGCCTTCATTAGAAAACCCTGAAAAATTGAGACGGGCAGCAGATTTCATTCCCCATTTTGAGCCATCATAACTTACTGGCAGACTTTCGAATACTATTTTATTTGATGCTGCATCAATGAGATGAAATTGATGCAGCTCTGTTGATTCTTCCGAAATGAAAACTGCCACTTTAACCGACTGTGGCAAGTAGCCCATCTGGTTGATGCGTATCCAGGAAGAACCGTTTGTTATCAGGGATGAAACTAAGAATAGGAATACCCAAAAAATCCTTCTTGTCATATCAAATAATTTTAATATTTGCGTTCCAAACCTGCACCACGGAAATAATGTAATAGTATCTCGTGATACGAAAATCCTTTATCACCCATTACGGCCGCCCCGATCTGGCACAAACCGACGCCATGTCCCCAACCAGCACCATGCAAAATAAAATTGATGCTTCCTGCAACCTCTTGTTTTTCAATGATAAATGCTGAACTGTAAAGATGCGATTTGGATAATGTTTTTCTGATTTCCAACTCTTTACCAATCGTCATCGTTTTAAGCGTTCCGACTATTTTTAGTTTGATCAGTCTCGCTGAACCTCCGCGTTCAACAGGTATCAGATCAGTAATCATCCCGAAATCTATTCCTGTACGTGTTTTAACCAGTTCACTCAACTCTTCCTGCGAATAAATCACTTTCCATCTGAAAAAATCGTTGGTTTCCTGATCATAGTCATTCAAAATCTGCTTCAATACTTTTTTGTCGGACGAGTTGCAGAAAGCCGTCGGATTACCTGTAATCCATTGTTTTGCTGAATCTTCATTCTCAAGATCGAGGCTAAATCCCTCAGGTAGAAAGTTGTTATCGACAATTTTTTGTAAATAGGGATGATTGACCGATTCCCAAACATTTTCGAAAACCTCGGTAACACCACCACAACATTTCGAAAAACGGGCATCACATATTACTCCCTCAATGGCAAGTACTTCGCCTTGTGTTTCTTTAACAGCTTTTTCGACCAACTCTGTAGTAGATCGTGTAATTCCTTGATAACGTTGGCAATGATCATCCGCACAAACGTCAAAATGTGTATGATCTTCGCGGTCGTACCATTTTGTCAGTTCATTTTCAGTCCGAAAGGTGGTTTGATATTTTTCGCTATCAGTTTGCAGATCTTTGTTCTTCTGAACCTGAGCTAATAACCAACTTCTGGAGATCACTGCATGAGCTTTCAGCAATTCCATCGAAGAGGTGGCACTCATTTCGGATGATATCACGCTCATTAAATAATCCTCAATGCTTAACACATTGATCGCATGTATTTTATCACCATCAGTAAAAAAATGAAGGCTGCCTTTAAAGGTCTGATCTTCTTTCCGTTCCCAATGAAAATTTATGCCAATCGTTACATCATGGAGTATGAAAATTCCTGTTTCCGGATCAGAAGGAATAAGTTTTACACTGTTTGGACAGAAAAAGCTTTCATCGCTTGATTCGATATAAATTCCTGGTCCCGCTTTTCGGGCTTTGCATTTGCCGGTAATACGATTTGTTGAACTCTCTAAATGATAATTTCCGTTAAGGGTAAAGAAGATTTCTTTCTCTGCCATGATCCCAACCTTTATCTGGGGTGTCTCCATATCTGTTTTGATAATTTGTTAGTTATAGTTGAGTTATGAGTTTCAGTACAGCCTGAGGTTCAAGACAAACCTGGTTAAATATATCTCTGATATCCTCTTTGGATATTTTAGTAAAATCCTCTTCTCGCGGAGTTATTAAAACCCCGCCCATATCAACCGAAGCCGGACTCAAAATAAACTGCTTTTCACCTGTCGCGAAATATTGTACCGGACGGTGCAACGTCCGTGGAAAAATATGAATAATCCATTCTCCTTGTTCAAATATAGCAAGAATATTAAGCATCGGCTCAACCTTATTGGGTTGTGATATTTGCAACTTACTATATATCAGATTAAAACATTCGATCAAATTCTCTCTGTCCTTGCTGTTTAAGGAGATGATTCCCCGTTGATAATCCGGCCAATGCGAAATGGTTACGTTGTCAATCGTGCGAACTTCCTTGCAACATTTGTTATTTGAAAAATCAGTTTCGATTGGTAAAAATCCTTTTATACCAGCCTGAAAATGAAGGTGGTCTGGTGCTGATGCGCCACATTTTGGTCCGTTGTAAAACAGGACAAAATCATCCAAACCGGCAGCCAGATTGAGCATACTTCCAAAATTTCCGCTGATTCGTTGATTCGTATGGGAAATATGTGGAATCGTCAAATGCTCGGGAAAAATAGGGAAGGGGTTTACAAGTACAATGTATTCATTCTTGAAGTACAACCCTCGTTGCTGGGAGGGAAGGTTTTTCTCACACAAAAAACAGGGTCGTGCTTCGATCGATTTAGTATCAACTTTGGCAGCAGAAGAGACAATTCGCTTCGGATTAAATTGGATATCAATGTGATAATCTCCGTAATCAAATGTTTTTACCTTGACCTTCTTTAAACTGGCATAGTTTTTTGTCGCAAGATCCCATTCTCCGGTCTGTTCACGGATTAATTCCCTCGCTTTTTTTGAAAACTCCATTTTTTTGTTCTTAATCTCTGTATGAATATTCAGTTTGTGGCGTATACGGCCTTTTTATTTTGAATTACATTTCCAGATGCGCCTTCTTCTGTTGTTAATTCTTTAACCCCGGGTTGCGGTCACTTCGTTCCCAAACCCGGGGTTATTTATATTCGACACCTTCAGTGTCGTAAATTATTGTCGATCCGAAGTTCATGAAGCCAATTTTCATATTCTTCTTCAGCCACTTAATAACTTTAAATTCTGATTAATTCTTTAATTCTCAAATTCTGATTAACGTTTTGGTTTTTTAATTTTCACCTTCTTTTACAACCTGTTGGCGAGCCCAGAATTCGAGGGTCCGGATTTTATCCTTGTAAAAATTGTGCATATTTGCTTTGACAATATCGAGCGAAGAATCGGAGTTTTCGTCCCAACGGCGACAAAGGTACAAGGGGTCGTAAATCCGTCCGATTTGATAATGGCGGCTAATGGCCAAACCTAATGCATAATCTTCGCCGTAGCTCACATTCGGAACCTGTATTTCGC